>ERZ1026780.646-NODE-646-length-26472-cov-7.897263_pt1 | contig 26472 bp, 19 predicted proteins | sample MGYA00380126_ERZ1026780 | MGnify/ENA primary metagenome ERZ1026780 (study PRJEB33269, sample SAMEA4719762) | human gut metagenome | biome: human-associated habitat; feature: organic feature; material: feces | place: Cameroon | collected 2013-10 ... | reverse complement strand
AGCGCAACACCGTATTAGCCAAAAACACAGCGCAAGACCGTGGTTCAAACGCAATTACCTGTGGCTATGGACGGACAATAATTGAAAAGCGAAATTCGGAAATAAATTATAGAATCGGAAGTCAATATGCGGGCGGTTCGTCCGAAAAATATCTTATAGACGGTTATCGTTTTATAGACGGTTATCGTTATTGCAAGGCAAGTCGTCTGATTTGACCTTGTCGATGAAAAACCGTAAAACTTCATAATATAACGCCGCCCGAAGCCGTTTTTTTAACGGCTTCGGGCGGCGCCCTTAATTCATTGCGTTCTTCGCGAGGTTAATGGTTAGTTTTCTCGTTAAAATCGCCGCAGCAGGTGCAACCCTTTTGCGAGCAGGTTATCTTAACCGTGCCGAGGGAGCAGTTTTTACCGTGGTAATTGTGTTCGCATTCGCAAACGTCGCATTTGATACTGTCGTTTTTGTTTTGCATAAAAAAGACCTCCTTTTAAAGTCCTTGTATATTATGGACCAAAGGAGGTTTTTTATACGTTTTATAAATTTTAAAATCCGTCGGTCGAAAATTCCGATTAATTTTCGCCGTCGTTGCGATTTTCTGCGGTTTAAGCGTTTTCGCCGTCGTTGATGTAGAGAATACCGAGCGTGTTCTTTCCGCAGTGGCTCGAAACAGTGCAGCCCGCGGTGGTTTCGTAAACGTTTTCGAAACCGTATTCGGCAACCACGGCTTTTGCCGCTTCAACCATTTCGGGTTCGGCAACGCTGTGGGTTATGAAGATAACCGATTTGTCGGGCGTGTTATATTTTTCGAGCGTCGCTCTGCAATATTTGGTAACGCAGTCGGTCATTTTGCCGCGGAATTTCTCCGTGTTTTTCATCGTTCCGCCGATCACCTCGATTTCCGGTCTTATGCGGAGAAGGTTCGCGCCGAGAAGAGCAAGTCCGGAGCATCTTCCGCCTTTATAGAGATAGTCGAGGCGTTCGATAATGAAACTCGCCTGAACGCTCGGGATGCGTTTTTCCACGGCTTTGACTATTTCCGCGGGGTCGTCCATTGTTTCGGTGAGTTTTTTAGCGTAAATCGCTTCAAGCGAAATAGCGGTGGAGAGCGTTCTGCTGTCGACAACGTAAACGTTTTCAAACTTCTTTGCTGCGTTCACCGCGTTCGCGTACGCGCTCGACATCTCGGAAGAAATATCGAAGTGAATAATCGCGTCGTAATCCTTGAGGATTTTGCCGAAATGTTCGGTGAAGGCTTCTTCGTTTACCGCGTTCGTTTTGGGCAGGGTTTTATTTTTGTCGGCATACTCGAAAATTTCGAGCGGACTTACCTCGCCGTCCAGAAAGGATCTGTCGCCCATGGTGACGCCGAAACTTACTACGTGAAAGTCGTATTTTTCTATGAGTTCCTTTGAAAGGTCGCAGGCGCTGTCGAGCGATATTGCAATTTTTTTCATAATAATCTCCGTTTTTTGTTTTTTGTTTTTCAGAATATGCGGAATTTTATTCGCCGCATATATTCATATTATATATAAAACGTCGTCTTTTTTCAATTGTTTTAAGTGAAATTTTTGTTATTTTTTTCCGCAGCAGGCTTTTCGACGTTCGTCACTTTGTAAAATATTATTGCGTTAATCGGCTTATAGGCCGACTTTTCGCGTTTAATCGACTTATTTGCGGCGGTTTTTTTGAAAAAACGGAATTCATATGGTTTTCAGAATTACGGTTGATTTTAACACAATGTTGTGCTAAAATATGGGCGAAAGTAAAGAGAAAACAAAAAGAATGATTCGGCGGCGACGAACGAAATCGCAGAACGACCGCCGATCGAGAGAATGATTTAAGCAAATGAAGAACTACAAACTCACGCTCACCGCCTGTTATATAGGCTATGTTATTCAGTCGATAGTAAACAACCTTTCGCCCCTTCTGTTCGCGAGATTTTCCTCGCAGTTCGGAATAAACGAAATTCAACTGACCTCGCTCGTTTTTATCAACTTCGCGATACAGATTCTCGTCGACTGCTCGTCGGCGTTCATCGCGATGAAACTCGGATACAGAAAAAGCACGCTCATCGCTCAGGGCTTTTCCGCTCTCGGGCTGATATCGCTCGGCGTTCTTCCGTTCGTTATGCCGCCGTTTGCCGGAATTCTGGTTGCCACGGCGCTTATGGCGGTCGGAGGGGGCTTCGTAGAAGTGGTGTTAAGTCCGCTTATCGAGGCGTTGCCGCTTAAAAACAAGTCGGGCGCGATGTGCTTTTTACACTCGTTTTATTGCTGGGGACATATATTCGTCGTTCTTGCCGCAACGCTGTTTTTCAACACGGTCGGCATAGAGAGGTGGTATATTCTGCCGGTAATTCTTGCGGTGTTGCCTGTTCTTAACAGTATATTATTCGCGAAGTGTCCCATCGAAACGCTCGAGGGCGACGCCGATCCGATGACGTATAAACATATTTTCGGAATGAAAGGCTTTATGCTTTTTATTATATTGATGATAGCGTCCGGCGCGGCGGAGCAGGCTATCGCGCAATGGGCGTCATACTTTGCGGAAATCAGCCTTAACGTAAGCAAAACCGCGGGCGACTTGCTCGGCGCGTGCCTGTTTGCTTTGGGAATGGCGATCGCGAGGACGGTTTACGGAATGCTCGGCGACAAAATGAACTTAAAAGCGTTTATTATCGGGAGCAGCGCGCTTTTAACCGGCGCGTATCTTCTCGCATCGCTCGCTCCGTCGCCATACGTCGCGCTTGCGGGCATCGCGGCGGGCGGACTTTTCGTAGGAATAATGTGGCCGGGAGTTTATTCGCTCGCCGGCAGAGAATATAAGGTGGGCGGCACGAAAATGTTCGGTTTGCTCGCTCTTGCCGGCGACGTCGGTTGTACGGTCGGTCCCACTCTTTCGGGCGCGGTTTCTTCCGATATAAGAACGGGTTTGCTCGTTTCGACTGTTTTTCCCGTTGTTCTGCTTGTCGGAACGATTGCTCTGAGTTTGCTTTTGAAAAAATCGCATCAGCAAGCGAAAACCACGCTATAGGTCGATTAATAAATAAAATCCGAACAAAACTTCTCGTTGCTGAACATATATGTTTTAATTTTCATTATAAATTACGTGTTAAACTTGTATGACGGGCGAATAAAAACCCCGGAATACGTTTAAAATAAAAAAAGAAAAGGAGAAAAATTATGGTAAACAGATTTGTGCTTAACGAAAAGAGTTATCACGGCGCGGGAGCCGTGAAGGAAATCGCTACGGTGATTAAGAGCGGGAATTATAAAAAAGTTCTCGTGTGTTCCGATCCCGATCTCCTGAAATTCGGCGTGACTAAAAAGGTGACCGACGTTCTCGACGAAAACGGAATACCTTATGATATTTACAGCGATATCAAGCCGAATCCCACGATCGAAAACGTTACCCACGGCGTGGAAGCGTTCAAAGCGAGCGGCGCGGACGTTATAGTTGCCGTCGGCGGAGGCTCGTCGATGGATACGGCAAAAGCGATAGGAATAATCGCGACGAACCCCGAATTTTCCGACGTCCGTTCTCTCGAAGGCGTTGCGCCCACAAAGCATAAGAGCGCGCCCATTATCGCCGTTCCGACGACTGCGGGAACCGCCGCGGAAGTTACGATAAACTACGTTATAACCGACGTGGAGAAAAAGCGTAAATTCGTCTGCGTGGATACGAACGATATTCCGATCGTTGCGATTGTGGACTCCGAAATGATGAGCACGATGCCGCCGTCACTCACCGCCGCCACGGGTATGGACGCGCTCACTCACGCAATCGAAGGCTATATTACAAAAGGCGCGTGGGAACTTTCGGATATGTTCCATATCAAGGCTATAGAGATTATTTCGCGCTCGCTCAGATCGGCTGTCAAAGGCGAAAAAGCCGGACGCGAAGGAATGGCTTTGGGGCAGTACGTTGCGGGAATGGGCTTCTCAAACGTGGGGCTCGGCGTCGACCACTCGATGGCGCACACGCTTTCCGCTTATTACGACACGCCGCACGGAAAAGCTTGCGCGATTCTTCTGCCCGCCGTTATGGATTACAACAAAGATTACGTCGGCGAGAAATATCGCGACATAGCGATAGCCATGGGCGTTAAAGGCGTTGAAAAAATGACTAAAGAGGAATACGGCAAAGCCGCCGTCGAAGCGGTAAGACAGTTGTCGCGCGACGTAGGTATTCCCACGTCTTTGGCCGGGATAGTCAAAGAGGAGGATATTCCCGAACTTGCGCGTTCCGCTTACGAGGACGCCTGCCGCCCCGGCAATCCGCGCGAAGTAACCGTAGAGGATATCGAAAATATTTATAAATCGTTGCTTTAAAATTTCGCTGTTTAAGTAACGGTCGGGCGAATAATTTTATAACCGACCGGGTTTGGGCGAAACGGAAACAAACCGATTGCGGCTTGATTCCGTTTCGCCCGCTTTTCTTTTCGTCTTTTCGTCTTTTTGTCTTTTTTTTCGCCCGAAATTACGTTGATTTGCGAAAAATTTTTAACGCGGCGCAAAGTTTTTGGTTAAATCGGTTGACAAGATTAATTCATTATGATAAGATTAAAAGGCTTTAAGCGTTGTCGGGCGAAAAGGCTCGGTTGCGGCGGGCGATTTTAATTTTAAGACGGCTTTAATTTTAAGACGGATTTGATTTTAATGCGGCTTTAATTTTAAAATTTTAATAAGCATATAGCGGCGCTATAGCCAAGTGGTAAGGCAAAGGTCTGCAAAACCTTTATGCCCCGGTTCAAATCCGGGTGGCGCCTCCAGCGAAACGGGTTGTAAGTTTTCTTACAGCCCGCTTTTTTTATCAGAAAGCGCTTATCTTCGATATGGTTTTATAATTCCCGACGAATGGAATCCCTATGAAACGATAAACTTTGCGCGAGCGGGGCGAAAATCGTTAAAAAAAACTTGACTTGCATAAAATAATGGTGTATAATGTATTTGTAAAAGGTGGAGCGTGGCGTTGCCGATGTCGGAATTTAGCCGCAGGCGGTTGCGTTACGGACACGGTTTACGGTATATTTCCGCTTTGCGGAATGTATTTGCGTATTAATTTTTACGCGTATTGATTTAATTGAATAATTTAGCAAAACCGTCGCGAGGCGGTGACGCAAAACTATCGGGACTCAATGAGTCAGCCAGTTGCCGGATTATCCTTGTATGGATAGCCCGGCTTTTTTTGTTCAGGCGGAGCATATCGCGGGAAGAACGCGAGAAGAAACGCGACAAGAACGCGACAAGAACGCGGCAAGAACACAGGAAGAACGCGGGAAGAACGCGGGAAGAATTCGGAAACAACATAACACGGCGAAAAGGACGAAAAGGAAGAAAAGAATGAACGAACGGATTAAAAACAGAATAAAACTTGTTTCTTCTTTTTTGATGTGCGTGCTTAGTCTGTCCGCCGCAATCACCCTTTCTTTCGCCTGGTTTGCCAAAAACGACACCGTAAACGGCGGCGGAATGTCCGTTGCGATCGAAAACGACGCGAACGTCGTGGGGGCGGAGTATTTTATTGCGGACAAAAGCGATTCCCAAAGCGGTTCGGCGGAACTGAAATTTACGAAAATTACCGACGGCAATCCCGTGCGAATGGGCGCGTATGATATTCTGGACAAAAAGTATCAACTTCTTGCCAAGGTGTATCTCAAAAGCGATATGGAAACGATCCGCGTGACGGGGAACACTCAGACGGCTTATTTTCTGGGCGCGTTGGAGAATAACAAAAGCAAATATCCGTTGCTGCCGCCGAGCAGCGACGTTAACGTTCCGCAGGAAAGCACGGCGGGCGACGTGACTTATACCAACGTTCTTTCGAGCGTGATAAATTTCACGATTTTCCAAGCGGGCGAATTAGAAGCCCGGACGGACGGAACGGAGGGTTATTATTTTGCCGGAACGGCGTTGCCCTCGGGGAACAGAATCGCGAAATTCATAGATAGTACGGACGCGGAGAAGCCGACTTCGTCGATTAATCTCGTGGGGGATAGCGACACGGTTACGACGGGCGGACCGGAAGTGTTCAACGGGCAGCAATGCCGGACGCTCTTCATAATGTTCAGTTACGACGAGACGATTATGGAAAAAATCTTTTCCGATAATCTCGGCAACAATAAAATATATGTCGAGGATAGCGAAGGCAATCTTATAGACCTACCATTCAAGTGCGATTTTACGATTTCTTTTGAAAAAATCGCGGGGTAATTACGCGGGGTAATTACGCGGGGTAATTACGCAGGGTAATCGCAAGGCAACGCGCCTGACGAGCCTTTTATAAAAAAACAAAAAACCGACGGAGGTGAGAACGTGAAAAGAATATTCAGAAGTTTAGCGGCTTTATTAATTATCGTCATATCTTTTTCGGCGATATCTTTCGCGTGGCTCGCGAGCGGGAAATACCTTAATTTTCCGTCGTCGTTCGGCGGTTCGGCAACGCCTGCGTATTTTGCGGGCGGCGACGGCTCGGAAAAAAATCCCTTCAGAATAACCAACGCCGTTCACTTATATAACCTTGCCTGGCTGCAATATCTCGGTTATTTCAATCGGCGCGAGGGTTTCAATAACGATCGCGATCAGACTTACTTCGAACTCGGCAAAGACGTCGATATGCGTGGCAGAGCGATTCCGCCGATAGGCACGGAAGAATATCCTTTCATAGGCGAGTTCAAGGGCAACGGTCACAAGGTGACGAATCTGACGATTTCGAACAAAAAAGGTACGGGCGACCTTGTTTATTCGCCCACGAACGCGAAGTTTTCAAACAATATACTTCGTTTTGTCGACGATTCAAAGGCGCATGATATCGAAATCGTGGGAATGTTCGGCGTAACCGGCAATTATAACAAATATCTCGATACTTATGCGAACACTTATACAGGACTTAACAAGGCTGACGTGAACGTAAGCAATTTTTACGTTGATAAAATTCACGTAAGGAGCAATTCGGCAAAAACTCTTGCAGGTTTGGCGGCGGGGTATATCGGCGGAAACTTTTCAAACGTCGGCGTTTATCGTAGCGACATAAAATTTGCCGCAAACGCTAAATCTATCGACGACACCACGATTGTGAGTAGCGGAGTTCTTTCGCAATATTCGCTCGTCGGCGCGTATAACGAAGACCTTATAACGTGGGACGATAACGCTACCGGCACCGGCACTTGGGGCGGCTCTATTGATATGCAAAGAATATACAACCGAGTTAAGTACGCTAAAGATAACTATCTTACCTCATATACTTATAATTATTATCCATATAATTATTATAACGGCAAGACTCAAATTACGGAAAGCGACAATACCACTGTGGTATCGAAAATCGATGGTTCTTATTACATTCGACAAAACGGTACGATCTATTATTTATGGGGTAAACAACAAGAAACGCAGGAAAAGGTCGATTCTTTAGGTGATAACATTTTCGGCGGCTTTAAATTAACTGCAAATAGTAGGTATTTATATGTTAATTTAAGTAATGACAAATTTTTTATGATGAGTAATGATAATTTTTCTACGATTTTTTATATAGAACAATTCAATTCCGATTACTACATGTTCATATATAAAAACTCAGATAAATATTACGTGCGTCGCAACGAATCAACTTTAACATTAACCCCAAACATAAACGATGCGAGCAAGTTGACGTTAAATACAACTGTAAGCAACAATATTAACAATGCTAAAATCGCATTTGACGGCAAATATTTCCGACATGTGGGTAATTTGAATTACAATATGGTAGAATCAAGTGATTCCGCAACATCGTTTAAATTCACCAAGCAAGACGTGTACAAGACCGTTTTGAAGTATGAGATTGAAGAGAACGGCGGAATAAGAAGTACTCAGACGTATTTCCCGATAAATACGGAAACGGAAAGAGATAAGAACGGAAATATTATAAAAAATACAGGATATTTTGCAAGCGGCTCTGATGATGGTATTCGTATGGATATTCACAATTACCCCAATAATAGTGAGGTGTATACGATAAACTCCAATGGGAAAGTTGAGCAAGATTCTACGGATGTGGATTTCAAGAAGGTAAAAGAAGAATGTTCCGTTCTTCAAAGCGGAAATGGAAATGGATATGGACTACACTTCTATCATGCTGCGGTCGATACCAACAATTTGTACACTATACCAAACGCAAAAATAAAAGATACCACATATACCAACAGACAAATGGTGGCAAACTCGGTAGACTTTAAAGTTGAGCAGAAAGGGGCTATTCGCTTTGTGGCCGGCACCGGTTATACAAACAACAATAGTTTCTTTGCTCTTTATAATATTATTCGCTCGGAAGAGAATGACAACATTATTACCGATATAAAAGAAATAAGTAAAATCTATTATTCTTCAGGCGGTGACTACGTTTATCGTTATACCGACGAAACAACTTCGTCCGGCGTTGCCGCAAGTACTTTGAAACAAGAAGATATGGTATTCGATTGTGAATGGATAACTAATCCCGGGAATAAATTGATCGATGATACACTTTACTATTTTGCGATACCGGTAAATAAAGGAGAATATGCGTTAGGAGCAAGATCCGATTTGGTAGGAGCATATCTTTTTTATCTTGATATAGGTGCGAACAATAACGGCGAAGGACCAGGGGAAGTTAATTACACAATGGATAAAGTGCGTTTTGTCAACTACTCCGGCATACCATCAGACGGCAACGGGAACGTTAACTTGTCCGCTTACAAACCCGCGTTGATAACGCTCAGCCGTGGTAATTTTACCGATGCGGCAATCGCTGTTTTCAAAAGAGACGATACGGTCGACGCGACCGTCGGCAATTATATACTTAGATATCGCGTAGACTATCTTGCCGCAAATGAAATTACGACAGGTATGACGAAATTGAAATCCGACCTTGAACCGTCGACCGACGACGACTAACCGTAAAATAAACAGCCCTATAAGCCGATTAACGGCAAAAAAAGAAGGTTATCGCATAAAACGCGATAACCTTTTTCGTTTGTTTCGGCGAGTTAAAAATCAATCAATAAAGTTTGATTTTTTCTTCCACGTAAGCGGCAAGTTCCTTAACGGGAATACGAATCTGTTCCATTGTATCTCTGTCGCGGACGGTTACGGTGTCGTTTTCGAGCGTGTCGAAGTCGATTGTCACGCAGAACGGCGTGCCGATTTCGTCCTGACGGCGATATCTCTTGCCGATAGAACCCGCGTCGTCGTAAGTACACATAAAGTGACGGGAAAGTTCGTGATAAATCTCTTTCGCCTTGCCGCCGAGTTCCTTTTTCTGGAGCGGCAACACCGCCACTTTGTAAGCCGCGAGAGCAGGGTGGAAGCGCATGACGACTCTCGTTTCGCCGTCGTCGAGTTTTTCTTCGTCGTAGGCTTCCGACAAAACGGCGAGCATAAGTCTGTCCGCGCCGATAGAATATTCCACGACGAACGGAATATATTTTTCGCCCGTGATCGGGTCTACGTAAAGCATGCTCTTGCCCGAGTATTCCTGATGGCGGGAAAGGTCGTAATTCGTTCTGTTGTGAATTCCGTTGAGTTCCGACCAGCCTATGGGGAAGAGATACTGAATATCGCAGGCGCATTTTGCGTAATGCGCGAGTTTTTCGTGATCTTTAAATCTTAAGTGTTCGGGCGCGAAGTTGAGCGAAACAAGGAAGTCGAACGCCGCTTTTTTGAATTTTTCGTAGTATTCGATATCCGTGCCTTCCTTGCAGAACCACTGATGTTCCATCTGCTCGAATTCTATCGTTCTGAAAATGAAGTTGCCGGGGGTGATTTCGTTTCTGAACGCCTTGCCTATCTGCGCGATTCCGAACGGAACTTTCGCTCTCGTGGAACGCTGAACGTTCTGGAAGTTGACGAATTCGCCCTGCGCCGTTTCGGGACGGAGATAAATTTTATTCTGACTGTCCTCGGTAACGCCTCTCGAAGTTTCAAACATAAGGTTGAAGTTTCTTATCGGCGTCCAGTTGAACTTGCCGCAAACGGGGCATTTTATCTGATGTTCGTCGATATACGCCTGCATTTCGTCCTGCGTCATCGCGTCCACGTCCACCGCGCCTTTGGAGTAGTTTTCGATAAGATTATCCGCGCGCTGACGGTTTCTGCATTCCTTGCAGTCCATTTTCGGATCGGAGAAACTCGCGGTATGCCCCGAAGCCTCCCACACTCTGCTGTTCATAAGAATAGCCGCGTCCACGCCGAACGAGTTTTCGCTCTCCTGAACGAACTTTTTCCACCAGGCGCGTTTGATGTTGTTCTTTATTTCCACGCCTACGGGACCGTAATCCCACGTGTTGCCCATTCCGCCGTAAATATCGCTGCCGGGGAAAATTATCCCTCTCGATTTGCAAAGATTGACGAGTTTTTCCATCGTAACGGCTCTTTTTTCTTCCATAAGTTTACCTCTTTAACCTCTTTAACGCGCGGAACGACAAAAATCCGTCCGCTTAAATACTCACTTATTTTATGCCATACGGGGCTTAAAGTCAAGCGGTTTGAGGGAAATTGGGCGAAAAGAATATAATTGACGAAAAACCGCGCCGAAACCCGTTAAAAACGCTTTTAAAATTCGGGATATTGTGTTAAAATATACGAAACAAAGACTTCGGGACGCGTATTTCCGAAGCCGACGGAGAAAAAAAATGGAAGCGAAAAACTTTATCGAAGAAATCATCAACGGCGAACTCGAAAGCGGCAAAGTCACGACGGTGCATACGAGATTCCCGCCCGAGCCGAACGGTTACCTGCATATAGGTCACGCAAAATCTCTTTGCCTAAACTTTGGCACGGCTCAGAAGTATAACGGACTTTGCAATCTGTTTTTCGACGACACGAACCCTTCCAAGGAGAAAACCGAATACGTCGAGGCGATTAAAGCCGACATCGAATGGCTCGGTTTTAAATGGTACGAAATTCATTACGCGTCCGATTTTTTCGACGTCATATACGAAAAGGCGGTTAAACTCATCAAGGACGGAAAGGCTTTCGTGTGCGATCTTTCCGCCGAAGAAATAAGCAAAACGCGCGGCACGCTCACCGAACCGGGCATAGAAAGTCCTTACAGAAACAGGACTATCGAAGAAAACCTCGAACTTTTCGAGGGAATGAGAGCGGGCAGGTTTGCCGACGGCGAAAAGGTTTTAAGAGCGAAGATAGACATGGCTTCGCCTAACATCAATATGCGCGATCCCGTTATTTACAGGGTTTTAAGAGCCACTCACCACAGAACGGGCGACAAATGGTGCATTTATCCGATGTACGACTTCGCGCACCCGATCTGCGACTCGATGCAGGGCGTAACTCATTCGCTTTGCACGCTCGAATTCGAGGATCATCGTCCGCTTTATAACTGGGTTGTGGAAAACACGGGCGTGGAACACAAGCCGCGCCAGATAGAATTCGCAAGGCTCAATATAACGAATACCGTCATGAGCAAGCGTTATCTCAAAAAACTCGTCGAGGACCATGCGGTTACGGGCTGGGACGATCCGAGAATGCCCACGCTTACCGGACTTCGGGCGAGAGGAGTTCCCGCCGAGGCATTGAAAAATTTCTGCGAGGCGATAGGCGTTTGCAAGGCGAATTCCGAGATAGAAGTTACTTATTTCGAGCATTTCATCAGAGATTATCTCAATCTTCACGCCGAAAGGGCGATGGCTGTGTTTGAGCCGATTAAGGTTACGATAACCAACTTCCCCGAAAACAGCGAGCAGGAAGATTTCGAGATTAACCCCAACGACGAAACCGCCGGAACGAGAAAAATAACCGTTTCCAAGCATATTTACATCGATTCCGAAGATTTCGCGCTCGTTCCGCCGCCGAAGTATTTCCGCCTCAAAAAGGACGGCTACGTAAGGCTTAAAAATGCGTATATTATCAAGTGCGACGACGTAAAATTAAGAGAGGACGGAAGCGTTGAAGAACTTTTCTGTTCTTACGTACCGGAGTCGAGAAGCGGCAACGACACGAGCGGAATAAAGGTGAAAGGCGTTATCCACTGGGTAGACGCGGACACGGCGGTCGACTGCGAGATAAGAAAATACGATTATCTGCTTAAAGACGCCGCGTATCCGGGACAGGATTTCTCCGAGAGAATGAATTACGACAGCGTTCACGTTTATCGCGGAAAAGCCGAGCCGTATCTTGCCGAGGCGAAGGACGGAACGACGTTCCAGCTTATGAGAAAGGGTTATTTCAAGAAGATAACCGAGGGCGGAAAACTCGTTTTGTCGGAAGTCGTTTCGCTCAAAGACGGTTACAATCCGCAGAAATAAGTCCGAAAAGGCGAAAAAACCTCAGCCACAGGTGATTGTCTCAATCTCTCTCGGCTAAAATCGCATAAATCAGAACGATTCGACGGAAAAAATCGATAAAATTCCGAAATTGTATTGACAACCGCGGAATTATTTATTATAATAAACATATGAATTAAGATGGGGTCGGTGTTATGTATTTTGTAGTCGACGGACTTTTGATAGGAATATTCTTTCTCGCGCTGTGGTCGAGCATACGGCGCGGGTTTTCCGGGCATTTCGTTTTCGGAATCCTGAGAACGATTATAGGCATCGCCGTCGGCGCGGTCACCGTTTTCGGCGTCTATATGCTTATGAAGCATTTTTCCTGGATAGAATATATGGCTGACGGAGTTATCGCCTTCTTCGGCGAACTCACCACGAGTTTTATCCCCAACGACCTTTACAGAATGGTTATGGGTATCGTCGCGTTCGCGCCGTTCGCCGTTCTTTTCTTCATCGTCGGTTATCTCATCGGCGTGAAAGTCATCTGCGGACTCATCAAACTCATATTTACACCGATAAAGTTGCTCAGAAACAACGCTAAAGTTTTCAGAATTATCGATAACGTTCTCGGAACGGTTATAAATCTCGCGCTTTATTGCGCTGTGGTATTCGCGATTTTCGGCGTGGTTTACGTGTTCAATTACGATAAGGATAACGTGCCTCAGGCGGAAGTTTCCACGATCGCGATGGCGACTCCCGACGAAGGGGAGGACGCGAAAATTCTCGCCCGCACCATCAACAATATCACGACGCCGATTTTAGGCGGACTTCACGAGAGTTTCTCCGCCGCGCCGATAGGCCACGTTTTCTATGAGAACAACCCGCTTATGTGGTTCAAATCCGAAAACGGCGAAGGGTTTTATACCCTTATACACAATGCGCTTATCGATAAAAAATAAGGCGTGAACGTAATCGGCTGCGGCTGAACGTGAAAACGTGAAAACGAAAATAATTTTAATCTGAAAATTTTGTCGCGAATTTCTATGAGATCCGCGACAATTTTATAAAACGAATAAATATCTGAGAGGAAAAATTTATGGCAAACGAAAGGACTCTTTGCGTAATGCTCGACGTTTCGCGCGACGGCGTTATGAAAGTTGAAGAAGTAAAACGTTACGCTGGTATAATAAAGAAAATGGGTTATAACGCCCTCGGACTTTACATGGAGGACGTTTACGAAATCGCGGACGAGCCTTATTTCGGTCATCTTCGCGGCAGATATTCGAAAAAGGAACTCAAAGATATCAACGATTATTGCAAGAGTATCGGCATAACCGCGATTCCTTATATCCAGACTCTCGCTCATCTTGAGGGCATTTTCAAATGGGCGGAATATCAGAACGTCAGAGATATAGCGAATATTCTTCTCGTCGGCGAAGAGAAAACCTATGAACTTATCGAAAAAATGTTTAAAACTCTCCGCGAATGTTTCGATACCGAAAAAATCAATATCGGTATGGACGAAGCGCCGATGATGGGCAGAGGAGTTTATCTCGACAAGCACGGTTATCCGGACAGCGTTCAGGATCTTTTGTACGAGCATCTCGTAAAAGTCAGCGCGATAGCCGATAAGTACGGTTTTAAGCCCGCTATGTGGTCGGATCTCATAATGCACATGGCGCGCGACGGGAAAGAAGTTAAAGTCCCCGAAAACGTCACGCTTTGCTACTGGGATTATTATCGCGATTCGAAAAAGGAATACGACCAGAACCTTAAAAAACACCTCGCGGTTACGGATAAAGTCGCTTTTGCGGGCGGCGCGTGGGCGTGGACGGGTTTCGCTCCGATGAACAAATTCAGTTACAGGACTATGAAATACGCCATGCAATGTTGCCGCGAACGCGACATTAAGGACGTTACGATAACAGTGTGGGGCGACGACGGACGCGAATGTTCGTGCTTTGCCGTTCTTCCCGCGTTGTTCTATTGCGCCGAAAAATATCGTTATCAGACGAAGGACAGCAACATAAAAGCCAAGTTTGCCGAACTTTTCGGAATTAAATTCGACGGTTTCGCTTCGCTCGATCTTCCCAACGAAATCAAGGATTGCGACGGTTGCAACAACCCGAGTCGCTGGGGACTTTATAACGATCCGTTCTGCGGCAGATTCGATTATCACATCGAAATCGGCGACGGCGAACAGTTTAAAAGCAACGCGCTTAAACTCAAAAGGGCGGCTAAGTCTGCGGGCGAGTTCGCGTATCTTTTCGATTGCTTATCCGATTTGTGCAAGGTTCTCGAACTCAAATACGACCTCGGTGTGAAAACGCGCGCGGCGTATCTCGCAAAGAATAAGAAAAAACTTAACGAGATTGCGAACGTCGTTTATCCCGAAACCATAAAAAGGCTGAAAAAATTCATCGCTTCCTTTAAGGCGTTGTGGAACAAGGAAAACAAACCTTTCGGGCTGGAACTTCACGAAATGCGCCTCGGCGGGCTTTTGTTAAGGCTGGAAAGTTGCCGCGAAACGCTCGTTTCTTATCTGGGCGGGCAAATCGGCAACGTCGAAGAACTCGAGGCTCCCGTCCTGAAATTTATTCCCGACCGCGAAAAAACCGCGAATCTGTGCTGTCAGTCGCATATCAACACGGTAACGGTCGCGAATATGAATATATAACGCGAATATGAATATATAAACTTATATCGGATTACCTGATATTCGGACGGTCGGCATTGTATCCGCTTGCCGGGAAGTCGTTCCCGACGAAGCCCGATTGTTTTCCGGCCGCCGAAAGGAGCGTATATGAGAAAAAAGATTTATCTTATAATTCTTACGTTGGTGCTTGCGGTGACTTCAACTCTGTTTGCGGGTTGCGGCGGCGGTTCGGCTTTGCCGAACGTGAATTCCGACGAGGACAGAATAATAACTCAGCAGGTTACCGTTCCGCCGACGGAATACAATGCAAAAAAGGCGGTTTACGCAACTATAGGCCGACTTTCCAAATACAGTACATATAAAGCGACGAGCATCGGAACGTCCGTCGCGGCGGTTTCGGGGCTGTTCGATTACGTTCAGAAAACCGATTGCGTCACGATTAAACACGGCGACGAATTTTACAGCGAGAGCAAGTCTTCTTCAAAACTCGTTTCGGTCAGACACGAGGCTTTTGCGAAGGGCGATAATATCGCTTACAGAAATAACGGCGGAAAAATCTCGAATTCCTCCGCGCTCGCCTATAAAGAAGTATACGGGGTAACGCCCGACAAACTTCTCAGCGGACACGTTTTCAACGATGAAACGATTATGTACGCCAAGGCGACCATAACCGAGAACGGCGATTACGAAATAGAAATCGTCCTCGACAAAGACAAGGGAAACGTTCTTTTGCTCAAGCAAATGAAGGAATTCGGCGGGCTGAAAGACTATCCCGTTTTCACCGACGACACTGTTTTCACGCTCACGATAACAGGCGATTACACGCCCGTTAAATTCTCGTATAAAAGCAAATACAACGTCAACGTCGCGATGCTCGGCAGTCTGCCTTGCGAAGAAAACAACGAGGTGACTTTCTCCGATTTCAACAAAGACGTTGCGATTCCGGATACGGAAGCGTTCAACGCCGCCATGTCCGAAACTCCGTCCGAAGTTAAGCCGTCCGAGGAAAAACCGGCAGACGAAAACCGCGAAAAAATAGTTTCGGCTCTGCTTAAAGCCGATCTCGTCCGCGGAATTTCTCTCAGCGGAAGCGTATCCGTCAACGGCATCGAAATGCCGCTGAAACTCGGCGCGAGAGCCGATCTCGACAAGTTGATGAACGACGAAAATGCGGACCTTCTTTCCCTTGTCGATTTCACGCTTTCGTTCGGTATATACGAAAAATCTCTTTCGGTTACGTATCACGACAGAAAAGTTTTCGTCAATCTCGGCGATACGCGCTTTGTAAAAGACGTGTTTAAAGACGACGAAATTTCCGCGGCGATTTCCGCTTTGCAGGGCGTTATCAAGGGCGCGGACGTATCGTCGATGCTTTCCGTAAAAAAGAATGGAGATTTGTACGAAATAAGGCTTAACGACCTTATGGTCGAAGTGACGATAAAAAATATGCTGAAGAAACTCGGGCTTATGGGTGACGGCTCGAAAACCTTTGACCTTTCGCTCGGCTTGTATATCCCGAACGACAGAGTGGGCGTGGTTTCGTTCAATCTCACGACCGACGTTATCGACGTAAAAGCGAAGATGAATTTGTCGGACGAGAAGTTTTCTTTGCCGAACCTCGAAGATTATTATCCCGAACCGCAGATTCTGCGCGCGGGCGCGGACGTTGGTTTGACGATTAATCTGCCCGATTCCGGGAGGTTGAGCGCGACGGCAGAAGCGTTCGTGTCGTATGACCTGACTAAGCAAAATTCCGCCGAGGCGTTCAAAGCGGAAATAAACGTGACTTTGGATGACGAATTCAAGAGATTTCTTGCCGGGAAAAGCAATGCCGACGGCGGCTTGTCGCCGATATTGAAACTTGCGGCGGAATCCGATTCCCTGAACGTTATCTGCGCGAACGGCAAAGTTGTGTTCGTGATTATGAAAGGCGGCGTGCGCGTTTACGCGAAGAATCTTACGCCCGGAGAATACAATTTCGGAACAGATCCGCTGACCGACGAACTGATCGGGTTAATCGGCGAAATATTCGTTTATCCCGTTGCGGATGCCGGTATGACGAAATCGGACGACGGTAAAACGGTTTCGGTTTACGTCAACGCTTATAACGTCAACGTCGCGCAGGGCGACGAGATTGTTTCCGGCGAAAATTACGAAACGTTTGAAATACTCAGGCTGGATATAAAGTTCAAGTCTGCCGCCGATTACGTCTTCGGGTGGAACGTCGATGAGATTTACGCCGAAGCGGTTGCCCCGAAAGGAACAACCGGAATTCCGGAGGAATAATTTTCGGCTTGCGGTTATTTAAACGTTTTATTCTTGCTCGGCATACCGGGTGGTAATAGCGGGCGGGTGCTATTTGGCAACCGCCCGAAATTTTGCTGAAACGCGTTGCGATTTCGTTTGCGGCGCGGGTTTTCGTTTTCGATAAAATAATGCGGTTTTCGACAAGAAAACCGTTTTTTCTTATTACCGCGAATGATATAATAATGTCACTATTTTATAGTCGCGGGCAGGCTTTGACATCCGCCCGCGACCGGCAAAATTCGGGAGCGGTTTATGGCGCGAAAAATTGTTGTAACTTCCGGAAAGGGCGGCGTGGGGAAGACGTCCGTGGCGGCGAACCTCGGCATCCGACTTTCCCGCGCGAGCAAGCGCGTTTGTATTGTTGACGCGGATTTCGGACTGAATAATCTCGACGTGGTGACGGGTATCGAAAACCTCGTCGTTTACGATATCGCAGATTGCGTCGCAGGGCGTTGCAGGGCGAAGCAGGCGCTCGTCGAATGTCCTTCCGCAAAGAACGTTTACATACTTCCGTCCGTACATTCTTTATCTAAGTATTCGGTTGACGAAAACGGCGTTAACGAACTTATAGAGGGGTTTTCTTCGCTTTTCGATTACGTTATAATCGATTGCCCCGCGGGCGTGGGGGAGGGCTTTTCGCTGGCGGTTAAAGCCGCGGAAGAAGCGCTCGTTGTGACGACTCCGCAACTTTCGAGCCTCAGGGATGCGGATAAAGTTCTGTCCTTTTTAAGAGGTTACGGAATAAAATCGATAAGGCTCGTCGTCAACAGAATCAGGGGCGATCTGGTCGTCGGCGGCGATATGCTTTCTCCCGAAGAAATCGAGAGAACTCTCCGTTGCCCCCTTGCGGGCGTGATTCCGGACGACGACAACGTTTTTCTCCGTAACGCGGGGTTGATTCCGTCCGATTCCCCTTCTTTCAAAGCCTTTAAAATTCTCGCGGCAAACGTTGCTTCGGGGAAAAGTAAAATTTACGATTACGTGTCCAAATATTCGGGTTTCTGGGGCGCGATACGCCGCGGAATAAAACGTAATATATAAAAAACGAAACATAGCGGAATAAAACGTAATATATAAAAAAACGAAACATAGCGGAATAAAACGTAACACGTAACGGAAACCGACGGATAACGCGTCGCGCGACCGCGGGCGGGAATTATAATATGAAAAAGACAGAATTATCGAGATTGAAAACGGTTATCGAAAGCGACAGGTTGTCGATGACGGGCGAAAACACCGCGCTTATCGTCAAGGATATCACGGCGGTGCTGGAAGATTATTTCGCCTTGTCGGGCGAGCCGGAACTGAAAATCGAAGCGAAAAATTGCGAATATCGCCTGACTATTTCCGTTACGGCGACGGCAATCAAATCTTTTTCCACTTTGCAGAAAGGCTGACGAGAAAAATCTTTTTCTGTGTTGCAAAAATAATCGTTGCAGACGTATTTTAAAAATTTTAACAAAAAAAACACCTCAAACGCTTGCTATTTGTAAAACGCGGTATTATAATATTGGCAGAACATTAACGAGAGTGCTAACACTCAAACTTATTGTTTGCTAAAAATAATCAATATCTGTTTTGCGGAGAAAGGCAAAGCGAATAACATCGGAGGTGTTTTTTATGAAAAGTTTCAAAACGCAATCGAAGAGAGTTCTCGATCTGATGATCAACTCTATTTACACTCATAAGGAGATTTTCTTAAGGGAACTTTTGTCGAATTGCAGCGACGCTATCGACAAATTATATTATAAAGGTCTGAAAGAAGGGCTTTCGGGGCTTACCCGCGAGGATTTTTATATTAAAATCAGGGCGGATAAGGACGCCGGCACGCTCACGATTTCCGATAACGGTATCGGTATGGCGGCGAAAGAACTCGAGGAAAACCTCGGAACGATCGCCAAGAGCGGTTCGTTCGATTTCAAAGCCGCAAACGCGGACGCCAAGGAAAAGGACGACGTAAACGTAATCGGTCAGTTCGGCGTAGGGTTTTATTCGGCGTTTATGGTAGCCGACAAGGTTGAAGTTTTCTCCAAAGCGTTCGGCGAGGACGAGGCTCACGTCTGGACGAGTTCGGGTACGGAAGGTTACGATATCGCGCCTTGCGAAAAAGCCGAAAGGGGAACGGAAATCGTTCTCCATATTAAAAAGGATACCGACGACGAAAAATACAGCAAATTCCTCGAAGAATACGAAATAAGAAGCCTCGTCAAAAAGTATTCCGATTATATCCGTTATCCCATCAGAATGGAAGTGACGAAATATAAGGAACTCACGGAAGAGGAGAGAAAAGAGGGTAAGTCCGCCGAATCTTATAAGGAAGAGGAAACGCTCAATTCCATGGTTCCGCTCTGGAAGAAGAATAAGAGCGAACTGACCAAGGAAGATTACGACGAGTTTTATAAGAACAATTTCTACGACTACGAAGCGCCGCTGAAATATATTCACGTGAGCGTGGAAGGCGCGGTGAGTTATAAGGCTCTGTTGTTTATTCCTGCAAAAGTTCCTTACGATTATTACAGCAAGAATTACGAAAAAGGTCTGAAGTTATACACCGACGGCGTGCTTATCACCGAAAAGTGCGCGGATTTGTTGCCCGATTACTTCAGTTTCGTCAAAGGGCTTGTGGACAGCGAACTTCAACTCAACATATCGCGTGAGACCATTCAGCACAACCGTCAACTTCAACTCATCGAATCGAATATCGAAAAGAAAATCAAGAACGAACTTCTCGATATGCAGAAGAACGACAGGGCGACTTACGACGAGTTTTTCAAGAACTTCGGCTTGCAACTTAAATACGGTCTGTACAGCGGCTGGGGAATGAACAAAGAGGTTTTGCAGGATCTTATAATGTTCAAGTCGGTAAAACTCGGCAAGTACGTAACGCTCAAAGAATACGTCGACGCGTTCGGCGCGGAGCAGAAGTATATTTATTACGGCTCGGCTAAAACGGAGAACGCCGTCAAAGCGTTGCCGCAGAGCGAGAAGATTCTCGACGAGGGCTATGATATCCTGTGCTTCACCGACGACGTGGACGAGTTTGCCGTTAAAATGCTCGGTAAATACGAGGAGAAGGAATTTAAGAATATTCTCGACGAGAGCGTCGGCGTTTCCGCGGAGGACGACAAAAAGAACGAAGAGGATAAAGAACTTCTCGACGCTTTGAAAAACGCGCTCGGCGATAAGGTGGCGAAAGTCAAAGTTTCGTCCGTATTGAAAAATCACCCCGTTTGTCTTTCGTCCGAGGGCGAGGTTTCCATCGAAATGGAAAAAGTACTTTCGCAGATGCCGAACGCCGAACCGGGAATGGTTAAAGCCAACAAGATTCTCGAAGTCAACGCGGAGCATCCGATTTACGCGAAACTCAAAGCGGCGTTCGAGGCGGATAAGGATTCCGTTGCGGATTACGCCGAAGTGCTTTATCAGTCCGCAAGGCTCGTCGCTGGGCTGCCCGTTGAGGACGCTTCGGGCTTGACCGATAAACTCTTCGCATTGCTTGCGAAATAATCGGTTTCGGATTGTTTTCCGGTCCGGTTTCGGATTGTTTTCCGAAAAAGGATTTTTGACGCCGCCGCTTGCAAACACTTTGCAAGCGGCGGCGTTTTAACAATACTGTTGACAAAAATAGCGGTTTTATATATAATCATAATATAATATGGTTGTATATAACATTATAACGTGATGACGTATAACATTGTCCGACGGGCTGCGCGGCGCGGTGATTTGATTAAAAAACAACCGATAATCGTGTTATAGGCAGACTTTTTCGGTCGACGTATAAAAAACACACGGACGAATGATAATTAAACAGAGGAAAAACGGGAATGGGTGAAAAAACGAGAAAAAACAAAGCGGCGCGGACGAAGTTGTACGTTTCGCGGTTCGCAATCATACTTCTCAGTATATTTTTACAGGCTATAGGCATATGGGTAGTTCTGTTCTGGCTCGGACAAAAAGTACCCGCGCTTTACGCTGTTCTCGTTTACGTTTTGTCAGGGCTTTTAATGGTCGCGATCGTCAACAAAGACCAGCCTGCGTGTTATAAATTGCCCTGGGTGATATTGCTTCAGTTGCTCCCATACGGCGGTATAATGGTTTATTTGACGTTCGGCAACGTGAAGATGAGCAAGCGGCAGATGAAAAAATACTGCGCGATATACAGCGAACATCACGACGAATATTATCGTCAGGACGAAGTTCTGAGCAGACTTTCGGAAGAACAGGGCAAAGGCAACGCCGTCGTCAGGTATCTGCGTTATGCTACGGCTTTTCCCGTTTTCGATAATTCCGCCGCGGAATATCTGCGAAGCGGCTTGGTGTTTTTCGAAGCGTTGAAAGAAGAGATATCGAAAGCCGAAAAATATGTTTTTCTCGAATATTTCATCATCGAGGACGGCGTAATCTGGGGCGAAATCGACGAAGTTTTACGGAAAAAAGTCGAAGAAGGCGTTAAGGTTTACGTTATGTACGACGACGTTGGCAGCATGCCGAAAGTTTCGCCCGATTTTTATAAGGACCTTTGCAAAGAGGGGTTCGACGCGCGCAAATTCCACAAGTTTATTCCCGTCGTTTCGGTCAGCCACAACAACAGAGATCACCGCAAAATCGCCGTAATCGACGGCAAAGTCGGCTTTATGGGCGGCGCGAATATCGCCGACGAATACGCGAACATCACCAAGCCTTACGGCAGATGGCTCGATTGTTCGGTTAAAATAAAAGGTCAGGCGGTGGACAGCCTTGTGCGGCTCTTCATTCAACTTTTCAATATGTCGGGCAGTCCGTCGCTGGACGAAAGAGATTTCGTTTCTTCCTCGCATGAAGTCTATAACGACGGCTATATGTTCCCGTTCGGCGATTCCCCCGCTCCGATAACCGAGGAGCATATCGGCGAAAACGTCTATCTCGACATAATCAATCGCTCGGATAAATACCTTTATATCGCAACGCCTTATCTTATCGTCGATACGAACATAACCACGGCAATCAAAAACGCCGCGCGGCGCGGAGTGGACGTGAGAATCTTCATTCCCGAAGTTCCGGACAAAAAGGCTATTTACATTATGACGAGAAGCGCGTGTATTTCGCTTATGAGCGCGGGCGTGAAAGTTTATGCTTTCAGAAACGGTTTCATTCATTCCAAATGCTTCCTTTCGGACGGCGACACGGCGGTTATCGGCACGATAAATCTCGACTTCCGCTCCCTCGTTCATCACTTCGAGTGCGCCACGTTGTTTTTCAAAAACAGCGTGATAAACGACATACACGCCGACTTTTTATATCTGATTGAGCATGAATGCGACCTTGTTTCCGCCGACGATCTGAAACTTAAACCGCGCGAGCGGATTGTGAAATGGTTTTTAACGTTTTTTGCTCCGCTGATGTAAAATCGCCGCAAGCAGGCAAAATTTAATTTTTTGTGGCGGCATTTAAAACTTTTATGGCGGCGAGCAATCGCCACCTCTTTATTTTGGGTATTGACAACTACGCGACGTTATGATACAATGCAGACAAGAAGAAAAACAATAGTGATCATGAGCGGAATCCATAAAAATATATTAATGCGAGGTGAACGATGAGAAAATTATTCGGTAAATCAGTTGCTTGTTTGTTGGCGGTTATTTCCGCCGTTTTGTGCGCTGCCGCCTGCGGGAAATACGTAAACAAAACCGTGAAGGCGACAGAACTTACCGCCGCTTATTCTTTTTCGAATATCGCGGGCGAAGTTACGGACGATAACGGCATCGTTTCGGGGTTGGACAATTTCGGCGTGGAATTGCTGAAGGAAGTCCTTAAAGACAAATCGAAACCCAACGCGCTCGTTTCGCCGCTTTCGGCGTTTATGTGCCTCGGAATGGTTGCTAACGGCGCGGAAAACGAAACACTCGCGCAGTTCGAGAACGTTCTCGGCGGCAATATCGCGGATATCAACGCGTTCGGAAACAAACTTCTCAACAAAGCCGACGACACCGTGAAACTTGCCGATTCCGTGTGGATAAAAAACGGCGCGGTGAACGTTGAAGATGATTATCTCAAAACCGTAAAGGAAATTTATAACGCCGAGGTTTTCAGGTCCGATTTCGACGCCCTGACGCTCAAAGACGTGAATAACTGGTGCTCCAATAAAACGGAAGGGATGATTCCCGAAATAATCGACACAATCGAAGAGGACGACGTTATTTACGTTATCAACGCGCTTTTTTTCGATGCGAAGTGGCAGAACGAGAAAAGCGACGCGGGCAAAAGAATTTTTACAAATCTCGACGGCGCGCAGAAGTCTGTCGATATGTTCGCGTCGAACGAGCAGACTTATATCGATTTCAGCAACGCGCAGGGCTTTCTGAAAGGCTATCGCGGCGGAAAATATTCGTTTCTCGGCATTTTGCCGAACGACGGAACGACCGTTTACGAGTTTGCGGAGAGTCTGACCGGCGAGAAATATTTCAAAGCGATGAGCAAAAGAGAAACGGCGAAAGTCAGCGCGATTATTCCCGAATTTGCTTTCGATTACTCGGTTAATTTATCCGAGCCGCTCGCCAGCATGGGGATTGAAAAGGCGTTTAACTCCGACGCGGAGTTCGATAAAATGGGAAGAACGACTTACGGCGATAAGTTGTATCTCGGCTACGTGTTGCAAAAAACGAGAATCGAACTCGACCGCAACGGCACGAAAGCCGCGGCGGTTACGATCGGCGGAATGAAAGGCTGCTCCGCGCCCGCGCCGGGAAAAGAATATCTGATTATTCTCGACCGTCCGTTTATGTTCGGCATAGTGGACAACGCGACGGGTTTTCCGCTGTTTTTGGGAACAGTGACGAAACTTTAAAGTTAATGCGAAGGGGAGGTCGAAAAAAATGAAGCGTTTGTTTGCCTTATTGCTTTGTTTGATGATTCTTTGTTGTTTTACAGGGTGTCATTTAGGCAAACAAAATAAAGATGTAGTTGATGAAAATTTCTATTGCAAAGTTATAGATGGAAGTAATATTGCAATTGGAAATGTGAAAACTTATCCAAGAGACGGGGCGGTGTTTTTCCCTGAAAGAATTCAAAATTATACGGTTTCAAAAATTGGTTTTGCATCTGGTATGGGTTTTGGCGGTAATGGTGTTTTAACTACAATTAAAGAAGATGAGCCAAATATAAAAAGATGCTATTTCCCTCACACTATAAAAGAAATTCGTAATGGTTATATGTCGGGAAATCTAAAAGTTTTTTATTGTGGTGAGATAGTTAATTTAGGACACTATGCTAGGCAAAGAGGTATGGAAATTTATGTTCCTGCCGAAAAATATGAATTATTTGAAAATGCATTATCTGAAAATTATAGAGGAAGTTTGTTAAAGGCGGACGTTTCCTATTATTTGAATTACGACGAAAACAATTATTACTATATCGATTATTACGAAAACGGCGAGGAAATTTTATATATTCCTCCGGAGCCGCAAAGAGAAGGTTATTCGTTCGGTGGGTGGTTTAAAGAATCCGGTTGCTTAAATCGATGGGATTTCGAAGTCGATGCGTTGCAGATTACCGAAGAAATGCAGGAAATAAAATTATTTGCAAAGTGGGAATCCGTTGATAAATAACGGAATTCCTTGCGGCTGATTATGTGCGCGGATAGATGCGGCGGCGAAAAGGCGGGAGCAGTTGCTCCCGCCTTTTCGCCGCATAAATCAGATTATGGCCGGCATAAATCGATTGTTTGCCGTAGCGCTCCGGTTGGTTCGCCTTTTCGCCGCATCAATCGGATTATAATCGCGTTGATTACGTTATAATATGCCCGGTTGTCGTCGTTATGACGCCTTGTATTTTGAAACGAGTTTAACAAGCCGCATAAGTTCCGAGGAAAGTTTTCTGCGTTCGTCGCAGGTTATTTCCCGCGTAGAGAAGAGTTTTACGGACTTTTCGAGTTCGTCTATTACTTTCGTTTCTTCTGCGGTGAGTTCGTGTCGTCGCAGTTTTTCTATATACGAGAGGATTTCTCCGTAATTCACCCCGAAGTCCTTTTCGCCTTTTTGCGGATATTTTTTCGTCGGCAAAAATTCCACGCGTTTTATGGGTGAATCGAACAACGCGTTTTTAATGACGAAAGGCTCGCCCGCGTCGTCCGCGCCGTCGTCGGACTTATCATATAAATTATTCCGATCAGAACGCGAAAGTCGGTCTATAAGTCGTTTATCGCGTGAAGAAAGTTTAAAATGCGAGTTGTGTTGCATGCATAAAAGTCCGTAAAAGGCGAACGACAACGCAGAGGAGAGCAGTCCGCCTATGCACGACAAAACGAATTCGTCGCGAATCGGCTTCGATATCAGGTCGCAAACGGTTTTTATCGCCGAAAGTGTGTAAAGCGAAAGCGCGACGGCAAGCATAGAGGTTTTGTCGGCTCTTTTCACACGGTAAAAAATGATACCGGAGATAAACACGATCAGGAAAATCGCGGCTACGACGGACGGAACGATCAACGGGTAGTACACCCCGAGATCGAGCCGTGAAATGAAATTGAAAAGTTTAACGGCAAGTGTTTCCATAGGTGGAATTGTTAACTTTCGTTAAGTATTTTATACGTTCTTTATCCTAAAAAAGCGGATCGGCACATAAAATATATTAGTCCGTCGACGCGGCGTTTTTCGCGGCTCGGGGCGAATATGGAGAACGGTTTATTGTATTACGATGTTGACGCAAGGGTGATTAAAGAGGCAGAATATATAATTAAGGAACGCGCCACGGTCAGAAGCACGGCAAAGGTTTTCGGCGTGTCGAAATCGACCGTTCATCACGATCTGACAACCCGGCTCGAATTTCTCGACGAGGTTCTTTACGAAAAAGTTAAAAAGCATCTCAACGTAAATCTTTCCGAGCGGCATATCCGCGGCGGACTTGCGACGAGGGAAAAATACAGAAAACTTTCAGACGATTCCGCGCGGTCGCCTGCGCGGAAATAGTGAATCCGTTTCGGGGCGGGGTATGGCGAAATTCGCGGAGTTCGGCGGTAAAATTCCGCAGAATACCGAAGAAAAAGTATTCTTCAAAAAAAAATAAAAAAATTGAATAAAACCCGAAAAAATGCTTGACAAAGATTTTTGTGTATGGTATGCTGATTAAGCGTTGAAAATCAGTTCACGGGGTGTAGCGCAGTTGGTAGCGCACGTGGTTTGGGACCATGGGGTCGGGAGTTCGAGTCTCTTCACCCCGACCAACAGAAAACTGAGGGAAACGGGCCTTTAGCTCAGTTGGTTAGAGCAGCCGGCTCATAACCGGCCGGTCCTAG
>ERZ1026780.641-NODE-641-length-26579-cov-3.978887_pt1 | contig 26579 bp, 28 predicted proteins | sample MGYA00380126_ERZ1026780 | MGnify/ENA primary metagenome ERZ1026780 (study PRJEB33269, sample SAMEA4719762) | human gut metagenome | biome: human-associated habitat; feature: organic feature; material: feces | place: Cameroon | collected 2013-10 ... | reverse complement strand
CGCCCCGTCCAACCCCGCCGCCGGCGGGGGGCAGTACCTTTCCGCCGGCGGGCGCGGTGCGGGTTCGGAAGCCCCAAAATTTTTCTAGGTTCCAAATTTTTTGAAGGGGTTCCGCGTTTTGACCCCCGAAAAAGGGGGTACGGGTCAAAAAATGTAAGTCCGGGGCGAACATGGCGGTAACGTCACCGGGATGGTGGGCGCTTACAATTTGTAAGCAACTCACGTTTTGCCGGTGCCGACAAAATATCCCGTGCGATCTTGTTGAGGTCAACAAAATCGGGATAGACCATCTTGCCGGGGCTGGCAAAATGGTGGCTATGTCATAAAGTGTTTACATTTGAAAGCCCTGACCAGCAAAAGATAAGACGTTATAAGACGGTTTTGGTGCTATACTTAGTACAGTGGAATTATGGAGAGAGGCCCCACGGCGGCGAACCGAGGGGCCTTTACCATATCCAACTGCCTACAAAGTGTAGACAGTTCCCAAGAGTGCCGCAGGACCGGCGGCGAAACTGAATGCTCTGCCTGGATGATTTGCCAGACGGGGCATTTTTTATTGGAGGAAAACCAAATGGCAAGGCGAAGCGATGAGCGCGATGCCGCCCGCGCTGAGTACATTGCCCGGATGGAGAAGGACGGAGACGTAAATCTCCGGCAACTGGCGGACGATCTCCATCTTAAATATGATACGGTCCGCCGCTGGAAGGCAAAGGACGGGTGGGACCTGCCCGCACCCCGGAAGCCCGGCGGGCAGCCGGGAAACAAAAATGCCGCGGGAAACTCCGGCGGTGGTGCCCCGGTGGGAAATGAGAATGCAATGAAAGATGGAGCCTATGCGACTATCTTTTTTGACAAGCTCACCCCGGAAGAAAAACAGATCGTAGAGAATGCGCCCCGGAACAGCACCGAGCTAACTTCCCACGAGATTGGCGTGCTGCTGCTCCGGGAAAAGTACATTCTGGACAAGATCAAAGAGTATCAGGCTTTACCGCCCGACCAGATGATTACATCCAGCGTCATGGATATGCGAGTCCCCGGCGGCCGCGGCAAGCGGAAGCGGGACGGTGCAAACCAGCAGATCGGTATGTATCAGAAGGAGACCCCGGCACAGCGCATCTTGCAGTTGCAGGAAGCCTTGAACAAAATTCATGGCCGCATCCTGTCTGCGGCGGCCCAGATGCAGAAAAACGAAATGGACAAGCTGCACCTGGAAACCGAGCAGCAGCGGCTTGAATTGCTGCGCATCCGGGCGACCGGCGAGATCGGAGAGCCGGGGGACGGTGACAAAGATGCTGTACACGAGTAAGGCCGTCGGTGAATGGCTGGGCATTACAGACCGGCAGGTGCGGAACCTGCGGGATCAGGGCGTGTTGTCCGAAGTCCGGCCCGGTGTCTTTGACATGAAAGTCTGCGTCCGGCAATACCTGAACTTCAAGATCGGCAACAAAGACGATCAAGCCCGCCTTGTTGCTGCCCGTGCCGAGCGGGAGGAAACCCGCGGCAAGATCGAGAAAATGCGGATGGAGGAAGCCCAAGGCGACCTGCACCGCACCGAGGACGTGGAACGCGCCCTGAAAACCATCTTTGCGAATTTCAAGAACCGGCTGGAAACCATCCCGACAAAGTATGCAAATACTATGGCCCAGCTTACCGACCCGGCGGAAGCCCACGACATTCTGCAAAAAGCAGTGCAGGAAGCACTTGTGGAATTGAGTGACCCCGAAATTGCGCTGGCAGCACCAGCGGGGGAGGAACCCGAAGATGAGCAGGAAGAATAAATGCCGGGATTGTGTCTGGGGAACCCGGCTGAATGAGATCCAGCAGTTCTGCCCGTTCGGCAGCTGTGTGAAGAAAGGCGGCGGCAGCAATGGCGATGATCCACCTGGAACCGCAGACTGCACAGATGTTCAGCCGAGCGCTGGGTGCGCTGAAGCCACCCCCGAATCTGACCCTTAGTCAATGGGCAGATAACTACCGCCGCTTGTCGGCGGAAGCATCCGCAGCACAAGGCCGCTGGAATACGGACAACGCGCCTTTCCAGCGGGAGATCATGGATGCCATCGGGGATGTCCATATCCGCAAGGTGGTAGCCATGATGTGCGCCCAGTCCGGCAAGACCGACGGCCTGATCCTGAATACCATCGGGTACTACATGAGCTACTACCCGGCCCCTATCATGATCGTGCAGCCTACGGTGAACCTAGGCGAGAGCTTCAGCAAAGACCGTCTGGCTACCATGATCCGGGACACTCCGGTGCTTCGGGGCCTTGTGGATAACAAGAGCCGCTACTCCGGCAACACGATCATGAAAAAGAACTTCGCCGGTGGTCAACTGACCATCGTTGGCGCAAACGCCCCGACCGATCTGCGCGGCCGCCCCATCAAGGTGCTGCTGGCGGACGAGGTGGACGCTTACAAAGCCAGCGCCGGCAAAGAAGGCGACCCGGTCATGCTGGCCGAGCAGCGTCAAACGACCTACTGGGATTACAAGACGGTGCTGGTATCGACCCCCACCGACAAAAACAACAGCCGCATTTTGGACGAGTTCAACGCATCCACCCAAGAGGAATGGACGGTGCCTTGCCCGAACTGCGGCTTTTATCAGCCCTTTGTTTGGGACAACATGGTATTCGATAAAGACAAGTGGCCGGAAGGCGGCGTGCAATACCGCTGCGCCGAGTGCGGCTGCCTTGACAACGAATACCGCTGGAAGAAGAACAGCCTGAAAGGCAAGTGGCACGCAGAGCACCCGGAACGGGCGGTGCGGGGCTTCCACATGAACAAGATAGGCTCGACCCTGTGCGGGTGGGACAAGATCGTGGAGGACTTTATTGCCGCTGACCTGGATGCACAGCGCGGCGACTACGAGAAGATGCAGGTCTTTGTGAACACCGACCTGGGCTTGCCGTGGGAAGAACCGGGCGAAGCGGTGGAGGCAAACAACCTGCTGGACCGCCGCGAGTTCTACGAGGCCGAAGTCCCGGACGGCGTAGTGTACCTGACGGCTGGTGTCGATACCCAGGATAACCGCTTCGAGGCCGAAGTGGTGGGCTGGGGTATCGGCAGAGAAAGCTGGGGCATCCGGTACCAACGCATCTACGGCGACCTGAAACGCGGTCAGGTGTGGGCAGATCTTGACGAGTTCCTTTCCCGCACATGGAAAAAGAAAGACGGCACGGAACTGTCCCTGAGGTCTGTCTGCATGGACAGCGGCGGCCACTTCCCGGATCAGGTCATCCGGTTCTGCAAAGAACGGGAGGAACGGCATATCTGGGCCATCAAAGGCCGTGGCGGCATGGACGTACCCTACCTGCGCAACCCCACCCAGAACAACCGCGTCAAGGGCGAACTGTTCACCCTGGGCGTTGACACCGGCAAGAACCACGTCCTTGCCCGGCTGAAAGTGCTTATCAAAGGCCCGAACTACTGCCACTTCCCGGCGGCAGAAGATGCCGGGTATGACGAAAATTATTTCAAGATGCTTACTGCGGAACACAAGGTCACACGCTGGAAGTCTGGCCGCAAGGTGGAACGGTGGGAGTTGAAGGACCCGACGCAGAAACGTAACGAAGCATTTGACGTGCGGAACTACGCGACGGCTGCTCTGGAAATCAGCAACCCGCCCGGTCTGGAAATCCCCGGTGAGGATGCACAGCGTCCTGCACAGCAGCGCCAATACCGCAGAAGGAGATCGGGAGGTATCTAACCAATGCCTGTTATTTCAAAAGAGACCGCCCAGCGGCGCCTTGATATGTGGCTGGAAGCCGAGGCCGCCGTATCGACCGGGCAGAGCTACCAGATCGAGCAGATGGTCTTGACCCGCGCCAGCCTGAAACAGATCCGGGAAAGCATTGCTTTCTGGGAAAAGAAAGTGGCTGAAGCGGAAGCGGAGGAAAGGGGCCGGGGCAGAAACCGGATCTACCACTTCTCTCCGCATGACGTGTAAGGAAGGTGGAGCACATGGCGAATTTCCTTGATAAGGCCATTGCGGCGATCTCCCCCGAAAAGGGGTATCGCCGTGCTGTGGCCCGCACGGCGCTGTCTGTCATAAACAACGGCACCGGTTACGGGAACTATGGAGCTTCCCACACATCACGCTCTATGCGGAGCTGGCACGTTGGCGGCGGCAGCGCAAAAGAGGACATCGAGGATAATCTGGAAACGCTGCGCAAGCGGAGCCGGGATGCTTACATGGGCATCCCGCTGGCGGCCGGTGCAATCAAGACCCTGCGCACCAATGTGGTGGGCAGCGGCCTTGTGCCGACACCCCAGGTCGATGCGGACTATCTGCACCTGACCGAGGAACAGGCTGACCATTTGCAGGCGGAAATCTCCCGCGAGTTCAGCCTGTGGGCAGACAGTGCGGCTTGTGATGCAAGCGGCATGGACAACTTCTGGCGGCTGCAAACACTGGCATTCACCAGCTTCCTGATGAACGGTGACGTATTTGCAGCAGTGCAGTTCAAAGAACGTGGGAACTGGCCGTATGCCTTGCAGCTTCGGCTGATCGAGGCTGACCAGGTGTGCAGCCCTGACCGCACAGACAGAATGAACCCCTGCAAGGTGGATGGTATCAATGTGCACCAGATCGTTCAGGGCGTGGAAACGGACAAAGACGGCACAGTCATTGCCTACTGGGTAGCCAGCAGGCACCCGCTGGCCTATGATAATCCGCTGCCCCTGACATGGACGCGGGTAGAAGCCCGCGACAAAGAAACGGGAGAACCGAACATCCTGTGCGTTACCCAGAGGGAACGCGCCGGACAGCGGCGCGGCGTTCCTTTGCTGGCACCGGTACTGCCAACGATGAAGCAGATGGGCAGATACACGGATGCAGAGTTGGCCGCGGCCATCGTGGCATCCTCCATCACATTGTTCATCAAACATGATAACCCGGTCAGCGGAGCACCGTTTGGTGAGGATCCCCCTGACAAGGCAGAGGACCCGAATACCCCGCCCGATGAGCTGGCAATCAACCTTGCGCCGTCTGCGGTGTTTGACCTTGCGCCCGGCGAAACGCCGGACACGTTTGACCCGAAACACCCGACCACGACATATGACGGCTTTATGTCAGCTATGTCCAACCAGGTGGCAACGGGTATCGAAGTGCCCAGCGAGGTGCTTTACAAGAAGTTCAGCTCCAACTACTCCGCAAGCCGCGGTTCTCTGAACGAGTTTTGGAGAACATGCGATGTGATGCGGGACAGTTTTGCGGCGGACTTCTGCCAGCCGACCTACGAAAAGTGGTTTGCCGAAGCGGTAGCCCGTGGACGTATCAACGCGCCGGGCTTCTTCGACGATCCAGCTGTTGCAAAAGCCTATATGGCCTGTAACTGGAACGGACCGGCACGCACCAATCTGGATGCAAAGAAAGAAATCGAGGCGGCTATCCTGCGTATGGAGCAGGGCATTTCCACTGCCGAACAGGAAACGGCGCAGATGACCGGCGGAAGCTGGCGGGCCAATATGCGGCAGCGCAAAAGTGAGATGGAAAAAATGAAGGAGGTAGGCTGCAATGGGCAAAGCCAATTCCCAGACGAACCCCAAGTCAACGAATAATAAGTTCTGGCAGTTCCGCAATCTGGCCGATGATGACCAGAAAGCGGAACTGCTGCTTTATGGCGATATTTCTGAGCGCAGCTGGTGGGAGGACGCAGCGACCCCGAAACGGTTTGCGGACGACCTTGCCGCCCTGGGCGATGTAAAAGAAATCACCGTATACATCAACTCCGGAGGGGGCGACGTTTTTGCGGCTCAGGCCATTGGCAATATGCTGGAACGCAATGCAGCTACCGTGACTGCCCACATTGACGGGCTGTGCGCAAGCGCCGCCACCATCGTTGCCTGCCATGCAGACAAGGTTGTAGCAGCGGCGGACGGCAGCTACATGGTCCATCCGGTCAGCATGGGCGTTTGCGATTACCTGACCGCAGAGGACATGAAGAACTGCCTGAAAGCGCTTGAGACCATCCGCAGCAGCATCATTGCCCTGTACGCCAAAAAGTCTGGCAAGACCGAGGATGAATGCGCCAAGTGGATGGATGAAACGAACTGGTGGACGGCAACGGAAGCCAAGGAAAAAGGCTTCGTGGACGAGGTGGATGACGACGCAGAAGATTCCGTTGTGGAGAATCGCAATGGCGTTCTGTTCGTCAACAGCATCAGCATGAACACCCCGTTCAACGAAGCACCCAATTTTGTCAGAAGTCGGGTCACGGAAAAACCTGTGAACCGGTCTGAAAATATGAACCCGGCGGAAAAGCCGGAACGCAATGACCATGGGGAGGTAAAAGACATGGACATCAAGACCACGGATGATCTCCGCAAGGCGTACCCGGATCTGGTAGCCACCATCGAGAATGAGGCTATCACTGCCGAGCGCACCCGCATTCAGGAGATCGAGAACGCAACTCTGCCTGGTGCAGAGGATCAGGCCAACGAGGCAAAGTTTACGAAGCCCGTTGATTCTGCATCCTTCGCAAAGGCTGTCATTGCCAGCATGAAGGCAAAACAGCAGGAGCAGAGCAAGAACTATCTGAAGAATGCAAAGGCAGCTGCGGAGAACTCCAACGCCAACAGCATCGACAACACGCCGCCCGCGAACCCTGAAGCCGAGGATGAGGAAAGCAAGGCGTTTATGAATGCGATCCGCAAGGCCAACGGCGTGAAGTAAGGAGGACGGAACTATGAGCATGGATCTTGCAAGAAAAGATTTCAGCACGGCCCCGGAATATTTCATTGCCGGAACCGACATTGGTATCGCAAAGACCACCAAAACGGCCAGCGCAGCAGTTGAAGCGCACGCCCCTGTTCTGATCGAGGGCGGCAAGGTGAAGCCGGTTGCAGCAGCAGCCGGTGCAGGCCAGGCGGTTCTTACCGGTCTGTACGGCATCACCGCTGACAGCGCAGAGGCCGACAAAGAAGTGCCGATTTATCTGACCGGTGAATTTTTCGCTGCCGGCCTTGTACTGCCGAAGAACGTGAGCGTGGATGACGTTGAAGTTCCTCTGCGCAACCTGGGCATTTTCCTGAAGTAAGGAGGACAACATTTATGGCTAATGAAGTAAGCATTTATGAGCCTCGGCACCTGATCGAGGTTGTTCGCACTACCCCGCCGATCCGCACGTTCCTGCGTGATCGCTTCTTCTCCAACGTGAAAACTTTCCCGACTCGCCGCGTTGACATTGACATTGTCAAGGGAAACCGCAAGATGGCTGCATTCATCCATCCGCTGGTTGGCGGCGAGATCGTGCAGAGCGAGGGATACGAGACCAAATCCTATGCACCGCCTCTCATCAACCCGGCAACCATCAGCACGGCGGACCAGTACATGGAACGTCTGCCCGGCGAGGATCTGTTCTCTGGCCGCACCCCGGCAGACCGTGCAGCAGAAAAGCTGATTGAGGAATACAACCAGCTGAATGACATGACCACCCGCCGCGAGGAGTGGATGGCTGCCCAGGTGCTTACCACCGGCAAGCTGAAGGTCAAAGGCAAGGGCGTGGATGAAGTCATCGACTTCGGCTTTGGCAACAAGATCAATCTGGAAGGTACGAAGCAGTGGGGCAAGTCTGCTGCCGACCCCTGGGGCAATCTGCGTGACTGGAAGCAGCAGGTGAGCCGTAACGGCTTTGCCAACGCGGATATGGTCGTCATGGGCAAGGTTGCAGCTGACAACTTCATGGCTGACGGTAAGATTCTGGAACTGATGGACAAGCGCCGCTTCGACATCGGCTCCATGGCACCCAAGGAGCTGGAAGGCGGCCTGACCTACTACGGCCACCTGAACCTGCCCGGTGTGGATGTCTACGGCTACGACGAAGTTTATCTGGATGATGCGACCGGCGAGACCAAGCCGCTGATCCCGGACAACATGGTGCTGATGATCCCCAGCAACGCAAACTTTATGCGTGCTTATGGTCTGTGCAACTATCTGGATGATGGCGGCAACTGGCACAGTTTTGAGGGTGATCGTCTGCTTCGCACCTATGTGGAGCATCGCCCTGACCGCCGCTTCATCGAGCTTCAGAGCCACCCGCTGCTGATCCCCGACAAGGTGGATTCCTGGCTGGTAGCCGAGGTTTGCTGATATGCTGGATGTTGACCAGAATTACGGCGAACCGGACACCCCGAAGCCGCTCCCTACATTCAAAGACTATGTGGCGCAGGATGTGGAAACGGTGTTCTTCAACCTGAACGAGTTCGCGGAAGAACGCTACATAGATGATAAACAGATGCTTTGCATTACCCAGCACCCCGGCGTGAATGAACGTGCGGCGCACTGGGAGGGCGGAGCAAAACAGTCCTTTGACCAGGGAATGTACAAGGCTGATCTGCTGCTGTTTGTGAAACAGAAGGACTACGGCCCGATGCCGAAGAACGGTAAGCAAATCATGCTGGATAAGAAACGGGACTACAAAATCAAGTCCTGCTCTTTGAAGGCGGGAGTTTACCGGATGGAACTGGAAAGGGTGAGGTAAGGTGGCATACTTCCATACCAACTACGACGCTTCCACCATGACGGTCTCCGTTAATGACGAAGAAGTGTCCCGCGCCCTTGGCGTGCTGGCAAACAAAACCCCGGCGGCGCTGAAGGTGGCGGTCAACACCACGGCCAGACAAACGCGAAAGCTGATGCTGACCGAGGTGAAGAATCGCTACGACCTCAATGCGGCCGGTAGGCGTATGATCGAAGATCTGCGCCAGCGGCAGAGAGCGACCAATCACCACCCGACGGCCATCCTCGCCATCATGAAGAACGACCCCGGCGCATTCCGGGCAGACCTGGGCTATTTCAGAACCAGCCCCACAAAGCCCTTCATGGGTCCGTCTGTCCGAAATGCGCCGCCTGTTTTTCAGGCACACGTTCTGAAAGGAAACCCGATGATCGGCCTGAGCGGAACCAGTGAAAAGAGCAAGGGCTTCCTGGTTCAGTTCAAGTCGAAGCACATCGGCATGGTACAGCGCCAGTTGGGCGTGCCTGCTGACAAAGACTACACCGAGAGCGGAAAAGAACGCTGGAAGCCGAACGAAAAGCTGGTCACGATGTCCAGCCCTTCCGGCTCTGCGATGCACCGCACTGTGTGGGAAATGCAGGAAACGACCGTGGAGCAGATGCTTCAGGACAACACCGAACGGCGCATCCGGCAGCTGATCGCCAATGCAAAGCGAAAGGGCGTGATCTGATATGGCCGAGAAAATCACCGGCTATACCAGCGAAATGTGCCAGCAAGCCATGATGGACGAGCTGGAAGAACTGTTCCGGGATATGAAGTTTACCGGACAGGAAGGAGAAAAGCCCCTCAAGATCTATAAGCAGTTTTTGCCGACCCAGACGGACGACGATGATGACATTGACACAAACGATGCCATGTACCCCTGCATCATCGTCATCGAATCAAGCGGTGAGGTCAACAATGACCATGATCCGCAGCTGGTTCTCATGCAGCTGGTTATTTGCAGCTATGACCGTGGGATTGATCGGCAGGGGTATGTGGAAACCGTGAACATCAAGGAAGCGATTATGCAGCACTTCAAGCGTAAGCCAGTTTTCGGTGGAGCGTTTGAGGTGGGCTATCCAAGAAAGTGGGAGCTTTCAGACGATGACATGGATCACTACTACTGGGGAATTGTGAACCTGATTTGCAAGACCCCGAACGCACTGAAAAATGAAGAAGTGGAGGCGTTGATTTAATATGGGCACTGAGAAAAAAGCAGCGGTAGAAGTTCAGGAAACTCAGACTGAACAGACCGCAGTGCAGGTGCAGGCCCCTGTGGCATACTGCGGTCCGACTATCAAGGGCATCGCACCGCAGTACACGGTTTTCGTGGACGGCCTGCCCGACAAGCTGAAAGAAAAAGTGGAACAGGTGCCGCTCCTGAAAGCACTGATTGTTCCGCTGGACAAGCTCGCTGAAATGCGGGTGAAACTGGAACAGGACGGCACCAGAGAAAATATTCTCTGCAACAAGGCTGCTGCCCTGATGAAGTAAGGAGGATATGACAGATGGCTATTTCGCATGGCTTTAATAAGACCGAAGCGGCGACCAGCGTCACCGCTCCGGTAACGGTCAACTCCGGCCTGCAGATCGTTGTGGGCACGGCTCCCGTTAATATGCTGGATGACCCGGAAGCAGCGGTGAACACGCCGCTGCTGGTGAACACCTTCAAAGAGGCTGCCGCCGCAGTGGGCTATTCCAGCGATTTTGCAAAGTATACCCTGTGCGAGGCTGTGAGCGCCAGCTTCCAGGTGATGGGCATTTCCCCCATCGTCGTGGTCAACGTCCTGGATCCTGCAAATGCAAAGCATATCACCGAACTGGCCAACAAGACCGTGCAGGTGAATGATGGCATCGCGGAGATCGACGAGACCGGCATCCTGCTGAAAAAGCTGGTGGTGAAGAAGGAACAGACCGTGCTCACGGCGGACGAGGACTATACTGCCAGCTTCAATGATGATGGTACTGTGAGTATCGCCCTGGTCAACGGCGGCAAAGGCGACGGGGCAACGGCCCTGACTGTTTCCGGCTCCATTCTGGATCCGACCAAGATTACCGCTGCTGACATCGTGGGCGGCGTGAATGCGGCCACCGGTGCAGAAACCGGCCTGGAAGTGGTAAGGCAGGTGTTCCCCAAGCTGGGCATGGTTCCCGGCATTCTGCTGGCACCCCGCTTCTCCAAGGATCCTATGGTGTGTGCTGCACTTCAGGCCAAGTGCCGCAAGATCAACGGCGTTTTCGATGCTGTGTGCTTTGTTGACATTGACAGTTCTGCTTCCGGCGCACGCAAGTACACCGACGTAGCAAACCAGAAGGTCAAGCAGGGCGCAACTTCTCGTGAAGCATATGCCCTGTGGCTGTACGGCAAGATCGGCAGCACCATCTACAGCGGCAGCTCTCTGGCCGCTGCTGCGGCAGTCTACAACGACAGCCTGTACAACGACACCCCCAATGCCAGCCCGTCCAATGTCAGCGTGCCCATTTCTTCCGCCTGCCTGGAAGATGGCACCGAAGTCCTGATGGATCAGGAGCAGGGTAATGTGCTGAATGAGCAGGGCGTGGCGACCTTCATCCGCTCCGGCGACTTTGTTGTGTGGGGCAATGAGACCTGCTGCTACCCGAAAAACACTGACCCGAAGGACGCTTTCCTTTGCGTCCGCCGCTTCTTCAACCACTCCTGGACCAGCTTTGTTCTGGATAACATGAGCAAGCTGGACAAGCCGATGAACAAGAAGCGCCTTCAGTCCATCATCGACAGCGAGAACATGAAGGGCAGTGTCTATGTCTCTACCGAGGTATGCGCCAGCTACAGCATGAAGGCAGACCCCGACCGCAACACGACTGCTGAACTGGTTGCAGGCCACTACTCCTTCTATCAGTTCTGCACGCCGTTCCCGCCTTTTAAGCAGATCAACAACACCATGGAGTATGAGGCCGGCGCGCTGACCTCGGCTCTGTCTCTGTAAGCAGGAGGAATGACCTATGGCTCTGAACATTTCCAGTGACCTGGTTCCCCAGGTCATCAATGACTACAATGCGTATACGGAAGATGACCTGCTGATTGGTCTGGCAGATGAAGTCACCCTGCCCAAGATCAAGAACAAGACCACCTCCGTGTCCGGCATGGGCATTGCAGGCGAAGTCGATTCTCCCGTGCCTGGTCAGTTTGAATCCATGGAGGCAACTCTGAACTGGAACACCATGTACAGCTTCGCCACCAAGATGATGAACCCCAACAAGAACATCCAGATCACTCTGCGTGCTGCCATGCAGAACGACAACAAGAACGGCGGCTATACCTACAAGGGTCTGCGCGTTGTTCTGGGTGGTCGCCCCAAGGAGCTGGACCCCGGCAAGCTGAAGCGTGCTGACACCATGGGCAGCACCACCACGCTGGAAGTTACCCGTTACCTGATGGAGGTTGACGGCACTACCGTTATCGACATCGACAAGTTTGCAGGCCGCTACTATGTTGATGGCGAGGATATGCGTGCCGAGATCAACGCCCTTATCTAAACCCGATACATGAAGAAGTCAGCCGTCCCGGCGTGGGGCGGCTGATTGTCTTTTGGAAAGGAAACAGCAATGGACAATATCGTGAAGTTCGACAAGCCCTATAAGTTTGAGGGCAAGGAGTACGACAGCCTGGATCTGTCCGGCATGGAGAAGATGACCGTGCAGGACTTGATCGACATTCAGAAAAACATCGGCAACGAGCTGGCAGCCATGTCCGTGATGGAAATGACCACTTCTTTTGCACAGGAGATGGCGGTCAAGGCAACCGGCAAGCCTGTGGAGTTCTTTAAGCTCATGCCCCGCGGCAAGATCAAGAAAGTACAGGCAGCAGTTGTCAAGGGGATGGACAACAGCGAGAACGCCGATGAAGTGAAAAAGCAGCTGGAATCTCACGCCCTGAAGTTTGCAGCGCCCTACACCTACGAGGGCAGCGAAAAGGCTGAGCTGAAGGGTAAGACCTTTGACGGCATCGACCTGTCCGGCGTGGGCGAGCTGAACACTATGAGCGAATCCATGGCGGAAAACCGTATGGCTGCGGGCGGATTTGCACCGGTGAATACGCATCGCAACTACCTGTACTGCTGCATTATCGCCAGCATGGGCACCGGCTACCCGGTGGACTTCTTTGCCGGCCTGCCGCTGTGCGAGGCGGTTAAGCTGCGTGATGCTGTAAACTCTGATTTTTTCGAGTAAAAGGCGGGGCAAAAGGGCTTCGGAAAGCGGCTATCCAGCTATCCATTGCCACGCATTCCAACATGACGGATCTGCTGCACCTGCCCCGGCGGGAGCTGGTGGATCTGTGTAACGAGGTGGCAGACGTATGGCGGGAAATGGAGCACTAGACCTCAGCATCCGCATCATGGGCAAGGTGGACCCATCCCTTGTAACTGCAATAAAGCAGACGAAGGGGCTGACCGGTGATCTGGCGAACGCACTGACGGGAACAAAGTCACTGGGCAGCACGGTAGCAAACACTCTGGGCGTAATCGGAAAGACTGGGCTTGGAATCATGGCGACGCTGACAACTGCGTCCGCTGTCATGATTAAAAAGACAACCTCTATGGCGGAGGAATATCAGGCTCAAGCGGCAGATGCAGTCAAGTACGTTGGCGGCATCATGAACGATGACGGCAGCATTGACCCGGAAAAGCGTGCCACCATGGAGGACGCAATCCTCAAGATGACCACGCAGGTCCCAATCAAACGGGACGAGATGGCGCAGATCGCCGCATCGCTGGGACAGTCCGGTAAGAGCTATGAGCAAATCTTTCTGGATAACCAGCAGACCGGAGAAAAAAGCTACCTGTACGATACGGCCCGTCTGGCTGCTGCGTGGGATATTGATGCAAAATCTGCGGCCGATTATATGGCAAAGTGGGAAACCGCTTTTGGTAAGACCCATAACCAGATTATCGACATTGCAGATTCCATCAACTACCTGGGCGGCCACATGGCTACCACGGCGGCAGAAATCGCAAGCGTGGTGAATACGTCCGGCGGTGTCGGCCAGACAGCCGGCGTTGACCTGCACACGACCTCTGCGCTGGCAGCCACCATGCTGGCTATGGGCGTTAATGAGGGAAAGGCCGGAACAAGCCTGAACCGTGTGTTTACAAACATCACCCTTGGCAACAGTGCAACGGATGCGCAGGTGGGCGCATGGAACAGACTCGGCTTTGATCCTGTGCAGATCGCAAAGGATATGCAGTCCACGGGGCCGAACGGAGAAGATGGCGCAGCAAGCACTCTGTACAAAGTCTTTGAGGCAATCTCGAAACAGGACAAGTACCAGCAGACTGCGACCATCAAGACACTGTTTGGACAGTGGGCCATTGAGGGTGTTTCAAAAATTGTGGGCAACTTGCCAGCATTCCAGAATGCCTTGCTTATGGCTGGCGACACCAGCGCATACAGCGGCAGCATGGAGAAAGAATTGCTTGTTCGTCTGGACACCAGTGAAGCGGTAAGCCAGATGGCAAGTAATGCGACGGACCGCTTGCTCATCAATGTGGGCAACCAGTTCCTTCCGGCGAAGAAAGAACTGACGGCTATGTGGATAGACATAGCAAACGGTATCACCGAGAGCCTGCCGGATCTGTCCAACATCGTCAACGGCATTCTGCCGATGCTGCACTCCGCGCTGCTTGGGATTGGCAATGCAGCACAGGCGGCATTGCCGTGGATCCAGAAGGGCATCGACTACACCGCAGAGCATGGGCCGGAGGTGGCGGGAGCCATTGCGGCCATAGTTGCGGCGTTCGGAGCCATGAGCTTTGCGCCCACGGCTTATAGTACAGGATCCTCGCTGCTGAACACCATAGGGAACATTGCAATCGGCGGAAAGCCGAGCGGTGCACCCGGCGGGACATTCGGTGGCATCACTGTCCGAAACCTGATGGGCGCACTGACACCTACAAGTCTGATCCAAAAGGCGGTGGGTGGTGCGTCATTTGCAAGGTCGAACGCTGGAATGTTCGCTGAAAATGCAAAGTACGGCGTTCAGATGGCTGGTATCGGAGCACAACAGCCCACAACGCGCCTGGGCAAAATCGGGCAAACGCTGGGCGGTGCCGGTGTCGGTATCTGGGCAACGCTGAAACATTTCAAGGGCCTGCGCAGCGGGACCAAGAAAGGAACCACCGGCTTTGTAAATGATGTACTGGAAGCCAGCACGAACGGTGGTCTACTGGGCGTGCTGAAAAACTCCGGCTCCGGCAGGTATGTTTCCAATGTCGGGCAATCGCTGGGCGGCCTGAAAAATGCTCTGGTAGGGTTCGGGAGCAGCAATCCGGTAGGACGATTTATCTCCAAGACCGGCAGCGTTGCGGGACAGATCCTTTCCGGCATTGCAGGGCCGAATGGCATTGACATCGGCGGCATGGCAGGTGGAGTGAAAAATTTCCTCGGCGCAGGAAAGACGGTCATTGGAAACGGGCTGTCCAATGCGTGGCAGACCGTCAGCCAGTCCAAGGTGGGTTCTACCGTCCTCGGTGTCGGCAGCAAGGTGGCGGGTGCGGCATCCAAAATCGGCGGCGGCGCTTTGAGTACGGTGAAGGGTGCCTTGAACGTCGGCGGTGCAGGACTAAACGTACTGGGTACGGCGGTCGGCCCGGTGGCTGCAAAACTGGGCAGCGGCTTCATGTCGCTACTTGGTACATTCGGCCCTGTTATTACTGGCATCGGTACGATCGTTGCGGCGGTCTCGCTGTTGGGAGACCACTTCGAGGACATTCGCAACATCGTCGGAACGGTATTTGGCGAAGGCGGGCTTGCCGTCTTTGACAAATTCACCGGAAAGATAGCCGGCATCGGCGACACCGTGAAGCAGGTGTTCGGGCAGCTCACTACCCCGGAGGGCTTGCAGAGCATCCAGGAAAAGCTATCCGGTTTCAGTATCGGAGGGCTGAACCTGGGCGACGTGTTCGGCGCTATGACCCCGGCCATCCAGACGGTTATGCCGCTGATTGAATCGTTCGCCGGCGTGTTCTCTCAGATCGTGGATCTGGGAGTGAACCACATCAAGCCGGTGCTGACTGAAATCTTCGGCTTTATCGTGAATGAGGGCATCCCGGCAGTCATGCCGCTGCTGTCCACGGTGGTCAGCCTGGTGGGCACAACTCTGGTCAACGCCATCAAGGTGGCGGTGGATCTGGTAGGCAAGGTGCTTCCGGTGGTAGAGCCTGTGATTCTGGGCATCATAGGCTTCCTGAAGCAGGTTGCGACCATCGGTGTGAAAGCGGTCAACTTCATCATTGGAGCGCTGAACAAAATCCAGCTCACGATCCCGGAAACGCTGTTCGGCATCCCGGTTCCGGTAATCGGCGGTAAGTCGTTCGGATTCAACCTGTCGCCTGTGTCCGTCCCGGCATTTGCCAACGGCGGCATGACGCATGGGCCGTCCATTGCTGGCGAGGCTGGCCCGGAAGCTGTTATCAGTTTCCGGCGTGGTGTTCGTGAAAAGAACATTGATACCTGGCTGACAGCTGGTAAGCTGCTGGGCGTTGGCTTGGGCGATCTGCTTGGCCTACCAGGCAGAAAGCCGAAGATGTTCGCAGACGGCGGCTTTACAGAAGAAGATTCTAACCTGATCGACTTCAACAGGGTACGTCGCCAGCAGTATTACAACCAGGTGGCCCAAAGTTTCGATACTATGGTTCAGCCGGTTGCAGCGGCATTGGTACTGGGTTCCGACGCTGGTGTGGCGTTCAGCCGTATCACGGAGATCGCAAACTATGCAGTGGATGGGCTGGAAACTCTGGCGGCAATGCCGACACCTACCGTGTCGGATGACCAGGGCAAAGCCCAACAGCTGTTGAACACCGGAATCGGGAAAGTGATTACCGGTGCCCAGTCTGTTCTCGCAAACGAAAATGCTCAGAAAGCAATCCAGTTTATCCGGGGAGCGGATGCGGAAAAGGCAAAGCTGGAATACGCTGCCAACCCGGACAACTACGATCTGAGCAATGTAAACTTCTTCCCGACGGCTGGCAACAGTGAGCTGACAAGGCAAAATCTGTCGATGCTGGCAGACCTTCAGAACTACCAGCAGGAAGTGGAGCTGAAGCCCATCGGCGGGAGCGAAGATACTTCCAGTGGCGGCACCGGAAGCCTGCGCGGTGGATCCAGCAACAACTACCAGCGCACCTATACAAGTTCCAGCGGAAACACATATGTTTATGCACCAAACTTCACCATCTACGGCAGCATGAATGCCGAAGATCTGCGCTCCGTTATGGACGAAGGCTACGAGAAGTTCTGCGAGTATGTGGAACGGTACGAACGCGAAAAGAGGCGCACGCAGTATGGCACTTGATTACACCACGAAGTCCGGTGACACCTGGGACCTGATTGCCCTGAACGTGTACGGAAGTGAGCTGAAAGCCGATTGGCTGATGCAGCACAACCCCAGATATATCCATATCGTCCGGTTCGATTCCGGCACGGTGCTGTCAACACCAGCACTGCCGGCTGAAAAGAGCGGAGATCTTCCGCCCTGGAAGGCAGGTGCATGATGGTACTGACAGCAGCGAGACCCAAAGGAAGGCAGGCGGCAGTTCTTCTGACCTACGAGAAAACCGATATTTCGGAAGAAATCGCACCTGATCTGGAAAGTTTCAAGTACACGGATGTGGCTGAATCCCAAAGCGACAGCGTGAGCATTACAGTCAATGCTAGAGCTGCCAAATGGAAAAATGAATGGATGCCGGAAAAGGGCGTGAAGCTCTATCCGGCTATCGTTGTGAAGGACTGGAATATCGGTGGCATTGGGAGCGGATACAGAGATTACAGCGCCGAATGCGGGGCATTCGTGCTGGATGATCTAAGCTTTGCCGGTGCACCTGATTCGCTGACGATGGGTGGCGTGGCAAAGCCGAACGGCACCAGCTTCAGCGAGAGAAACCGGACCTTTACATGGAAGAACACCAGCGTAAAGAAAATCGCTGAAACCATCGCGGGCCGTTACAAACTTGAGCTGAAGTTTGAGGGAGACGACCACAGCATTGATGCAAAGGAGCAGGACGGGACAGACAGTGCCTTCCTGCAAGACCTATGCAGCACATATGCACTGGTCATCAAAGTCTACACTTCAAAGCTCTGGGTGTATGACCGGGAAAAGTACAAGGCAAAGGATCCTGTATGGACGGTATATGAACACCAGCCGGTTGGAAATCCGACGGCCTTATGTGTTGAGCCGGGCAGTTTCAAGTGGAACACGAAGCTGACCGGAACGTATACGGGTGGCCTTTATACCTACACCAACAAACAGAAAAAAATCAATATCAACGTCAAGGTGGGCACAGACGAACGCCAGCTTAAACTTACTGGAAAGGTAAGCAGCGAGGCAGACGCAAAAGCCCGCCTGATAGCGGCCATCAAGAATGCCAATCACGGCGCGACCCAGATTAGCTTTACGATGTTGGGCTATCCGGCCGGCGCTTCGGCGCAGTGCTTTAACCTGGTTGGCTATGGAAAGATGGACGGGAAGTACTTCGTTGATCAGCTGGAACACAGCATATCTCCATCCAGCGGCTACAAAACACAGGTCAAGGCCAGCAAAGTAGAAAAGGAGGATTTCGCATGAGCAGTGAAGTGAGATTCGGCAATGTGAGTTCTATCGACTATGAGGCTGGAAAGTGCGAAGTTACTTACCCGGACAGGGACGACACTGTTACGGAAATGGTGCCGTTTCTGTCCAATGGCGAGTATCAGACACCGGAAGTTGATGATCTTGTGCTTGTCCTGCATCCGCAGGAAAGCCCGGAAGATGCTGTTGTGATGGGCACCGTCTGGAATGAAAAGAACAAACCGCCCGAAGGAAAAGAAAAAGTCTACCGAAAGGATTATGCCAACTCACGAGGAAAGGCATATCGGAAGTTTGATGCAAATGCAAAAGAACTGACCGACTATGTGGACGGAAAGAAAATCCTGAAGGCAAAAAGTCTTGAGATCCAGGTGGGCGGTGCAACCGTGACCATCAGCGAGGGCGGAGAAATCAAGGTGACATCCCCGGCGGGGATTGCACTTGCGGCATCCGGTGAGCTGAAAATGACGGCATCGACCATCACCGCAACCGCTGGAACAGTGAACATCCAGGGCGGAGGTGGCGATGTTGTTGTGTCCGGTAAGTCGCTGGTATCGCATACACACACCGGAAACCTTGGCAAGAAAACATCCCCACCCCTGTAAGGAGGTTTTGGAATGTATGTTGGAATTTTCGGCGATGTGATTTTCTCCGTAGGACACCTGCGTGTGCTCACCCCGTCAAACTTTAAGGGGACGACCGGAGCAAACTGGGCGGAACATGAAGTGCTTGGCGGGAAAGCGCGGGCAGAGTATTTATCACCGAAACTGAGGGAGTACACTTTTGATATTCTTCTGGATGCAGCGCTCGGCGTGAACCCTCGCAAGATGCTGAACCGTCTGACGGAAATGTCAGAAAACGGAGAGATTCATTACCTGATTATCGGGTTTGCACCGGTATCGCAAAACAAGTTCCGGGTCACTGAAATAAGCGACAGCTGGGATTCGGTGATAAAACACGGGCTTTTGATGCAGTGCAAGGTAAGCCTGACCATAAAGGAGTACATATGATCGACTTCAGCAGCACGGTGGTTGAGCTGTCCGGTGACAGCGAAAAACAAAAAGAAGTGCAGGACATCGCAAAGTGCCTTCGCACACTGTATTCCACGCCAATCGGGAGCCAAGAGGGCGACAGAGAACTCGGAATCAACCCGAACATATTTGTCGATAAGCCCCTTCCGGTGGCAAAGGGATTATATGTGGCTGAGGTGACAGAGAAAACCGCATCGTTTGAGCCACGGGCAAGAGTGGTGCGGGTGGACTGGCTGGACAGTGATGTGCTGCATGGCGTGGTAATTCCAAAGGTGGTGTACGAGCTTGTCTAAAATCAAAGAATTTGAGAACATCCCGGACATCGACATTGAAGGCGAAGAAACGCTGGAAGAAGCTGTGGCCGATTGCAAGGCACTGTTTGGCAAGTACAACAAAGAGCTTTTCAACGGCGAGGTATCGTTAGAGCGGTGTTCTGAAGCACGGCTTGTCCTTTTGACGCTGGCGCATCGTTCGCATCACAACATGGAGTACAGCACGGCGTGCCTGAAAGCGGAGCTGCTGCCTACGAGCACAGGACCAAATCTGGACAACCTTGCTCCCCTCGTTGGCGTGGAACGCCTAGAAGCCGGAAAAGCCACGGTGGTTATTCGGTTCACGCTGTCCGCGCCGAGAACGAGCGCAACAGGAATCCCGGAAGGAACACAGGTAAGAACGGCAGACAAGCGGTATTTCAAAACCGAAAAGTATGCGGAGATCTTACCCGGCGAACTGACCGTGGACGTAGTTGCTGTGGCGGATGAGGCGGGAAGCAACAGCGATGGGATTGCCGAGGGCGAAATCAATGTGCTGGTGGATCCTATCCCGTATGTGTCCGGGGCAAAAAGTGTTTCTGCAAGCACGGGCGGTACGGATACGGAGGGCGATGATTCATTTACCAGACGCATCAATTATGCACCTTCGATTTTCTCCGTGGCCGGTCCGGTGGATGCCTATGAATACTTTGCATCGAGCTGGCGGTCCGATGTGGCAGACACGAAGATCGTCTGCAAGGAAGGATATACGATCCACATTTATTTCCTGATGGCAGGAGGCAGGGTTCCGACGAAGGAAGAATGTACCGGAATGCAGGAATATTTCGATACAGTAAAGCGCCCGATGGGCGACCTGGTACTTTGCCATGCGCCGGAAGAAATCCCCTACGACATCGAGCTTACTTACCATATTGCTCTGAGTAATGTCAAGAATGCATCGACGATTCAGGAAAATGTGGAAGCAGCAGTGAAGGAGTATGAAGCCTGGCAGAGAAAAATCGGACGGGACATTGAACCGGCAGAGCTGATTATGCGCGTCCGAGAAGCCGGCGCAAAACGTCCGCGCCTGCTGGCACCAGTCGAAACGACCGTCTCTGAAATTCAGGTAGCAAAACTCCGAAGCTGCAAGGTGACATACGGAGGAATCGAAGATGATTGAACTCCACGAAGTCGGCCTGGTCGAAGGGCTGCCGCCTGATGTTGCCAAAGAGCCATGGGTACAGATCCTTGATGCGGTTTTCAGGGAGCGGCGCAAGAAAGAACTGGAAGCTGCCGAACGCTTAAAAATCTACACGGATATTGACCATGCAGACGAAGCGGTTCTGGACATTCTTGCGGTTCAGTTCCGCGTTGACTGGTATGATACCGGCTATCCGATTGAAACAAAGCGCAGGATCATCAAAACTGCGCTGGAAGTCCGTCGGTACTGCGGAACGGAGTGGGCAGTCAAAAAGGCGCTGTCATCGATCTATCCGAATGTGAAGATAAGTGAATGGTATGACTACGGAGGAAGACCAGGCTACTGGCGCATGAACGTAGACATTACCGATGATGGTGTCATTTATTACACACCGGAAGAAATTGAAAAGCGCCTTGGTTATGCCCGGCGCTGTACCGCTCACCTTGAGCACATCATCTACACCATCGAACCGCATGAACGGCCGCCCGCCTACATCGCCGCCGCACCCTGCGGCATGGCGACATCCTGCACCGTAAAGCTCCCCGGTAGGATCAAGCCGCGGGAGATTGGCACAAAGGCGTATGTTGCCGGTGCGGTCGGAAGATCGAAAATGCAGGTTGCCGTGGCGCTGCCCGGTGCCGTTGAAGCAAAGGCAGTGAAAGCACGAGCCTTTACGGCGGGCACCGTTGAGCGGTCGCACACGGCGATAAACATTGTTATTGGAGGACAGACAACGTGAGTTGGGAAAAATCTAACTACACCGCCGCCGGTGCCGCCCTGCTGTCGGAATCTCTCTCCGGTGGTGCGCTGGTAATCACCCGCGCTGTGAGCGGCACCGGTACGGCTGACGCAGACCTTTCGGAGGAAACCGGGGTAAGCGGCGAAACACATGACCTGAAATTGCTGGACATCGAAACCGTTGAAAGCGGCGGTGAGACGGCCCGGCGGGTAAAAATCCAGATCACCGGTGCAGATGAAACGTACATCATGCATCAGGTGGGCGTTTATGGCAGGCTGAACGACGATGCCGAAACACTCCTGTTTATTATGCAGGATGCACGCGGAGTGGAGGTCCCGTCCACGAAAGTGAACGGCGATTTTGAGATTGAGCTGTCGGCGCTGCTTGCTGTGTCGAACAAGGCCAATATCAGCATTACCGTTGACCCGCAGATGCAGGCTCTCGCAAAGATGGTCAAGGCGGAAGTCGAGAAGCACAACAAAGATGCTTCCGCCCATACAGAGGCCATCACCGCCGCTGTCGGCAATGCAATGGAATCCCTCAAGGAATCCGGGGACGTTGTAAGCGAAGAACAGGTCAAAGCTCTTATTCAGGAGCAGGGCGGCTCTGGCGGGGCTGCTATCATCAAGGACATCACGATCCCCGCAGACGGTTGGGACTGGCAGCGGGAATCTGCTGACGAGGAAACGCTGGGGATGGATGACTTCCGTTGTGTCGTCGATGTTGCAGTTGACGATGCGACGGAGGATATGTTCCCCAGCGTTGCCTTACATAAAGCGGCCCTTGAGGTCGCAAAGCGTGCCGGGCTTTGTCCGACGGTGCAGGCTCTCGCCGGTGTCCTGCGCTTTTGGGCAAGGAACATCCCGACGGAGGATATGTCCGCCACGGTGGCGCTGTTTGCACCGGGAGGCACAACGGGCGGCGGTTCCGCCTATGTGCTGCCTGTGGCGACGGCGACCCGGCTCGGCGGCGTGAAGATTGGTTCTGGTATTTCCGTGACGGCAGACGGAACGGTCACCGTATCGACCAGCGGCATTACCCCGGAGGAAGTCGTATCTGCGGCAGACACGGACAAGATGCTGGACGAAATCTTCCCCGCAGAAAGTTGAACGAATCACCGGCATAACAGGAGGCTTATATGGCAGACAACAAGTTTGTAACCCTCGAAGCTCTCAAGTCCACCGCTGCACGCCTGCAGCAGGAATGGCTCAAGTCTATTTCCAAGGCGGGCCATGCCACCTTCCGCAAGGCCGAAGCCATTCCGACGGTCGATGAAGCGCAGGACAATGTGATGTATCTGGTCATGAATGACAAGACACAGCACTATGACATCTACGCAAAGGTCGAAGGCGCGGTCGTCCTGCTGGATGATACCACCGTTGACCTTTCCGGCTATGCCACCAAGGAACAGCTGGAAGCTGTTTCTGGTGGTCTGGGTGGCACGGTATACGCCGCGACCAAAGCTGACCTGTCCGCATCCGACGACAGCGTGATCTCCGGCTACTTCGACCAGAACAAGGACGCAAAGCCCAAGAAGGGCGATGTCTTTGTCGTGACCACCACCGTGGACGGCTCTACCTATGAGCAGTCCGCATACTTCTATGATGGTTCCGCATGGGCAGCAATGACCGGCAGCGTGGATGCCGACAAGGTGATCCTGCGGGACAACATCACGCTGGCCGGTGGCTATACGCAGGTCGGCAACCTGACCAAGAGCCAGAACGGCACGGCAACTTTCCAGACCAAGGGCAAGAGCGTCATGGATGCCCTGACCGAAATCTTCTCCAAGCGCCTGCAGCCCACCATCACCGCACAGCCGTCCATCGGCACCTTTACCCTGACCGGTGCCGGTGCGGTTGAGGCGGGCACCAAGGTGGCCGCAGCGGCCTACTCCGGGGCAACGCTGAATGCTGGTTCCTATCAGTACGGCCCGGCAACCGGAGTTGTAGCAACGAACTTCAAGGTGGAGCGCATCACCAATGCCGCTACTACGCAGGTTGCATCCGTGGATGCTGCATCCTTGACTGCTGGCTCCGACAACAACGGCGGCGCTGGCTTCATCATCGGTGATGCAGGCGGCGACAATGCCGTGTCCAGCCTGAAATACCGCGTCACGGCAACCCACGGCGCAGGTGTGACTGCAAAGGATAATCTCGGTGCTGCATCCAGCCCGGCGGTTGCCATTGCGGCAGGCAGCAAGACCAAGGACACCGCTGCTTACACCCCGTTCCGTAACGTGTTCTACGGCGCATCCACCAGCAAGCCCGCTCTGGACAGCGCTGCTATCCGTGCGCTGGGCAAGACCGGCAAGGCGTACGCGGCTGGTACGCTGACCATCAACGTGCCTGTTGGCGCACAGCGTGTGGCGATTGCCTGCATTGCAACGGCCAAGGGCGTTACCAAGGTCATCAACGAGACCGCCATGAACGCCGATGTCACCGGCACCTTCGTGAAGTCCACCGTGTCCGTTGAGGGCGCGAACGGCTACGCCGCGAAGGAGTACAATGTCTGGGTGTTTGAGCCTGCTGTTGCCTACGGCAACGCCGCAGTTCTCAAGGTCACTCTGGGCTGATAGGAGGGATAGACAATGGCAGTGAATAATACCGCAAAGACCTATGCCAACATGGAGTTCCCGCTGGCTATGAAGCGTCAGGACGCTTTTGCCCTTGATCCTTCCACCGTCTGGCCCACTCTGGCCGATGCCCAGAGCTACGCAAAGACCAATCCGACCGCCTATGTCGGCCAGATGCTTTCCGTCGTCGTGAACGGCACGGCTACTCCGTATGTGATCCAGAATGCCGCTGGCGACCTCGCCCCGCTGGGCGCTGCCGCCGTGACCATTGCTTCGGACGACGAAGCAAACGAAATGCTCACTGAGATTTTCGGCGAGTAATGCACGATCTGTAATCGACCGGCTGTCCGGGAAGTCTGGGCAGCCGGATATTTTATCATGAACAAATAAGAAAGAGGTATTTTACTATGGCTTACAATGCAACTGCTCTCGTCCGTCTGGCTGCTCTGAAGGCTCTGGCCGCAAAGACCAAGGCCGAGATTGACAACATCAACACCGACGTTTCCAAGGCCATCAAGTCTCTGGGCGTGTCTGGTAACACTGTCAGCTTCTACACCAGCGCCGACAAGTCAGGCGATGCCGCATTCACCTTCGACTTCCCGAAGGAGCTGTTCCTCGATCAGGCCAAGACTACCTTTGTGCCGAAGTTCGCATTCAGCACCGAGACCTACCCCGGCGCTACCGACCCCAAGCTGGCAGGTAAGCCCGTCATGGTGCTGGCTGTGAAGGGTCAGAACCCTGACAGCTGCACCTACAGCTTCCTCGATATGTCCGCTCTGGTCGATACCTACAAGGCAAAGGCCACCGGCAAGGACGCTTCCACCACCATCACCGTCTCTGGCTATGAGATCGAGGTGAAGGTGAACGTCTCTGCCGCTGCCGGTAATGCTCTGAGCCTCAAGGCCGACGGCCTGTATGTGGACATCAGCGGCAAGGCCGACAAGGTGAAGAACGCCACCTCCGGCAACTTCGCTGCTCTGGATGCAAACGGCAACCTGACCGATTCCGGCAAGAAGCCTGCCGACTTCGTGGCCGCTGAGACCGGCAAGCGCCTGATGACCGATGCCGAGGGCACTAAGCTGGACGGCATTGCCGAGGGCGCAACCAAGGTGGAGAAGTCCGCCACCAACGGCAACATGAAGATCAACGGCGTGGAGACCGTTGTTTACACTGAGCCGTCCGATGTGATCCATGGCACTGTTGCATCCGACGAGGATGTGACCGCTATGCTGACCGAGGTTTTCGGCGCATAAGCTGACTGACCTTACCAAAGAAGTATGAGGGGCGAGACCGTCACATGGCGGTCTCGCCTGCTTTTTTAGGGAGGACAAGCGTGAATGAATATTATCGCACTCGTAACCCACCTGAAACTGGTAGCGCAGGAAGCAAAGAAGTATGCGGCAGGGCTGGCAAGTGAGCTGTCCAATGCTACGCTGGAAGCAATGCAGGAAATGGACAGGGCAAAGGTTGACCGGCTGTCCTCTGTACCCGTCACGATCAAGGCAGACGGCTGGGTGGAGGATGAAACGTGGGAGGAATACCCCATGCGTTACGACATCACTGCCGCAGATGTGACGGCGACCGATCGCGCAGACATCATCTTGTCGCCGAACAGTTTGACCGCCGCGATGGACTGCGGTGTTTGCCAGACCTGTGAAACGCAGGCGGGGAAAATCTGTATCTGGGCAAGGAAAGCTCCGGCGGAAGCACTGACTGCGGAGTACCGGATCATTCAGGGCGAAAAGCCGAAGGAGGAATAACCATGGCATACGGAAACGTGAACGTCGCTGTACCCGGCGTGTCGAACGATGAATCCAGCTATCTGAAAACAGAACAGGCCGGTGCCCCCGGTGGCGTGGCAACGCTGGACGCGGATGGTAAGTTGTCTGAATCCCAGCGCCCGACGGTGGACGCATACACCAAGGCTCAGACCGACCAGAAAATCAGCTCTGCCGTCGATGCCCACAACTCCGCAGAGAATGCACACGGCGACATCCGCGCCAGCGTGGCAGCGATGAATGCCAGCATTAAGGCAATCGAGTTGAAGTTCGGCACGAACGTCACCAAGAATCCTTTTTCTGCCACGTTCGGCAGCCTTGACGGCCTGACCGTCACCGGCGTGTGGAACGCAGATCAGGCAAGGGTGGAGTTCTGATATGGCTGAACAACCGTTTCTGGTTGGCAGCAAAGCGCGGGAGCTTCTGAGATATACACAGAGGGCGACCCGCATCGTTTCGGATGACATCAGCCGTAGCGATGCCCGAAAAGTATTTCAGAAAGCCGCTGCGCTTGAGGACATCCGGGAAATCAAGCAGGTCTGCACCACCGCTGTCCATGCTCTCGATACGAGGGAGAAGGAGGGCTTCACGAAAAGCACCTTCAACCTCTACGGCAGGGACATCCGGGAAACGGCCAAGAAGATTCTGCTGGATGCCCATGCGGCCAACAACGTGAACTTCGCCACGGAGTACGACAAGCGGATTGAAAAGATCGGCGAGGTCGTGGACGGCTGTTCTCTGCTGCTGGAATATCTGACCCTCTGCACAGAGGACGGTATCATCAGCACAAAGAAAGCCGGTATCTGGACTAAGAAGATCACGGATGTAAAATACCCTGCCATGAAATGGCTCAAGTCCGAACGTGGCAGAGCAGAAAGTCTCCGCAGAAAGCGGAGGAATCGAGGCCTTCG
>ERZ1026780.640-NODE-640-length-26661-cov-4.824137_pt1 | contig 26661 bp, 31 predicted proteins | sample MGYA00380126_ERZ1026780 | MGnify/ENA primary metagenome ERZ1026780 (study PRJEB33269, sample SAMEA4719762) | human gut metagenome | biome: human-associated habitat; feature: organic feature; material: feces | place: Cameroon | collected 2013-10 ... | reverse complement strand
CCACAGAAAAGTCCACCCCCCCTCCGCAAAAAAGTGGAGGTATATATAATGATTTAGATAATATACAAGATAAACCCCCTAAAGCCCCCCAAGGGGGGCAGCGCTCCCAGAAGCGCAAAACGGAGCCGAAGGCGACCGCCGACTGGAAGCCGGAACGCTTTGAGGGCTTCTGGCGGTTTTACCCTCGCGGCGAGGGACGGCAGGCCGCGATCCGGGCGTGGGATAAGCTCCAGCCGGACGATGCGCTGATCGACCACATTGCCGTCTGCCTCAAGCGGCAGATGGCGTCCGAGGAGTGGCGGCAGGGCATCGGCATCCCGCACGCGTCCACGTACCTCAACCAGCAGCGCTGGACGGATGAGGATCGGCAGCCTGTCCCGTCAGCACCCACACACGTGGTCAGCACGGAGGGCACGCGATGGCTGTAGACAGATCTGCACTGGATCAGCAAAATCTGCTGGACGCGCAGGCGTCCGTCCTCGGCTCTATGCTGATCGACAGCCGCTGCGTCGGCGCGGTGCTGGCCGAGGTTCGGCCGGAGTACATCACGCAGCCAACATACCGCATGATCTTCGATGCGATCGCGCACCTGTACGGCGAAAGCCGGAAGATTGACGCTGTCACGGTGCTGGCCGAGGTCACGGGCGGGGGACAGAATACGGCCATGTATGATCTCGTAGCCAAGCTGATGCAGGTCACGCCGACAGCATCCAATGTGGGTGAGTATGTACGGATCCTGAAGCAGCGGGCCCGGCTCATGAGTCTCAAGGATCTTGCGTCTGAGATCCTTGGCGCAGAATCCGAGGACGATATCGCGCAGTTGCTCGATCGTGCCAACGCGATCATGGTCAGCCGCCCCGGCGTCCGGACAACGACAATGGCCGAAGCGTATCAGGAATTCTTCGCCCGGCACGATCCGGACGTCAAGAAAGAGTATCTGCGCTGGGGTATTCAGGAGCTGGACGATGCGATCTATGCAGGGCCGGGCGACATGGTCGTCATCGGCGGCTATCCCTCGGACGGCAAGACCACCTTCGCACTCAGCACGGCTTTTCGCATGGCCGGGAAAAAGAAAGTCGGCTTTTTCAGCTATGAGACCGACAAAGACAAGCTTTATGATCGCATCGTTGCGTCCGTTGCGCAGATCGGGCTGGCAAAGCTCAAGCTGAACGCGCTCAACGCAAACGACTGGGACACGATGGCGGCCATCGGAAAGCAGCTCGCCGAGCCGAAGCTCCAGCTGATCGAGGCCAGCGGCATGACCGTGCAGGACATTCGCAGTTGGGCGCTGTCGCGGCATTTTGACCTGATTGTGGTCGACTACCTGCAGAAGATCAAGCCGGTCCGGTCGACGCGATACGCCAGCGACTACGAAAACGTCTCGCAGATCTCCAGTGACCTGCAGCAGCTCGGCAGGCAGACCGGCATCCCCATCATCGCGCTTTCGCAGTTGTCGCGGCCGGAGCGCAACAAGAGCGGCAAGATCCCGCCACCAACGCTCTCGTCGCTGCGCTCATCCGGCCAGATCGAGCAGGACGCGGATGTGGTCATGCTCCTGTACCGCGAGGACCAGGACTCTCCCAACAGCCGCCGGCTGCTTCGTGTGGCAAAAAACAAGGAAGGCGAGAGCAATATCGGGGTCAAGCTGGACTTTGACGGCCAGACGCAGACTTTCCGCCGCAGCTCCAGTCAGCCGCAGCATGGATCCCTGCCGCAGCCGCAGAGACCGCGATACCAGCAGGCGTCGATGAAGCCGGGCGAGTTCGGGCCTATCGATATCCCAGACTCTGAGATCCCATTTTGAAAAAACGGAGGACAACATGAAAGCAATTTGTATCATGAATTTGAAGGGCGGTGTCGGAAAGACGATCACCGCCGCAAATATGGCCGCGATCCTCGCGCGAGACCACGGCAAAAAGGTGCTGTTGGTCGACTGCGACAGCCAGTGCAATCTGACATGGTTCGTTGGCGCGGAGGAGGGCTGCGGCACGCTGACGGAACTGCTGACCAATCCGACAGGCTATGTGTACGACTACATATCCTGGACGGGCATGTCCGCGGACGTCGATGTCATCCCGGCAGATGCGTCTTTGATGGCGCTTGATGCGTCGCAGCTGCTGGCCGCATCCGGCGAGGAGCGGATCCACGCGCGGTCGCTGCCCGATCTGGTTGACGTATTGCGCGAGGATCAGGCGTATGATTTTGTGATCTTCGACTGCCCGCCGGCATTCAACGCGGCCGCGGCCTGCGCACTCCGCGCAGCGGATGAGGTCATCATCCCAATCAAGTTGGACGCCTTCGCGCTGCTCGGCATGGACAACCTGCTCGCGCAGATCAAAAACATGCAGCGTATCAACCCTAAGCTCCGGCTGGCCGGCGCGCTCATCACTATGCGGACACGGGCGGACGGCGTTGACGCCGCCGAACAGCAGCTGCGCAGCGTGCAGGGCCTGCCGGTATTCCAGCGCGTGATCCGCCGCAGCGGCAAAGTCGACGGCTCGACCTTCGACCGGTCGCCAATCACAGTCTTCTCGCCCAAGTCCGCGACCGGCATTGATTACCGCCGCTTCGTCCGCGAGTATCTGACGCAGGAGGGCTTGATCGATGGCTAAGGGATTTGATATCACCTCACTGTTCGGGGACGCCGCAACCGTGTCCAAATCGGACACCGACCGCACGGTCACGATGATTGACATCGACAAGCTGCAGGCAAACGAGAAGAACTTTTACAAGGTCAGCAAAAAGGACCTGGACGACCTCAAGAGCAGCATTGAGATATCCGGTATTCTCGACCCGCCGAGCGTCTGCAAGGCAGACGGCGATAAATACCGCATTATTTCCGGACACCGCCGCTGCGAAGCCGTGCGGCAGCTGGTCAAGGAGGGGCACACGGAGCTGCGCATGGTGCCCTGTTTCATCCGCAGTCCGCAGAGCGCGGAGATGGAGGAGCTGGAGCTGATCTGGGCAAACGCCACGTCGCGAGTTCTATCCTCGCCGGAGCTGGCACAGCAGGCCGCCCGCGTGGAGGAGCTCTTGTATCAGCTCAAGGAGCAGGGCGTGGACTTTCCCGGCCGGATGCGCGATCACGTCGCGCAGGCCTGTAAGATCAGCCGGACGAAGCTGGCGAACCTGCACGCCATTAAGACAAACCTCCGGGAGCCGCTGCTCGATATGTGGAGCAATGGAACGCTCAATGATGCGCAGGCGCTGGAGCTGAGCCGGCTTGAAGCCGGGCTGCAGGATCGGCTTGCGGGCCTGTTCCCACGCATGAGCAAGGACGACCTTCCGGCATCCGTAGTCATACCAAAGCTTGGAGAGTGCGCCAAAATGGGCGCAAAGTGGCAGGCTTGTTCCGGTATGTGCCCAGCTGGCGATGGTCTTACCTGCCCGACCGCTCGCGGAGACGCATTCCTGCGGCATGATTTAGGCAATTACTACGATATGTGCCAAGGCTCGAAATGCTGCTGGACCTGCCGCAATGGCCGAACGGCCAGCGGATACAACGCCTGCGACAGTATGTGCAGCCGTGCGAAAGCGGCCCGCACTGCGGCCAACCAGCAGCAAAAAGACAAAGAGGCCGCAGCGCGGGAAAAGGCCGAAGCTAAAGTCAAACAGGCGTTTATTACCGATGCAAAACGGTATCTTGCCGCTGCTGATGCTGCCGGGCTGCCGGACAATGCGCGAATCGATCTGACGTCCTATTCGGGCGCGACGGTCAAGGAGCTGCGCAGCTGGGCCGCAGGCAAGGGTCTTGAGTACCGCAGCTTTTACCGCAACGATCTCGAGCCGCGATTTGTCGATGTGGCCAAGGTTTCACGTCAACTGCAATGCTCCGCGGATTATATCTGCGGCACTATCGATCAGCCGTGGCCAATTGTCCCGCTGTCGGAGCAGCTGGAATCCGACCAGCCGCCGAAGTGGCGCACCGGGAAGCCGCCTGCGTCCGGCTATTACTTCTGCAAATTTGACTGCGCTGGAGTGACACTCCGCAATGATGCTATCTATAACGCTGCTTCTGATACATGGTGCTTCCCGCGTGGCACCACGAAAATTGATGCAGTCTGCACCGCATGGGTGCGACTGCCGGAGGAGGACGACGCATGATAAAGGACCGAAATGACATGGTCGATCTTATGGTCGAGCTGTTGGAAACAGAAATCTCCGAACCGGATTATATCCCGACTGCCCGCGGGCGGGAAATCATCAACGAGATTGCCGACTACGCCGAGGGCACAAACCTTTTTGCGGCAAGCGGATCTCGCGGCACGTACATGCAGGGGTGGAGCTACACGGCGTTGTTTGCACATATGCTGGATCGCTGCGAAAATGCGCCGACGGTGTTCCACATGACCGCAAGCGTGATTCTGCTCATGCCGTTCATCCGAAGAAAGCTCATGGAATTGGAGGTGCCGAATGACGACTGATGAAGTCTTATGCGCGCTGGACGCACTCGCGGTTCAGACAGGCAGCCTTGCCTGTCTGGGCTGTGGCCACGAGCATAACTGCGGCGTTCACGGCTGCGCGATCATTCGCGCAGCGGGAACGCAGATCCGCGAGTTGATCGCCGAGAAAGGGCAGCTCAAGCGACGGATCCAGTTTCTCTATGCGATGTCGGTTCCGGGTACGCTGCCGGAAGAACCGGAAAAGAGGGATGATCCATGAGTGAGGAGCTTATCAGCCGTAGCGCGGCGCTGACAGCAATCTTTGCATGCATTTGCAGGCACCCGCTAGACGCAAGCATCCGTCCAGCATACGAAGAAGCGTTGGAGGCGATTGGGCGTTTGCCTGCTGCCGATGTTATGCCGGTGGTGCGCTGCGCAACCTGCGAATACGTGAGGCCAAGTATTAACGCCCATACCGGAGAGCAGGTTGGGATCTGGTGCAGCCTGCATGATATCATCAACGTGAGCCCCGATGACTACTGTAGCCGGGGCGAAAAGAAAGGAGGCGACGGCCATGCGGCCGATTGATGCGGATGCAGCGTGTGAAGCTACGTACAGGGAGCCATATCTAACAGAATCCGCGCAGGCGGCATACCGCGCATTTATCCGTAGTCAGCCGACGATAGACGCTGTTCTTGTGGTACGGTGTAAGGACTGCGCGAAGCATTATGTCGTAAACGGCCGAGATATGTGCGCGCGAAATGCGCAAGGATCGAAGGGCCATTGGATCGGCTTAACAGCTACGCAACCGGACGCATTTTGCAGCCGAGGTGAGCGGAAGGGAGCAGACGGATGACACGCAAACGGTTTATCAAGCTATGTATGGGACGGCTGAGACTGTCCCGCAACGAGGCGGCTGCGATCGCCGAATCAAAAGGGATTACATATCATTACGCGCGAATAGCCTTTTCGCTGCAGGACTGCGCGGCAGCGTGTGCTGTCCAGTATTCGTTGGTCTCCAGTCTATCCAATGCTGTTATCCGCTACCGGCACGTCAAGCGCGTCCGCAATGGAGTGATTGAGTATGATGAGTAAGCGGGCCGCAAAAGTGGCATCCATGGGCGACGCAAGATTTGCAGTCGAGTGGAAGAGCAGGTCTTGTACGGTCGGTCAAAGGAATGGATATTTCCATTGCTGGGAGCGCCGTATCTGCGGCGATCAAATTCAGGTTGTCGGAATTGTCGAGTTTTCTGACTGCGTCAAACGAGTTGACCCGGAGAGCATTGCTTTTCGTGATGAGGAAAACGCATTGCTGTGTACCTTGGATCGCTTTGGGGTCCCGCATGATGGGCGATGATGCAAAGCGCGTCGTGATCCGCGTCACGCGGCACATTCCCATCTACCCACATCTGGCACCCGCGGTCGGTGAGATCGTTGTAGCGGACAGGCTGAATGACCCGTACAGCAACAGATACTTTTATGTCCTCTGGCGTGCCGGTAAGCGCGTGATCATCCGGCCGGACGAATGCGTGGAAATCACGCCAGAGGAAGCCTGGCCGCAGATGTCGACTTCCGGCCGCTGGGCAAGAATGCACCGGGAGAGATCCCGGGAGTCCGCACTCCGAAGCTATTACAGGAGGAAAGGAAAGAAATGAGGCGTCGGTACATCAAGCGGCTCATGGCGTTCGGCATCCAGCGCAATGAGGCCGCAGAACTGTGGATGCGATATGGCCGGCAGCTCTGGCCGCCGAGGCTGGCGTTGCCGGGACGATAAAGGAGGAGCAGTATGATTATTGAGATTCTGACACTGGCTGCACTGATCGAGTGGATCGTCATTGGTGTGCTTGTTGTCAAAAGCATCCGCGGCGCGTGCAAAAAGATCTGCGTCGTAGGGGACACGATGTTGGGAGAGATGCAACCCGGAGGTGTGGACGGTGGCTGATTTTATGACGCGCATGGATGAGGTCAGGCGCAACGGCATGGCCAATGCGTTTGACGCCGGAGTGCAGAAGGGCGCAGATCTGATCCTCTGTGCGCTGGCGCTCGAATTCGGCTTCGGCCCCGAGCAAATGCGGCGGCTTGCGGCCAAGGTCGCAGAACTTGATAATGCGCATCGGGCCGCATGGAACGGCAGCGACGAGGCGGACTTCCACAAGGAGCGGATCGACTCTGTACTCCGGATCGCCTGCGGCGACGCCTTTGTCCCGTTCGACCTTCGAAACGAGTTCATCCTGCCGACGCACTACGACAAGCCGGCGCGGCCGCGTAAGCGCAGGCGCTGATGGATCCAGTATCATCCGGTCAATTAGTTTACATGGACTATGGCGGCAGCTGCATGCCATGGCTGCTGCCGCGGGGATCTGACCGGTCATGATATGGGCTCGCCGTGCATCCCTCACACGGCGAGCCCGCCAAAAGAACCAGGAGGTGATCCTATCCCATTCTCACGCACAATCAAAGAAATCTATGCTGGCCCGTGCTATCGCGCTATCGACAGCGCTGCAATCCGTCCACAGGCCGGACGAAGGTCTGGCCGCTCGGATGAGACTGCACCGTATCAGCAGTATCTAAATGATAAGTCATCCGTGCAGAAGCTGGAGCATCTGATCGAGGCAAACTTTACGCTGGACGATCTGTTCGTCACCACGACATACGCGGACGACTTCCTGCCGCCGAACTATGATATCGCCGCTCGCCGACTGCGCGCGTTCTTCGCGCGATACCGGCCGGCGCGTAAAGCACGCGGTCTGCCCTATGATTACGTGTATGTCATAGAGGGCGAGCACGGCGACAAACGTATCCATCATCACATGATCCTGCCTGCTGACGGCGGCAATGCGGAACTGATCCGCGAGCTGTGGCGATACGGTAGCATGGATATCGAGACGATCCGCCAGTTCGGCTTGCGGCCAATCCGCGGCAGCCCGGCTCTGCTGCTGTCCGAGTATATTGAGATGTTCGGTCCAGACAAAGGGCCGGGACATTATGAGATCGACTGCTATCATAAGGTTGCAATGTACATGACAAAGGAGCCGCGCAAGACTGGCAGGGCCAGATGGCAGGCTCGCATGTACACACCATCGAAGGGGCTGCAGCAGCCCGTCATATTAGAACGAACACTGGAACCAGGAGAGCATTATGAGCCGCCGGACAATGTTGTGCAGTTGTCAGCTGAGCGTAAGGACAACCGATATGGGGACTTTGGATATACGTTCGGCTGGGTCAAAAATCAAACCGGGATAAACATTTTCGGCTCGAAACAATCAATAAATAACGGGAAGGGTGGATAAAAGTCTTGCAAAACAGAATTGCGCGTGATATACTGTTGGTGTCAGCGGATGATAAACTGATCTGCCCACTGTGCGGCAGGCCAACGCAGCAGCGAGTGCTGCCGACATCCAGGCTGATCGACTTCCCGCTTTACTGCAAGCATTGCAGGAAAGCGACAGTCGTAAACGTGAATACGAGCCAGAGCCAAAGCCAACGTGCTAGTGCCAGCGCCAAATGATTTGACCATGATGGTCGGATTGTTTGGCGCTTTTGTTATGCAGTCGAGGTGATAGCCGGCTGGCAGATGCGCCGCGATCCGTTCAGGGTCACGGCGCTTTTCTTTTTTGCCGATGGATTACAAGAGCAAGCGATGGCTGGCGCTTCGGGCGCGCGTCCTTCACCGGGACAAAGGGCTGTGCCGTGAGGCGATGCGGTACGGCCGGCGCGTCGAGGCAACGACGGTGCACCATGTCTACCCGGTCGAGGATTATCCGGAGCTGCAATGGGCCGAGTGGAATCTGATCTCGGTCAGCCAGCAGGCGCACAACAGCTTTCACGATCGGTCGACCGGAAAGCTGACGCCGGCCGGGCTGGCCTGGCAAAGACGAATAGCCCCCCCTCGAAAAACGAAAACGGAAGGGGCCTCGGTCACCGGGCTGGGGGACTCTTTCCGACGGACGGAAAATAACGGGAGGGGATAAGCGACAAGAAAATACGCGAGCAGGATGCGCGCGCAAACGACGCGGGCGCGCGTGTTCCGGGTCATCCGGTTTCCCCAGGCGCGGGGTTATTCTCTCCACCTCCGCCTGGAACGCATGGTGAATCCTCTGCCAGCCTGGGCGCGGCTTTTCGGCCGCGCTTGGGGAAACCGGATGACGGATATCCGAGGTGATCAACAGTGGCCAGAGAGGACATGATCCGCGCCGACATGCAGGCCGTCGGCACTTACAACCAGATTTTTGAGCCGACAATCAAGCAGCTGGCCAAGACAGAGCGCGAGCTCAGTCGCGCGGAGAAGGCTTGGAAAAAGGCGGGCGGCCTGATGGTCGCAACTCTGACCAACAAGACTGGCGGCGAGTACACAGCGAAGGACCCGAACTGGACGGTCGTTGAGAATCTTCGTGCGACGGTCACGGGCCTGCGCAACCAGCTGGGACTGACACCGACCGGCCTGAATAAGGCCCGCAGCAAGCAGAGTGTGAGTCAGGACAAGGCAAAGATCGAGCAGCTGCTTGACGATGCGCACGATTATGCCGTCGAGCACGCGGCGGAGTATCAACGCGACGTTGACGCATACGTCGATAAGGTGCTCAGCGGCGAGATCGTCGCCTGTGAGTGGATCGTGCTGGCCTGCCGCCGGTATCTCAACGATCTGGCGTCCTGCCGGTGGGACTTCCGGCCAGAACCGGCCTGTGAAATCATCGCGATTATCGAGACGACGCTTTGCCACCAGCAAGGTGAGTTCCTGGACGCGCGGCCGCTGCGCGGCACACCGTTTTATCTGCTTCCCTATCACAAGTTTATCTGCTTTAACGTCATGGGGTTTTACCTCAAGGGCACCAGCGAGCGCCGGTTTAAAGAAGCCCTTGACTTCATCCCCCGAAAAAACGTCAAGACCACATTTGCCGCATCGCTGGCGTGGGCTCTGGCTTTGTATGAGCGCAGATCCGGCTCCAAGGTCTACGAGGTCGGCGGTGCGCTCAAGCAGGCGCTCGAAGGCTTTGACTTTTTGAAGTACAACGTCAACCGGCTGGGCGTGACCGTCAAGGAGGATGCAGAACGCGGCCTGCGCATCACGGACAACAATATGGAGCACTCCATTGTCGGCGATATCGGCGACGGCTTTATCTCCATCAACGCGCTGGCCGCGAACCCCGACAAGCAGGACTCCTTTAATGCCAACATCGTCATTTGTGACGAGGCTCACGTGTATAAGTCGCCGAAGCAGTTCCAGAAGCTTCGCGACGCGACGAAGGCCTACACCAACAAGCTCGTTATCATCATTTCTTCCGGCGGCGCGAATGCGCTGGGCTTTCTGGCGAAGCGCGTGGAGTTTTGTAAGAAGATCCTCGACGGGACGATCAAGGACCCGTATGCGGATGAGATTTTTATCTTTATCGCGCAGGCCCCGACCGACGAGAACGGCGACGTTAACCTGCTGGACTCGAAAGCGCTGGAGGCCGCAAGCCCTGGCTGGGGCTACAGCATCCGCCCGCAGGCGATGATCAACGACGCCGCGCAGGCCGAGGCAGATCCGCAGCTCCGTCCTGAGTTTTTGAATACCTCGCTCAACATCTTTACTGCTGCGCTGCGTGCCTGGTTCGATATTACCGAGTGGCGCAAGTCCGACGCGAAGTACAACTGGACGCTGGCACAGCTCGCACGCCTGCCGATCAAATGGTACGGCGGCGCGGATCTCTCCAAGATGCACGACTTGACGGCCTGCTGCCTGTTTGGCCATTACAAGGGTGTCGATATTATCATCCCGCACTGCTGGTTCCCGCGGCCGGCGGCGGAGATCAAGGCAAACAAGGATCAGATCCCGCTGTTCGGCTGGAAAGATGACGGATGGCTTGACATGACCAACGACAAGGTCACGAACTACAGCGACATCGTCCGATGGTTCAAAAAACGCCGCGGCGAGGGCTTCAAGATGCGCCGGATCGGGCACGACCCGAAGTTCTGCCGTGAGTACTTTGTCGAGATGAAAAAGGAGCATTTCCCGGTCAAGGCGCAGATGCAGACCTTTATCCTGAAATCCGAGGGGTTCCGATATCTTGAGAAATCTGCGAAGCAGGGAACGCTCTATTACATGCACGCGGAACCGATGGAATACTGCGTGCAGAACGTAGCCGGCGTCGAGAAGGCCGACGACATGGTGCAGTACCAGAAAATCGAGCCGAATCTGCGCATTGACGTGTTTGACTGCGCGGTCTTCGCGGCCTGCGCTTACCTGAATGATTTGAGCGAGAGCAACAAGGGCGCTGGATGGTATGACAGCGCCAGGGATGAAACGGAGGCTGATGCCGATTGAAAGTGAAACCGCAGCGCCGCAGCGCTGCAAGCGACCAGTCCTGTCTGCAGTGGCTGGTGTCCAATTCTGACACGCTGGCTGTGACGGGATATCATCGGCTGATCGACAGCCCGGATGTCCTGGCGGCGGTCGGAGGACTGGCGGACATCGTCAGCAACGCGACGATCCAGCTGTTCCGAAATGCGGAAAACGGTGACGTTCGCGTCCGGAACGAACTCAGCCGGTTTGTCGATATCCATCCATGGCGGTATGGCGGTCGGAAAGACTGGGTCGAGTGGATCGTGCAGACAATGCTGCTTTCGCCCTGCGGCAGCGCCTTTGTCTTGCCGCAGACGCGGGATGGCCTGCTTGTCGATCTGACGCCGATGCCGGGCGCGACGGCGTCCAGCACGGACGGCGGTGCGACCTACTACGTGACATGGCGCGGCAAGATGTATGACCCTGCAACGGTGCTGCACTTTAAATACAGGCCGGATCCGGATCAGCCGTGGCTTGGGCTTGGCCTTCGGGCGAGCCTGCGGGACGTGACCGGCAATCTCCGGCAGGCGTCCGCCACAAAAAAGGGCTTTATGTCCGACAAGTGGAAGCCGTCTGTCATTGTCAAGGTCGACGGCCTGTCCGAGGAGTTTTCAAGCGAGGCCGGCCGTAAGCGGCTGATGACCGAGTATCTGCAGAACTCCGAGGCCGGTGCGCCGTGGATCATCCCGGCGGATCTGATGGACATTCAGCAGGTCAAGCCGCTGAGTCTTGCAGATCTCGCCCTCAAGGATGGCGTTGAGCTGGACAAACGTGAGGTCGCGGCAATTGTCGGCGTGACGCCGTACATGCTGGGCGTCGGCAGCTACTCGGACGCTGACCACAACCACATGATCAGGACGACGGCGACGTCCATTGCGAACATTATCTGCTCGGAGCTGACACGCAAGCTGCTGCTGTCCCCGGACTGGTATTTTAAAATGTCTGTCCGCCGACTGTACAGTTACACGCTCAAGGATCTGGCCGACGTCTCCAGCTCTCTATATGTTCGCGGGCTCATGCGCGGCAACGAATGCCGCGACTGGTTGGACCTGTCTCCCGTTGATGGTTTGGATGAGCTTGTTATTCTTGAGAACTATATCCCGGCTAACATGATTGGCCAGCAGAAAAAATTGAAACAAGGAGGCGATGGCAATGCCGAATGAACGCGCTGCGCGCCAGGTCCGCAGCTGCTCGCAGCAGTTTACAACCCGAGAAGCGGCCGACGATCTCTATATCGAGGGCTATTTTGCCGTCTTTAACTCGGAATATCCGCTCTGGGAGGGCGCAAGCGAGATCGTCAAGCCTGGCGCTTTTGACAACAGCGTTGCCGGTGATGTCCGCGCCCTCATCAATCACGACACGACGCTTGTGCTTGGCCGCACGAAGTCCGGCACACTGACGCTGCGGCAGGACGCCCGCGGTCTGTGGGGATCTGTCAAGATCAACCGGCAGGACAGCGCAGCGATGGATCTGTACGCGCGGGTCCAGCGCGGCGATGTTGATCAGTGCAGCTTTGGATTTGAAATCAAGCGCGAGACCTTTGTTGATCTTGGCGGCGGCAAGTATCGCTGGGAGATCGAGGAGGTAGACCCGCTGTATGAGGTGAGCGTCTGCACATTCCCGGCGTACACCGAAACAAGCGTATCGGCCCGCGAACAGGATCTGGATGAAATCAACCGACGCCGCTGCGAAGCCTGGCGGGCGTCGGCGAAAAAGAAACTTGGAGGTAACAATGGCACTTAAAATCTTGAGACGCCAGCAGGATCTGCGCAATATGCAGACGCAGATGGAAACACTGGTCAGCGTGCGCGATGCCTTCGCAGCCCGTGAGCATGAGCTCGAGGCGGACATCGCTGCCGCGCAGACCGACGAGGACCGCGCCGCTGTTGATGCCGCGATCGACGAATTTGAAGAGCAGCGCAACGCGAACGCTGTGGCGATCGCAGAACTGCAGGCCCGCATTGATGCAACGACCGAAGAGATCCGCAGCCTTGAGGCTGCTCAGACGCCGCCCCCGGCGGCAAGCCAGCCGGCAGCACCGGCAGCAGAAAGGAGTAATAACACCATGCCCATGACTAACCCCGAGCGCCGTTGGCTCGGCCTGACCTACCAGGAGCGTGACGCCCTGCTGCAGGCCCCTGAAACCCGTGATTTCCTGTCCAATATCCGGGCGCTGCGCGCGTCGCAGCGCAGCGTCAGCGGCGCAGAACTCGGTATCCCCGACAACCTGCTTCCGCTCCTGCGTGATCTGACCTATCAGTCGTCTCGCGTCCTGCCGCACATTTCCGTGATGACCGTCGGCGGTACCAGCCGCCAGAATATTGCCGGCGTCGCGCCGGAGGCAATCTGGACGGAAATGGATGCCGCCATGAATGAGCTGGATATCAACTTCTATCAGCTGACCATGGACGGCTTTATGGTCGGCGGCTATATCGCTCTGCCGAACTACGTGCTGTCTGACGACACGGATCTCGCCCTGCTGACCACCGTCATGCAGTATTTGGCCGCGTCCATCGCAAAGGCGCTGGATAAGTCCTGCATCTACGGCACCGGCACCAAGATGCCTGTCGGTATCATCACCCGTCTGGCTGCGTCCTCTAAACCGGAATGGTGGGGCGCAAATCAAGGCGCGTTTACTGATCTGCACGAGAGTCACGTCCTCAAGCTGGATCTCGGCGCAAAGTACGGCGAAGAATTTTTCCAGAAGCTCTGCGAGGCGACCGGCGTCCCGTCCCCGAACTACTCGGACGGCCGGGCTGTGTGGTTCTGCAACCGCAAGACGCACCTCGACATCGTGGCGCGCAGCCTGAATTTTAACTCGGCCGCCGCTCTGGTCGCCGGTGTCAGCGACACGATGCCCGTCATCGGCGGCACATTTGTTGAGCTTGATTTCATGCAGGACTATGACGTCTGCGGCGGCTTCGGCTCGCTGTACAGTCTGGCGGAGCGTGAGGGTATGGTCATTGAGGCCAATACGAGTGTCAAGTGGCTGCAGAACATGACCTGCTTCAAGGGCCTTGCCCGCTACGATGGCAAGCCGGCGATCGGCGAAGCGTTCGTGCTGTTCAACTACAAAAATACCGCGCCGAAGACGACCATTACGTTCGGTGCCGACTACGTCAATGAGGGCCTCGGTACCCTGATCGTTACGACAGCGGCCGGTGCGTCCGGCAAGACGACCGTTACGGTCGCAGGCAATGCCAGCGCGAACAAGCTCCGCTATAAGCTCGCAGGCGCTCCGCTGTCGGTCGAGGCCGGTGAGAAGCTGGATACCAGCTGGACGGCGATGACCTCCGGCGCTTCGGTCACAGCCGCGACCGGGAATGTCATCACGGTCGTCGAGATCGACGCCAGCGGCAAGGCTGTCAAGCTTGGCTCTGCGACCTGCACGGCCGGCGCGTAAGAAGGGAGGCGGCCTGATTGTCTGAGCCTTGTGTGAACACGTTGCAGCAGCTTGACCTGCTTTGCGTGGATCTCGGCCTGATGCGGATCAGTGACGATCAGGCCGCATATCTGGGCAACCTGCTTGCGCAGGCTGCCCGATACATCGAAACCAAAGGTATTACGCTTGATCCCGCGAGCGATGAGGACAACGGCCTCATCGCCCGCGTCGCCGCATGGATGTACCGCAGCCGCGCCACGACCGCGGACACTCCGCTTCCGTCCGGCCTCAGATCGTATCTGCACGACAAGCTGCTGCAGCAGAAGATGCGGGAGGTGACACCATGATCTACGATCAGATCCTGGACGTTCATGATCTCCAACCAGGATCTTCGCCGCTGCTGGCCAAGCTCGGTCCTGGTACGCCGTACTATTATGCAGAGCAGGAGGTTTATGCCTCGCGCTACTACGCCGGAAAGCAGGCCAACAGCAAGATCGTCAAGCTTGTCTGCGTCCCGCGCAGCATGGACGAGCCGCCGATAACTTCTGACCAGTATGTCAGCCTGACGGGCTACGAGGGCCGCCACATCTACAAGATCGATCAGGCGCAGTATGGATATGATGACAACGGTCTGCCGTGTACAACGCTGAGCCTGACCGAGCCGGAGGGAAAATATGAGCTATTCGAGGATTGAGTCCATTTTGGACACTGCCGTCCCGGATGGCGTTAATGTCTATAAGGTCCAGGCAAGTCCGAGTGAGGAGCGCTATGTCGTTTGGACGCCGACCGGCACGCGGTCGGAGCGGGCAGAGGGCGCTCCGATCTGTACGGTCAAGCTGGGCGTTGTCACAGTGGCCACGCAGACGGAACACGATCCGCTGCCCGCGCAGATCATCGCTGCGCTTATTGCCGGCCGCGTCGCGGTCGGGCAGGATGAGCAGAGCTTTGACGAAGCGACCATGACGTACTATACGGACATCCCATTTGAGGTGATCTGAAATGGCGGAGTTTGAAGCCGAAGTAAAGGCGCAGGACATCATCAGGGAACTCAAGGCAGACAGACTTTTCACTGATGAGAATCTGAAAACGATCCTGTCTGCCGGTGCGGATACGGTACTGGCCAGTGTAAAATCTGCCTATGTCGCTGCCGGTCACAATCGCCGGACTGGAGAAACTTTTCGGCACATCGTCCGGCCCAATACGGTCAAACGCGACAAGCAGGATATCCCGTATATGGTCGTTACGCTGCGCGGGAAGGATAAACGACAACAGCCGTATAACGTCAAGGGCTTTGTTCTCAATTACGGCCGCAAGGCGCATCGGACGTGGAAGCGCAGGGGCGGCGCTATTAAGGCGGACTATTACTGGACGCAAGCGGTCAAGGCTGCGCGTGGCGCCTCAAACGAGGCTATGCGCAAGGAAGCTTTGAAGATTCTGAACAAATAAGGAGGGGCTTATGCCTGCATATGATCTGCGGTACATTCAGGCCGCAAAATATACCAAGTCCGATTCTGACAACACTGTGACCTACAGTGATGTCACAAAGGTCGGCGACGCCATGACGGCAAACTTCGAACTGCGTAACGCTGAAGGCCGTCTGTATGCCGAAAGCTCCCTTGCTGAGTATATGCGCAAGGCGACCGGCGGCACAATCTCGCTCGGCGTCAAATATATCACCGAGGCAGCCCAGGTGCTGCTGTACAAGGCCGTCAAGACGACCAGATCCGTCAAGACAAAATCTATCAGCGTGATCCGGTACGGCAAGACATCCACCAGCCAGTACGTCGGTGTCTCGTTCTACGCGCCCGACATGATCGACGGCGTGGAGAAGTTTACCTGCATCTTTATCGGCCGCGCGCTCTTCGGCCCGCCCAGCCACACCTACCAGACCCTCGGCGAAAACATCACGTTCAACACGCCGGTGACGTCGGGAGAATTCCTGGTCGACGCTCTTGACAATCTTGTTGAGATCGCCACCTGTGACTCCGAGGAGGATGCCAAAGCATACTGCGATGCTGTCCTCGGCAAGACTGCATAAGGAGGCCGGTCATGTACCTACAGCCGAAACCACTGCCGTTTGAGTACGACGGGAAAATCTATCAGCTTTACGTCAACATGAACGTTCTGGCAGACCTGCAGGAGCTGCACGGCGGTACGCTCGACCCGCTGCTGTCTCGGAAGCGGACCATGAAAAACATCTTTGAGACAGTGGCCGCCGCCATGAATGAGTACGCCTACGACCAGGGCTGGCCGGAGCGTTTCACGAGCCGCGATGTCGGCAAGATGATGACGGCCAAGCGCTTCGGTGAGATCGCAGACAGAATCATTGAAATGACCTTTCAGGCGATCTATGAACCGGACACGGAGCGTCCGGGCGAAGCTCAGCCGGCCGGGAACCAGTCGGAGGAATCCGACGAAAAAAAAGAACAGACCACGCAGCCGAACCCTACAGCATCCGATTCGCGTGGTACCTAAACATTTGGATCAACGTCCTGCACAACGATGAGGCTGTATTTTGGAGGACGATGACGCCGGCGCGGTGCATGGCAATCTATCGGGAATACTTTTCCCTTGCCACGCCGCGCCGGTCTGCATCTCAGGCAATGCCAGGCGGCAGATATGTCGATCTGGATCAGCCGTCCGGCTTGTCGTTGCACGACTATCTTGTATCAGGGGGGCTTTAAATGCCTGACGCCACCATTAGCACAAAAATCAAACTGGACGGCGAAGCCGAGTACAAACAGCGGATCTCCGAGATCAATGCCGCGCTTGGAACGCTGGACAGCAAGATCAAACTGCTTAACACGACCTATGCCGGAAACGAAAACAGCATCAAGGGCCTGACGGAGATCAACGAGGTCCTGAACCAGAAGATCCTGACGCAGCGCGAGAAGGTCGAGCAGCTGCAGGAGATGCTGCAGAAGTCTGCTAAGGCCTATGGTATATCCGACACGACGACCCAAAAATACCAGCAGCAGCTGAATAACGCCGAGGCCGCTCTTGTGAAAATGGAGCGTGCATTGGCTGATAATACATCTAAGCTGGAGGCGGCCGGCGGTGCTGCCGACAATTTTTCGGATGGACTGAAGGATCTAGCCGAGCGAACCGGAGAATTGGAACAAAGCCTGAACGGAGACAAGGAACAGAAATATAAAGAATCGGTCGACAGAGTCAGCGCCAGCATTGAGGTACTGGATGCTGAAATGCAGAAAGTCGCGGCAAAATACGCGGATGATGCTGAATCAGCGGCATTGGCTGCAGCAAAGACGGAGCTTCTGACACAAAAGATCAGTTTGCAGTATGACAAGATCGATCTTTTGAGTGCAGGCCTTGACGAAGCTGCGGAGAAATACGGATTCGGTTCTGTAGAAACAAGTAAATGGCAGAAAGCCCTTTATAATGCGGAAACAGAGCTTTACAAACTGAATGGCCAGCTAAAAAGCAACACCGAGCAGGTGGAGGACACCACCGATGCAACCGAGGAGGCCGAGCAGAGCATGGGCAACCTCGGCGACGTGGTGAACGGCCTGACCTCCAAGCTCGGCATCCAGCTGCCGGACAGCATGAAGCAGTCCATGAACGCCATGGGCAGCCTCGACGCCTCGTCGCTGGCGCTGGCGGGCGGCTTTGCCGCCGTCGCTGCGGCCATCGTAAAAGTCGAGAAGGCCATGATCTCCATGACAAAGGAGTCCGCGGCCTTCGCCGACAACATCATCACCCTCTCCATGCAGACCGGCCAGTCGACCGAGCAGCTGCAGGAATTTTCGTATGCGACCGAGCTGATCGACGTCTCCGTCGACACCCTGCAGGGAAGCCTGACAAAGCTGACCAACAACATGCAGGACACGATGAACGGCACGGGCAATGCGAAGGCATCCTTTGATGAGTTGGGCGTTTCCGTCACCAATGCCGTTGACGGAAGCATGCGCAGCGCGAACGACGTTTTTTATGAGACGATCGACGCGCTCGGAAAGGTGAAAAACGAAACCGAGCGGGACGCCATGTCCATGGATATTTTCGGCCGCTCCGCGCAGGACCTGAACCCGCTGATCATCCAGGGCTCGAAAACCCTCAAGGCCTACGCCGACGAGGCACATAATGTCGGATACGTGCTTGACGACGAGGCGCTTTCCGCACTCGGCGCGGTCGACGACGCCTATCAGCGCCTGCAGAAGACACAGGAGGGCGTCAAAAACCAGCTAGCCGTCGAGTTCGCGCCGTACCTAGAGGAATTTTACGGCGACGCGACACAGGGCGTGAAGGATCTCGGGAAGGCGATCAAGGATTCCGGAATCGTCGACGCCTTCGGCATGCTGCTTGAGACCGTCGGCGATATCCTCAATCCCATGTCCGACCTGTCCGGCAACCGCGTCCCGGCGCTGACCAACGCCCTGCGGCCGCTGGCGGAGGTCATGGCGCTGATCGCAGACACGGCGGACTTTTTTGCGGGCCTGTTTACGCTGGATTTTAAGAAAATGGGCAATGCCCTAGGCTTTGGATATGCCAGCGGAAACGGCAACAAGTACCAGACACTGCAGGACAGCTACGCGGCAAAATCGTGGGGCAGCAGCGCGTCCGACCTCTCCAAGGCCTACGAAGAGGCCGTCGCCCGCGGCGACTCGTCGACCCTCGGTATCACCGAGGACGAATGGCGCAGGCGGTATCTGGGCGGCAACGCCGCCGGTACGGACAACTGGGCGGGCGGCTGGACGCGGGTCAACGAGAACGGCCTCGAGCGGATCTATCTCCCATCCGGCTCGCGCATCCAGACGGCCAGCGAAACGCGCTACACATCCGGCGATACCTACAATACCACCGTCTACGTCGACCACGTCGAAGACCTCGACACCATCCTCCGCATCGCCAAAAATGCACGCATCACAACCAGAATGGGGGCGAAGTAAATGCCGACGTTTACAATGGCAGCAAACGGAATGACAGCGGTATCAGCAGAATTTCCGGATAAAAACTACAGCAATCTCACAGAGTTTACATTCGGACAAACACCATTCTCAGATATGAGCGTAGTGGACGCGGACTGCGCCTACGTGTCATTTGCAAAGCCAGCTGGGACAGAAAAGTACAAGAAAATCAGATCATTTGTACTGCATATTTTTGTAACACCGCTAGAGCTGGTAACATCGAGCAGCGGGGCCGCATCAATTCAGATTTACGCAATAGGAACAGCCGAACAAAAAAACATCAGTGAAATCACAAAAAACAACCAACCTGCGCTTGCTGGCGACGGAGTACGAGCAACAAAGGCTGTGACGGCCATAGGAACAACAACAGAAGTTGCGCTAGAGTGGAAAGAAAATTCACAAACAATCCACTACTACGGGCTCCAGGTGCTGAGAAACGGAGTGTGCACATCACCCGTTATTGGATATTCGGGAAATATAAAAGAGCGGGTAACGCTGCACGGGCCGAAGCAGTCAGGGAAAGCCCCATACATCATAGTAACATACGCAGATACAACAGCTGGATTAACTGTGAATGGGATGTCGCCGACGAATGGTGCGTATGTCGCAAGAGGAAAGGCATCCACATTCACATGGAATACTGGCTGCGACGATCTGACGCTGGAAGAGATAAAGCAAGCGTCCGCTATCTTCGAGTGGCGTATCAAGAATGCAAGCACATCAAAAACGATAAGCGTATCTGGCTCGACGACCGCTTGCACGGTCCCGGCAAACACATTCCCGTCCGGGATGATCGAATGGCGCGTAAAGGTGACGGCAAACAGCGGCACGACAACGACGTCCGCATGGCAGGAGATCACGACAACAGAAGTTACCCCGACGGCCAAGCCCATCTCCCCATCCGGCATCGTCATCGACGCCACCATCGTCAACCGCTTCTCGTGGCAGCACATCATTTCCACCGGCACGCCGCAGAGCAAGGCGGATCTGCAATGGTCCGCCGACGGCACGACGTGGAATACCCTCGCGACCGTCACGGGGAAAAACCAGTATTACGACGTTCCGGCGAACAAATTCACAAGCGGAACAAAATACTGGCGCGTGCGCACCTACAACACAGACGGCACGCCGTCAGAATGGAGCGACAAGGCCGAGTTTATCGCCATCAACGCCCCGTCCGCACCGTCCATCGTGATCCAGTCTACCGGCCCGCGCCCGCGCATCACCTGGCAGACCTCTGAGCAGGAGGCCTATCAGCTGACGCTCTCGAGCGGCTATGCCTCCGGCACGGTCTACGGCACGGAAAAGGCATGGCGCTCGCCGGTCTACCTCGCCGACGGCAGCTACACCGTCCGCGTCCGCGTGCAGAACAAGTACGGCATGTGGTCCGAGTGGAGCGCAGCCGCGCTGCCCATCTCGCACACAGAGGGCGAGGCCATCACCCTGACCGTCACCGCCGGCCATGAGGCCGCGCTCACCTGGCAGACCGCCGGGAGCTACGATTTTTACCTCGTCGAGCGGGACGGCGTGGCCATCGCCCGCACCGTCCAAAAGCAGTACATCGACCAGACCAGCATCGGCAGCGTGACCTACCGCGTCCGCGGCTGTTACGCAGACAGCGACAACTACGGCGTGTCCAATTCCGACACCGTCGAGATCCTGCCCGAGACCAACATGATCTGCGACCTCGAGACCGGCGTCTGGCTCGAGATGCGCCTGTCCGAGACGCAGCTGCGCACCAACCGCACCAGCTTCTCGGCCGGTGTCTCGACCGTCCATCTGGCGGGCCTTGCCTACCCCGTCGAGGAGCGCAGCGAGCAGCGCGACCGCGCCCTGTCCGTCGCCTGTGCCTGGCCGCACGCGCAGCGGGCCGCCGCCCTCGCGCTGGAGGCCCTTGTCGGCCGCCTCGTCTGCCTCAAAGACCGATACGGAAACATGGTCATCGGCTCGATCCCGTCGCTCGAGAGCAACTGCGACGAGTTCATGCGCCGCTATTCCTTTACCATCTCGCACACGAACCGGGAGGAGGCGATCACCCTTGACCCGTGACGTCCGCTTCCGCGTCGATGTGCTCCGAAACGGCGCGCCCATCACCAACCTCCAATGGGACACCGGCAGCGCCCCACAGATCATGTGCGACCGGACAGCCACCCTGCACGGCTCCTTCAAGGGCAGCTTCCTGCCAAACGATCTCGCGGAGCTGGAGTCCGACGAGCTGCGCCCGTGGATCAGCATCAACGGCGTCGAAACATCGCTTGGCATCTATCAGGCCGCGACCGTCAGCAACAAGGGCAGCAGCTCCGGCACGCGCGTCGAGATCGAGGCTTACGACCGCTGCTGGCGGGTGTACACGCAAAAAACAGAGACGCTCCTGCATCTTGCGGCCGGAGCGTCCTACCTCACGGAGATCCGAAAGCTCCTGACCGCCTGCGGCATCACGCTGGTGATCGCGGCGCCGAACGACGCAGTCCTCGCCACAGACCGCGAGGACTGGCCGATCGGCACGAGCTACCTGACGATCGTCAACGCCCTGCTCTCCGAGATCAACTATGAGAACCTCTGGTTCGACGCCGACGGCGTCTGCCGCCTCGAGCCGTACCAGGAACCGTCCGCCGCCATCATCGACTGGCGCTACGGCACGACGGACCTGTTCCTCCCGGAAAAGCACCCCGGGCAGGACTGGTCCGACGAGACGGACATCTTTGACGCACCGAACGTTTTTGTCGTGACCTGCAACAACCCGGATATGGACGCCGCCATGGTGGCGACGGCCGTCAACGACAATCCGGCGTCCAAAAAATCCACCTTCAAGCGCGGCATGCGGATCACCTCCGTCGAGCGGGTGGACAACATCGCCTCGCAGGAGGAGCTGCAGGCCTACGCAAACAAGCGCCGCAACGAATCGCTGCTGGCCACGCGCACGATCACATTTTATACGCTGGCCGAGCCGGGCCACGGCGTCGGCGACATCCTCGCCCTGACGCACGACGAGATCGGCGGCATCTATCTCGAGACCGGCTGGTCTGTCACCATGCAGCCCGGCAGTCTCATGACACACTCTGCGAAAAGGACGGTGATCGCCTGATGGAGGGCATCGACAGCCTGTTTGTAACGAATATCGAGATTCCGGACGAAAACCTGCCGGAAAACTTTCTGGCGACCGTCGGCGCGGTCTATGACGATGGTCTGTCCCTCATCCTAGAGGGGCAGACCGAAGCCACGACCAAGCACTACCGGTGCAACACGTCCGTCAAATTCGCCGCGGGCGACCGCGTCAAAGTCGCCCGCATCTCCGGCAGCTACGTCGTCGAGTACGTCGTCGGCCCGCCGAGCAGCGGGGGGACAACAAGCGCAGTACAGGATCGAATCAAAAAAGGAGATTACGGGATCTATGTGAACCAGAATTTCGTGCTGCCGATTTACGGGAACGAACGTGTAGGCGCGGCAAACGTCCCATTTAACGGGATGAGCGCGAATGGATTTTACGTATGCTACAACGCGAGTAAACACGCAACGCTGACCTGTAACAGCAACGGGAAGCTACTGGTCAATGGAACCGTGATCGGATAGACCACAATAGGAAAGAAAAAGCCGCCCTTTCGGGCGGCAAAGAAGGAGCTGATAACGCATGATCACCATCCACTGCTCCCGCGCGTGCGCGCATCTGGCGTCGCCGCCGGAGCTTTTGACGGCGGGGATGAGCAAGGCCGTGACGGTGCAGTTCGTCTTCTCGCCCGAGTGGGACGGGCTGACGAAGACCGCCGTCTTTACCAACGGCAAGACCACCGTCGACGTTCTGGCGGCGAACTGGGACGGGGATACCGTTCCCGTCCCGCACGAAGTTCTCGCCGTCCCGGGGCGCCACGCCCGCGTGGGCGTCTATGGCGCGGACGAAAGCGGCGTCGTCCTGCCGACCGTCTGGGTGAGCCTCGGCAAGGTCCAGCCCGGCGCGGATCCGTCCGGCGACGCCTCGGCCGACCCGTCCCTGCCCGTCTGGGCGCAGCTGCAGAAGCAGATCGGCGACCTTGACGACCTCAAGACATACAACAAGGGCAACCTCGTCCAGGCCATCAACGAGGCCCGGCAGTCCGGCGGCGGCTCCGGCGGCGGCTACACCATCGGTGACGGCCTCAAGCTCGACGCGGCCACCAATACCCTGTCCGTCGACACGGCCGCGGCCGTCGAGAAGGACAACACCAAGCCCGTCACCTCCGCCGCCGTGTATACGGAGGTCGGCAACATCAACGCCCTGCTGGCGACCATCTAAAGGAGTGATTTTATGAGCACACAGACAGAAGTAACCAGACTGCAGACCGCGCGGAACAAGATCCGCACCTGGCTCGTCGGCCTCGGCCTTGCCGCGAGCACAGACAAGCTCGACGCGCTGGCAGACAAGGCAGCGGCCATCAAAAACAACGGCGCTGTCGACGTCAGCGTCAAGGAGGGCGAATCCTACACCATCCCCGCGGGATACCATAACGGATCCGGCACGGTAAAGGGTACGGCCGGCGGCGGCAACTACACCCTGCAGGCCAAATCTGTCACCCCCACCAAGGAACAGCAGTCCGTCACGCCCGATCAGGGCTATTACGGTCTGTCCGGCGTCACCGTCGGCGCAATCCCGGAAAACTATCAGGACGTGTCCGCGACGACCGCCGCGCCTGCCGACGTGCTGGCGAACAAAGTTTTCATCGACGCCGACGGCGTGACGCAGGCAGGCACCATGCCGGACAACGGCGCGGTATCCAAGGTGCTGGACGCCACGACCGGCAATCAGGAATACACCGTCCCGGCGGGCAAGCACTCCGGCGAGGGCAAAGTCTCCGTCGTGCTCGAGACCAAGTCTGCCACGCCAGGCGAGGCCGAGCAGGACATCACGCCCACGAAGGGCAAAGTCCTCGGCAAGGTCACAGTCGGCGCGATTCCGGCCAAATACAAGGACGTTTCCGGCGTGACTGCCGGAGCGGCTGACGTGCTGGACGGAAAGTTCATCGTGCTGGCCGACGGCAGCAAGGTCGAGGGCACGATGGCCAACAACGGCGCGATCAGCAAGACCATCGACGGCCTCACGCAGACCAGCGCTGCCATCCCCGCGGGCTATACCTCCGGAGGCACCGTCAGCCTGACAGACGACATCGAAACCGCCCTCGCTGCAATTTAAGGAGGCCGACATGAGCGTACAGAGCCAGATCGACCGCCTCGCGGGCGCCAAGACCACCCTCGGCAATTACCTGCAGCAAAACGGCGTCGCCGTCCCGTCCGGCGCGACGCTGGATGAAATGGCGCTGCAGCTTGCCGACGTCATTGAGAAGCAGAACAAGATCACCGCCGCCGGCATCCTCAAGGGTGACGGCGCGGGCGGCATCTCCGCGGCCACGGCCGGGACGGACTACGCCGCGCCCGCGCAGGTCGCGGCCAAGCAGGACGTCCTTCTCGCCTCCGGCGCGGCCGTCGGGGACCTGATCAAGGTCAAGGCGGTGGACGCCAGCGGGAAGCCGACGGCGTGGGCGGTGGCCGTGGCGGGCACGGACTATATGAAGACCGGCAACATCACCAAGCAGACCCTGGTCTCCGCCGAGACCACGCCGACCGAGAACATGGCCATCAACTGGCAGTATGAGTGAGGAGGCCCCATGGCGCACAAGACATTGATCTCCGGCACGGCCTATTCCGTGACCGGCGGCCGGGAGCTGATCGGCGGCACAGGCTACGGCTGCAAAGCCGGCAAGACCCTCATCGGCGGCACGGCGTTCACCGTACCGTTTTCGAAGGGCATTCCCCTGAGCACCATCACCCCCGGCGCGATCCTGTACCTGAACGAATCCGGCAGCCCCGTGCCGTTTTACGTGGCGAAGCACGACTACGAGAGCGGGCTTAACGGCGCAGGGCGCACGCTGATTGTGCGCAAGGAATGCTACGAACAAATTGCGTTCTCCCAGTGGAGCACCTCCAACCTATTCCCAACATCCACTGTATCCAATTTCCTCGCGGATACATGGTTCGGGCTGTTGGACTCTGCCATTCAAGGCGCGGCAGGGCAAACAAAAATTTACTGCTACATCGATGAATATCAAACGAGGAGAGAATTAACGAAAAATGCGTTTATACTGTCCATAGGTGAGCTGAAGGGCGGCGGCAGAGATGGGACTCCATTGGACCAGACGGTGCGTAGCCTGCTTGCTGTCGCAAAACTAAATGGATCTAATATTCATCAATGGACCAGAACCCCAAAAGAATATTCAAGTACAGACGTGTACGTGTTGGATACCGCCGGGAATGTCACCGAACAGTACTGTGGAAACGGGGGCGGCGTCCGCCCCGCCTTTACCCTCCCCGGCACCTTCCCCGTGATTCAAAACCCCGACGGCACCTACACCCTTGCAGCATAAAGGAGGACGCCCATGGGCACACATAAAATCCTCGTCAACGGCACGGCCTTTGCCGTCACCGCCGGGACGGAATTGATAAATGGGACTATCTGTAAAACCGGGGGGGTCGGACCCTTGTCAACGGGACGGCATTTGAAATCAAATTCGGGCCGAGCATCTGCACACTAGTTATAAAAGGGAGCACGACAGGATCGACAACGGCTGTGGTTGCTCCGATTGAGCACAAAGACCACCCAAACTGGTATGCGTATTCGGATGGAACGTATCAGCTTGAGCCAGGGGCTGGAATAGTACTATATGCATATAGCTATGGGACAAATCACTTTTATGTTAATGGCAAACTGGTTGCAAGTGGAGGCCAAAAGCTACAGTATGAAATGACATTGACGACTGCACTTACAAATGTGAGCATTTCAGGATCAACAATAAGAGTCACAACACAATAGACAGGAGGAAACTATGGACACCTGGTACATCACCATCGGCGGGCAGGAGATCGAGACGCAGCCGGCCGCCGGCCGTCTGCGCGACGCCGACTGGGGCGGGCGCGAGAGCCGCGCCGTCACCATTGCTAAAAACGCGGTCCCGGACCCGTTGGCGCTGTTCTGCGACGGCGCCGTCTGGGGCATGATCCACCGCTACACCACAACCGTCCCTGTGCTGGACGCAGAGGGCAACGTCCAGATGAACGAGGACGGCACCGTCAAGAGTACGACCGAGACCGCCGAGGACCGCTACATGGACGACTACGCGGGTTTCACCCTCGCCGGTCCCGTCACCGACAACAGAGACGGGACCATCACCGTAAAGATGGGCAAAAAAACAGCCAGTGATATTCTGGCGGAATTGGAGGCTACGTATGACGGAAACTAAGCTGGCGCAGATGAAAGCGGCCATCACCGACGGCAAGATGGTGCAGGCCGCAGGCGGCATCACCTCGACCGTCACGCAGTCGGACAAGCTGGGCTACGACTGGAAGAACTTCTTCGTCAACGACATTCTCGTGCGCCGGGAATACGTCGAGCAGGCCGTGAAGTACGGCACGGCGGACAACCCCATCGCGTGGGCCTCCGGCATGGCCCTCATCCAGAACGCCTACTACACCTACAACGGCGAGATCAAGGTCTGGATGGGCGAGGCGGGCGCGACGGCAAAGTGGACGGATGCGGCCTTTGTGCCGATCTGATAAACGCAGAAGGGAGAAAGACAGATGGACCTGCAGGATCTGAACGTTGCCGTCGCGGAGATCCGCGGCAACGTCGAC
>ERZ1026780.638-NODE-638-length-26701-cov-6.295504_pt1 | contig 26701 bp, 18 predicted proteins | sample MGYA00380126_ERZ1026780 | MGnify/ENA primary metagenome ERZ1026780 (study PRJEB33269, sample SAMEA4719762) | human gut metagenome | biome: human-associated habitat; feature: organic feature; material: feces | place: Cameroon | collected 2013-10 ... | reverse complement strand
GCCCAACCCCACGCCCTCTGGCGTTGGTTCCAGGTGTTGGCGCAGACCTCGACGGGGTATCTGCTGCTGGAGACGGACACGGGGCTTGTCACGCTCGACCCCCGCGCGGCGCGCGAGCGTATCGTCTACGAGCGCGTGCTGGACCGCCAGAACGTCGTCGCGCAACCCCTGCTGATCCCCGAAACCGTCCAGCTGCCGCCGGCGGATTCCGCCCGCATCCGCAATTTCCGGGGCGACCTGGAGGCGGCGGGGTTCGTCATCGAGGAGTTCGGACGCGACACGTGGAAGGTCGACGCGGTACCGGACCTCATCAGCGGCCTTTCAACTGCGGCTCTGCTCGCCTCGATCGCCGCCGACATCGCGGAAGCCGGCGCGAAGCGCGGTTCGGCCCGCTGGCGCGACGAACTCATCGCGAAGGGCATCGCGCGCTCCTTTGCCGGTGCCTCCCCGAAGCTGACGACCGAGAGCGCCGTGCAGCTCGTCACGGAACTCGCCGCCACGAAGATGCCCTACATCTGTCCGCGCGGGAAACCCGTGATGGTCTTCAAATCCTACCGAGAACTTTCACGAAATTTCGGCCGCTAGGCCATTGACTTCAACGTCGGGAAAGAGTATACTTTTCCTTGTTTTCACCACGGAGCGTAGCGCAGTCTGGTAGCGCGTTTGGTTCGGGACCAAAAGGCCGAGGGTTCAAATCCCTCCGCTCCGACCATTTTGATTGATGCAACCTGTTGTGGTTGTTTTTTTTGCTCTCCGCTCCTTCTCTATCCGCATCTTCGTCCACCGTCCACACCCGACCTTCCCGATCTCCACGGCTAATCCCATCGCGTTTTCCGCCCGGTGTTTGCTGGGTTCGGGAGAGAAATCGGGATAAACGGTCCCGAAAAAAACGGGATAAGGATCGTCCACAAGACGATTGGACGCATTCGGACGAGTATGGTAGAATGGGGCCATGAAACATCTTTCTGGACTTGGGGCCGCCCTGGCCCTTCTGGCCCTTCCGGCGTTTTCCGCCGGGGCGGCCGCGACAAACAACCCATACGGCGCGTGCGCGCACGTGACGCGCGGTGAGCCGCCGGCGCGCACGTGTGCGCTCATGCGGCAGGCCGGGCTCGGCTGGGTGCGCAGCGACTTCGACTGGCGGACCCTTGAACGCAGGCCCGGCGAATGGGACTTCGCCCCGTTCGACGCCGTCGTGGCTGCCTGCGAGGCGAACGGCGTCCAGCTGCTGCCGATCCTGGGCTATTCCGTCCCGTGGGCGCATCCCGCACACGACCACCTAGACGCCTGGGGCGCGTACGTCCGGCGCGTCGTCACGCACTACGGGCGCCGCCTCCCCGTTCTGGAGGTGTGGAACGAGGAGAACATCCCCGGCTTCTGGAAGGACCCGAACCCGACGAACTACCTCGCCGTGCTGCGCCGGACCTACGAGGTCGCCAAGGCGCACGACCCGTCGCTGCGCATCGCGTTCGGCGGCACGGCCGGTGTCCCGTTCGACTTCATCGAGGAGGTCTACCGCCTGGGCGGCGCGAAGTTCTTCGACATCATGAACATCCACCCCTACTCGCATCCGCGCGCCCCCGAGGGTGCGATGGACGCGAACATCGAGAGGCTGCGCGACCTGATGGCGCGCTACGGCGACGCGGAGAAGCCGCTCTGGATCACGGAGGTCGGCTGGCCGACGCATGCGTTCGCCATCCGAGGCGGCGACCTGCTGGCGGCGGGGCTCCGCGCTGCAGACCCCGCCAAGACGGCGTGGCGGACGCTCTATGTGCCCGCGCACGCCGACGAGGCGTTCAACCTCCAGGCCCTGCTCGACATCCTCCCGCCCGGTTCCTCGGCGGAGGTCTGCCCGGCGGCGCACCTCCGCGCCCGCCTCGCGCGGGGCGACGTCGACGCGGTCGTCTACCCCTTTACCGAGGACTACGCGGCGGACAGCGTGGAGGCCGTGGCGGACTTCGTCAAGGCGGGCGGCGTGCTCGTGGACTTCGGCGGCATGCCCCTGTGGAACGCCTACCGCGCGGATGCGACCGGGCGTGCGCGGCGCGTGGCAAACCATCCCGCCTGGCAGGACCGCCGGCGCCTGCGCATCCACGAGATTGCCTGGTGGGTGGACAGGCGCTACCCGGAGGCGATCCCCGTCGCGCCCACATCCGCCGCCGCCGGCGTGAAGCCGCCCCCATGCGGCTTCAAGGGGCAGCGTTTCCTCACGGCCCGTTTCCTCAAGCCGGGTGATGCGTTCATCCCGCTCCTCTCGGCGCAGACCAACGGGGTGGACCTCGTGGCCGCCGCCGTCTACAAGTTCAACAGCGACTACAAGGGCGCCGTCGTCGTCAACGCGCTGATGGGGCAGAGCGCGGGGACGAGCGACGAGGCGCGCCAGGCGCGGATGGTGGCGCGGGCGCTCGGCATCGCCTTCGCGGAGGGCGTGGAGAACTTCTTCTGGTACGAGTTCACGCAGCCGGATGTCGATCCAACCGATCCGGAATCGTACTTCGGCATCGTCCACGACAACTTCGCGCCCAAGCCCGCGTACGGCGCCTACTGGACGTTCGTCGACCAGCGTCCCGTCGGTTCCGTTCAACGCCCCGGCCCCTGGCGCAGCGCCGACGGTTCCCTCTACTTCCCGCAGTGGACGCGCCCGGACGGACGGGCGGCGGGGCTTGTGTGGACGCTCGGCGCGCCCGGCGCGCGGCGGCTCGCGTTCACGTCGGCGCGCATGGAATTCCGCGACGTCAAGGGCGCACGGGTACGCCCCACGCGCGATGGGGACGCCTACCTCCTGCCGCTCTCGGACGCCCCCCTCTACTTCGTCGGCGGCGCGCTGAAGGCGGAGCCCTTCGCGGAGGCGGTCCTGCCGGCCGAGCCCGGCGAAGCCGCCGCCGCCTACCTGGAGCGTCTGCGCGAACGCGGCGCGGCGGCGCGGGCCGCTGATCCCCGGGCGACGGTGACGGGCGGCGGGGCCCACGCCGGGGACGCCTTCGCGCAGGCGTTCCTCGCGCTTGGCGAGGCCGAGGAGGTCGACGCCTGGCAGGTCGCCGCCCCGACGCCCGAGCGGCTCGCGCGCCTGCGGGCGGCGTTCGACGGCGCGGGCGGAAAGGCCGTGCGGCTCGTCGACCTCCGGGGACGGCCGCTAGAGAAGCCCCTTCCCGTCTGCGCGGCGCGGTGGACGGGCACGCCGCCGGAGGCCCTGCTGGCCGCCGGATCGGGGCGCGTCGTACTCTTCGCGCCGGACGGGACGATCCGCTGGTCGCGCACGGGCTGCGGGAATGTCCACCAGGTCCAGGAGCACGGCGGGTACGTCTACTACGCGAACGGCGACCTCTACCGCTGCCGGCTGCCCGCGACGCGGGCCGAGCTCGTGTACCGTCCGCGCGTGCGGACGGGCGGCGGCGTACTGGGATTCGAGGTGCAGCCCAACGGCGACATCGTGCTCGCACTCAATGCATCCGGCGAGATCGTGGAGCTCGACGGGAAGACGGGACGGGAGACGGTGCGCTTCGCCGTCAATACCGCGCGGGCGGACGGGAAGGAGCCGGGCGCGCATGCGCGCCTCCGCATGGTCCACAAGACGCCGGCGGGGACCTACCTCGTCTGCTGCGCGGGCGCGTCCGCCGTGCGTGAATACGGGGCCGACGGACGCCTCGTGTGGGAACAGGCCGTCCCCGCGCTCGCGTTCGACGCCCGCCGCCGGGCGAACGGCAACACGCTCGTCGCGCACCTGACGGGCGTGACGGAGTACACGCCCGACCACCGTGCCGTGTGGTCGTTCGCGTGTGCAGACGCGCCCGCGCTCAACCTCGCCTTCCTCTGCGGCATCCAGGAACGGGCGAACGGCAACCTCATCGTCGGCACCTGGGCGAACGGCGCGCCGGACGCCTCGCGGGCGACGGCGTTCGAGGTCACGCGCGACAAGCGCATCGTCTGGGCCCACTTCCCCGCGCAGGACCGCAACATGATGACCGTTCAGCGCCCGCCGCTGAAGTGATGTGCTATACTACTACCCGCGTGCAGACGGAAGGACAGAACGATTTCCTGGCACAGGCGTTCCAGGAACACCGCGAGCGGCTGCTGCGGCTCGCGGAACGTCATCTGAACCCCATCCTGCGGCGGCGCGTCTCGCCCGAGGACGTGCTTCAGGAGGCCGCCGCAGGGGCGTACCGCTGGGGCGGCGACTTCATCCACAATCCGGACCTCCCGGTCTACTTCCGTCTGCGCGCCATCCTCCTCCAGGCGATCACCCATCTGGAGCGGCACCATCTGCAGTCCGCCAAGCGCGACGCCTACCGAGAGGCCGAGCCGCCGCCCGTGGATGACGGCGAAGAGGCCGTGCCCCCCTGGGACGGCATCCCCGACACGGCGACCTCGCCCCTCTCCGCCGCCGCGCGCGCCGACCGCCACGCCATCCTCCGCCAGGCCCTGCGCGACCTCTCCGCATCCGACCGCCAGATCGTCCTGCTGCGCAACTTCGACGACCTCTCCAACGCCGAGTGCGCGGCCATCCTCGGCCTCGACGTGAAGGCCGCGAGCATCCGCTACGTCCGTGCGCTCCAGCGCCTCAAGGCGAAACTCGTCGAATACACGGAGTTCCAGCCGTGAGCGTCGGCGGGAAGACCTTCGAGGAGCTTGTCGACCTCTACCTCGACCGCTGCCACCTCGGCGACGCGCCGGACATCGCCGTCTTCGCGGCCGAACACCCCGAACACGCCGCCGAACTGCTGGAGACGCTGCCCCTTCTCAACGACCTGGAGACGATCGGCGATGCGGCGCGCGGACGCTCCGTTGCAACCGCCGCAGAACTGCCCGAGCTGCCCGGTTCCGACTTCCGCCTGCTGCGGAAGATCGGCGGCGGCGGCATGGGCGTCGTCTTCGAGGCCCGCCAGCTCTCCCTCGACCGCCGTGTCGCCGTGAAGCTGCTCGACTCCTCCCTCGTCTCGAACGCGGCGCGGCGCGCGCAGTTCGAGCGCGAGGCGCGCCTCGTCGCCACGCTGCGGCATCCCGGCATCGTGAAGGTCATCGCGGCAGGGCAGAGCGCCGGTACCTGCTACTACGCGATGGAGCTTGTCGACGGCGAACGGCTCGACCGGCACGCCTTCACCGACGACCTCCGCGTCCTCGCCGACGTGGGTCTCCAGGCGGCCCGTGCCCTCGCCTATGCGCACGCCCACCAGGTGATGCACCGCGACATCAAGCCGTCGAATCTGCTGCTCGACCGAAACGGCGTAGTCCACATCGCCGACTTCGGCCTCGCCTGCGCGCTGGAGGACGGCCGCGACGCGATCGACCGCCCCGGTGCCCAGAACGGCACGCTCCGCTACATGCCCGCCGAACGGCTCATCCACGGCATCAGCTCCTTCCTCGGCGACCAGTACGCCCTCGGCGCGACGCTCTACGAACTCATCGCCCGGCACCCCATCCTCGCGGAACGCTCCTCGGCGCGGCTCTTCCGGCGCATCTGCACGGCACCCGTTCCGCCCCTCTCCTGCGCGGAACCCGACCTCGCGGCCATCGTCAACAAGTGCGTCGCCTACGATCCGCGCGACCGCTATCCCTCGATGGACGACCTCGCCGAGGACCTGCGGCGCTTCCTCGACCACGAGCCGGTCCTCGCCGCGCCCACGCCCGCCCGTCGGCGTCTCGCCCTCTGGGTGCGCCGCAAGCCGCTCGTCGCCGCCCTCTCGGCCTTCGCCGCGGTCAGCGCGCTCTGTGCGGTCTGCGCGCTCGCGGTCGGCTACCTGCGCACGGCGGACGCGCTGCGGCGCGCCGAGCGCAACGCCGCGCTCGCCGGCGCCGCGCTCTCGGGCGTCTTCCGCAGCGTCGAGAACCAGTCCCCTTCGCGACGCGACACGCAGCTTCTCTCCGAACTGCTCCCCTACTACGGCGAACTCGCCCGCCGCCAGGACATGCCGCCGGACAAGATCGCCGAGGCCAACCGCATCCTCGGCACCTGCGCCTTCCGCACCGGCAACTACGCCCTCGCCGAACGGGCCTTCCGCCATCTGACCACGGCGCGCACGACGGCGGCGGACCGCAACAACCTGGCCGACGCCCTGCGCCGTCAGGGCCGTACCGACGAGGCGAACGCAATCTACCGTGAAGTCGCCGACGGTTTCGCCGCCTCCACCAACGCAACCGACCGCTTTGAGTCCGTGCGGGCCCTTAAGGCCCTCGCGCAGGACGACTATGACAGCCCGGACCGCGTGCGTGCCTTCCAGATCCTCGCCGACCTGCTCAAGGAGTCCCCCCGCGACCCCGACTACCGCTACCAGTACGCCCTCATCCTCGGCGCGAACCCGCGCGTCTTCGCCGCCCTCCGCCTCCCCGGCCTCAAGCCCAACCCCACGCAGATCCTCAGCCAGCTCGCCGACGAATACCCCGACCGCCCCGAATACGGCCTCGCGCTCGTCGACCTCGTGGAGCGCCGACTCCGCGCCACCCGCCGTCCGCGCGCCGAGGACCTGTACGACTTCTCGAACGCGATGGAGCGCGCGGACCGCCTGCTCGGGCGCTTCCCCAACATGCCGGACGTCGTCTCCGCCGTCATCCGCATGCGCGACGCCTACGTGAACTTCCTCCGCCGCATCGGCAGCGCCACGGCGGCCAACCAGCTCCAGACCCGCACCACGGGCATCCTGGAAATGCTCGCCCACAGCCCCGAGGCCCCCGCCTCCCAGCGCTTCGTCTTCACGGCGACCAACGGCGTCACCTTCGCCTACCGGCAGATCGTCGTCAACCGTAGCCAGCCGGGCCCCACGACCCTTATCACGATCCTCCACGGGCGCCAGGCGCGCGGGTCGGACAACTTCCAGCAGCTCACCACGCCCGCCCTCTTCCCGCTCCTCGAATACGTGCAGACGCACGGCGAGAAGACCGTCGTCCTCCTGCCGCAGTGCCCCGTGAAGTCGGACTGGAAACAGCTGCGCAGGTCGCTGGACGAACTCACGCGCCAGAAGGCGCGCGAGTTCCGCGTCCATCCGAACCACATCTCCGAAATCGGAAGCGCCGCCCTCTCGGAGGAGGAGTGCGCCGGACTCTTCGAGCGCGTGAACGCGCAGTTGACGCCCTAGTCCGCCGACGGTCGCGCAGGAGCGCGACCCTCCCAATTCATTCCGCGCGGCGCGGGGCCTTGTCCGTCAGGTCGAGCAGATCCTTCAGGGAACCGACGTCGGCCAACGGATCCTCCGCACGCCGACGCGCGCGCTCGGTCTGCTCCGCACGCGCGGCAACGGCCCTCGCCTTCTCAAGTTCGCCCTGGAGCTTCGCGACATCAGCCTCGGCGCGGCGGCGCACCTCGTCCCGCGCGGCCTCCGCGCGCACCACGTCGTCCCGCAGGCGACGCGCCTCGGCCTGAACGCGGACGAGCGCATTCGTCGCCTCGTCGTGCGCACGCGCCTGCGCCTCCTGCGCGGCGACGACCTGGGCGACCTTCGCCGCGCACTGTCCGTGCTCCGCCGCAAGCCGCGCCCGCTCGACTTCGGCGGCGGTCGCCGCCGCGCGCAGGGTTCGGTTCTCCTGTTCGAGCGTCCAACAGAACCACCCGCCGGCCGCACAGGCGGCCAGCAGAACCAGGACCAGCACGACACCGAGGAAGGTCTTCACGCGAGCACGACCTTCGCCTGGGTGAGCTTGGTCTGAAGGGCCTTGACGTCCAGTTCACGCGGCGTGCAGCCCTTCAGGGCGGCCATCGCCGCCGCCGTTCCGGCGGCCTGCCCGGTGACGAAGCACGGGCAGATGAGGCGGAACGTGTCGATCGTGTCCGGCGCACCGAGCATGCGCCCCGCGCAGAGGACGTTCTCCACGCCCTTCGGGAGGAGGGCGCGGTACGGCACCTGGATGGCCGCGTGCGCACCGTCTTGCCCGAACATGCCGATCGAGTCGGCGGGACGGTAGTCGCCGCGCAGCAGCGCGCGGTCGACGACCAGTTCGGCGTCGATCAGGCGCGAGGCGCGCGGACCGATCTGCGAGCAGGTGTTCGCGATGAAGACCTGTTCCCAGCCGGGCTCCTGGCGCATCGCCGCGACGTGTTCCCACCACTTCCTGCGGAAGTCGATCTCCGCCGCCGTGAGGTCACGCACGTCCAGTCCGTTGCCCTTCGGGCCCGTCCCGAAGTTCCCCCACCAGGTGGAGGGGTTCGCCTCGTTCGAGCGCGTGGGCCACTTGTTGAGGACGGGCGCCTTGACCTTGCCGTCGACGCCGCGCGGCGGGGCCTTCGCGGTGACGCGGTCCATGTTCGCGAGGCGCACCACGTGGCCGATGCCGTGCGTGATCTGGCGGTAGTTGCCGCCGGCCGCGAAGAGCACGTCGCCGTCGCCGGTGCAGTCGACGACCTGCTTCGCGAGGATTGCCTGCTTGCCCTGCTTCGATTCGAAGACGACACCGAGGACCCGGTTCCCCTGCTGGACGACATCGACGCCCCAGCAGTGGAAGAACATGTCGATCTTCTCCTCGGCGACCATCGTATCCATCAGGTACTTCGCGCCTTCGGGGTCCACCGTCGGCTGCCAGTGGGTCCGCTCCAGCTTCGCGGGGCGCGGACGGCACACGTAGTCGCCGAGCGCGATCGCGCGGTCCGCGAACTCCTCCGTGAGGCCGCGCGTGACGAGCCGCCACGTACCGCCCGCGAGCTTCTGGGAGGTGCAGAGCATGATGAGCACCATGCCGTTCGTGAAGAGTCCGCCCAGCGAGCCGTAGCGTTCGACGAGCGCGACCTTCGCGCCCGTGCGGGCGGCGGCGATGGCGGCGGCGAAGCCGGCGGGGCCGCCGCCGACCACGACGACGTCCGTCTTGTGAAAGATCGGAACCTCGCGCGCCGGGCAGACGACCTTGCCGTCCTTGAGCGCGCAGCTCGGGCCGTCTTCGATCGTGTGGCCGAGAGGGAAGATGTTCTTACCGAACCAGACGTTGTCCGGATCGCCCACCGAGCCGGGCGGCAGGCGGTTCGTCGTCTTCACAAACTCGTCCGCCACAAGCGGCGCGCCCGCCAGGGCCGCGCCACCGATGCCGAGGCGCTTCAGGAACTCTCTCTTGCTGATGTTCATCGCCGTTTTCTCCTCATTTAAGACAACACTGGAAATGACCTCTCGCGGTCCACTGGAAATGCACACTCTCCATTAAACGCAGATGCGCAGCATCTGCGGTTCATCGTCCAATCCTACAACTCCGGCGCCATCAGGTCACGGGCGTTCCGGCGCCCGCCGCCGCGAGGGGCGCGAGCACGCCGCCGTTCGCGTCGGGTTCGCCGGCGAAGAGGATCATGCCTTCCGAGACGCCCACGCTCATCTTGCGCGGGGCGAGGTTCGCGACGAAAAGGACCTCCTTGCCGACGAGTGCCGCCGGGTCGGGGTACGCGCCGCGAATGCCGCTGAAGATCGTGCGGTGCCCGAACGCACCGCAATCGAGATCGAACTTCAGGAGCTTCGCGCTCTTCGGCACGATTTCGCAGGCGGCGACGCGGCCGATGCGCAGGTCCAGCTTCTCGAAGTCCGCGAACGCGACCTCGGGCTTGAGGGCGGGCGCGGTGGAGGCCGAGGCCGCCTCGGCCTTCTGCTCCGCGCGCGCGGCCTTGTTCTTCGAAGCGCGCGACTCGTGGGCGACTTCGCCGGAGTCAGCGGGCTTCACCTTCGCCTTCTCCACCATCGCCTCGACCTGCTTCGCGTCGATGCGCGTGGCGAGGTACTCGTACTTGGAGATCGCGACGTTCTCGACCGTTCGCGCGGCGTCCTCCCAGGCGTAGGGGGCCTCGCCGAAGAGTGCGGCGACCTTCTCCGCGTAGACGGGGAGGATGGGCTTCAGGTAGATCGCGAGGATGCGGAAGACGTTGAGGATCGTCGTGAGGGTGGTGCGGGTCGTCTCGGCGCCGTCGGGGGCCTTGACGGTCTTCCAGGGCTCGCGGCGGTCGAAGTACTCGTTCGCGGCGTCGGCGATCTTCGTCACCTCCACGGGGACCTGCGAAAAACGGCGGTCCTCGTAGTGGCGGGCGATCGCGTCCGCGCGGCTGCGGGCGAAGGCGACGAGTTCGGCGCCCTCCGCGTCAAGCGCCCCGAGGCGGCCTTCGAGGTTCTTGTTGAGCATCTGCGCACCGCGCGAGGCGAGGTTCGTGATCTTGCCCACGAGGTCGCCGTTCACGCGCTGCACGAAGTCCTGCAGATTGAGGTCCATGTCGTCCGTCGTGCCGCCGAGCTTACAGGCGTAGTAGTAGCGGAGCGCCGGAGCGGGCAGGTGGTCGAGGTAGGTGCGGGCGTTCACGAAGGTGCCCTTCGACTTCGACATCTTCTCGCCGTTGACGGTGAGGAAGCCGTGGACGAAGATCTTGTTCGGCTGCGCGAAGCCGACGGCGTGGAGCATCCCCGGCCAGAAAAGGCAGTGGAAGCGGATGATGTCCTTCCCAATGAAGTGGTAGCGCTCCGCCCGGGGATCCTGCCAGTAGTCCGCGAAGTCCTTCCCGTTCTTCGCGCACCAGTTCTGGAGCGAGGCGAGGTAGCCGATCGGGGCGTCCACCCACACGTAGAAGTACTTGTCGGGGTAGCCGGGAATCTGGAAGCCGAAGTACGGCGCCGCGCGGGAGATGCACCAACCGCGCAGGGGCTCGTTGAACCATTCGAGGAGCTTGTTCGAGACGTCGCTCGTCGTGTGTTCGGGGATCCACGTGCGCAGATAGTCGTGTTGGGGCTCCAGCTCGAAGTAGAGGTGTTCGGAATCCCGGACGACGGGCGTGGCGCCGCACGTCGTGCAGACGGGGTGGCCCAGCTCCTCGGCGGCGTAGGTGGCGCCGCACTTGTCGCAGCTGTCGCCGTACTGGCCCTCCGCGCCGCACTTGGGGCACGTGCCCTTCACGAAACGGTCGGGCAGGAACATCTTGCAATGTTCGCAGTAGAGCTGCGGCGTCGTGCGCTTCGTGATGCCGCCGGACTTCTCCATCGCGGCGAAGAACTGCTCGGAGAGCGCCTTGTTTTCGGGCGAGTTCGTCGAATAGTAGTTGTCGAAGGCGATCTCGAAGTCCGTGAAGTCCTTCAGGTGCGCGGCGTGGCTGCGGGCGATCAGCTCCTCGGGCGTGATGCCCTCCTTCGCCGCGCGGATCATGATCGGGGTGCCGTGGGTGTCGTCGGCGCAGACGTAGACGCAGTCGTTCCCGCGCATCTTCTGGAACCGCACCCAGAAATCGGTCTGAATGTACTCCACCAGATGTCCCAGGTGGATGTCCCCGTTGGCATAGGGCAGGGCGGATGTGACGACAATGCGACGCTTCTCTGACATGTACTCGAATCTCCTTCGGAAAAAACATTTTGTATTCTACCAAAACCCCAGCATCCGTGCCACTCTGGAGGCAAAAAGAGGCCGCATGGCAGGAGTCCCTACCGCCGCCGGAACGTGGGAGGCCACGATGCCCGGTAAACGCGATGGCGCGTGTGAGGCGTTCGATTGTGCGTACCGTTCCCCCATTCGCCGGGAAGCGGGCGTGCAGGCGTTTTGCGCAAACGTGGCGGACGTGCGGACGGCGAGCGCGGCGTGGACGACGCCCATGCCGCCGCGCCCGAGTTCGGCGAACGGCTCGAAGTCCGTGCCGTCGCGCGTGGGCAGACTGTCCGCCTCGGGCGAGGCGGACGCACGCCCCGCGAGCGCATCCAGCCCGGCGGCAAGGCTTTTCAGGTTATCGGGAAGTTCCGACGGTATGCTCTAAGGCGCGCAAGTATACCAGATATGCGCAGAACCACCCATGACGGCAGGAATTTGGTATACTACCTACATTACTAAAGGAGCATGCATGGTTGTCTATCATGGCAGCAATATGGAAGTTCGCGAGCCGAAGTTGATCCGTCCGATTCGGACGCTCGACTTTGGACCCGGTTTCTACACGACGTTGAACCGCAATCAGGCGATTGAATTTGCACGTAAAGTCGTTGATCGGAATGACGGCAGCAGTATGGTGCATTCCTCGCGGTCTTCTTGCCGTCCGTCGTCCAGTGCGTGGCGGAGGCAGACGGTATTTCCGAAAACGAGGCGACTTCGCGGTTCTTCAGGTCGGGGCTCTTCGAGAAGCTGGCGGACGAGAAACTGAAGCTGTGGCATTATTCCCCCCAGACGCTCTGCGAACTGTATCGGCAGGAGCGGGAGCGCGGCAGGATCACCTTCCCGGAGGAGGCCGGCTGATGAGCGAAGAAGGTGCCTACATGGTCTTCTGCACGGAGCTTTATCGGCGCGAGAAGAACCTCACGGGAAAGCAAGTCGCCGATTTGTTCTCGCGCTACCATGTCTATGACTACATCCGAAAGTATTTCGGTGCCTTCCACACGATGGGCGAAAAGCTCGTGTTTGACGACATCGACGCCTACATCGCCAGACAAGGGGCGTGAGGGAAAGATTCCCGCAGTCCAACTCCCCGTCAAGATTTGTCCGCACATGATTCTCACTTTTGCCTATAGATGCGGCAATAAATTAGGTGTAAAACAACTTCTTTCATTGCCAGAACAATAAAAGTGAGAATCATGTGCCTATCCGAGGCGTGCTGTCGCTGACCGTACCCCCGCCATGCGGCGTTTTATGGTATACTTTTCACCTGTTCGGGCGACGGATCAAGCGGATGTGCCCGGACGACATAGGCCGAGGGGTTGCTTAAGCGGCGCATCGCCGCGCTCCGCCCTTTTAGGCCGCAGAAGATGATTTAGCGTCAACGCTAACACGTCGTTCTTGGGAAATACTACCACTATTTCAAACTCTGAACGGCATGCGAGTGATGATGCGCCTAATTGGGCGCATTGTCGCTTCATGTAATCAGAGTATGCCTGTGGTAGGGCTTCCCAAGAGTGCATGAAGAGACAACGCGCTCTTTTTTATGCACGCGAGGCGGTCTCCGCGACGGGATGTGCGCACAGTCGATACGAAGCGGAATGTCGCCAAAGATGAGTTGCAAGAATTGTCTGCCCAATGTCTGTCAGGGCAACCGACCTCATCCTCACTTTTGTAAAAAGTGAGGATGAGGTCGGAAACAGGTTGCGGCTTTAGGCAACTCGCGGAAAGCGAGGTCTCAGGCACAATTGCCTCCAACGCTTAATTTGCGATCAATTACCATGAAACTGACAAAGCCAAGATTAGTGTCCCTGTTTTCTGGGTGCGGAGGAATGGACAAGGGGTTCGAACTCGCCGGGTTCTGGCGGGTCTTCGCCAATGACTTTGACAAGGACGCACAGGCGGTCTTCCGTAAGAACCTCGGAGAGATAGACCCAAGGGATGTTCGGACGATCCCTTCAGATGAGATTCCACCCTGTGACATCGTGACGGCGGGATTCCCCTGCCAACCATTCAGTAACGCCGGGAACAGAAGAGGCGTTTATGATAGGCGCGGAGATTTGTATCTTGAATGCCTGAGGGTCGTCAGGGACAAGAAACCTTCTGTCGTTGTGTTTGAGAACGTCAAGGGGCTGATGTCCTCAAAGCATCAATCTGGCAAAAGCCTGATAGATGTCATTCGCGAAGATTTGGAGAAGATTGGGTATGTCGTGACCTATAGGGTGGTAGATGCGAGCGACTACGGTGTCCCCCAAAAGAGGGAGCGGATGATTCTCGTCGCAGTCGCGAAGCACATCGGCGTGAAGTTTGAGTTTCCTCCTGTCGTGTCTGACAAGTCCAAACTGACGCTTGCTCATATCTTGAAAGTTCCGCGCAAAATTCCCAATCAGAAGCACTGGGAGTTTTCTCCCCAAGCGGCTGCGATGGTTCGCTCAATTCCAGAAGGCGGCTCTTGGAAGGACATCCCGTATGATGAGCTTTCGCCGCGCTTCAGGAAAATACGCGATGATATGAAGAAGTACCATGCACCCAAGTTTTATCGTCGCTTTGGCAGGAACGAGATCGTCGGGACAATGACGGCTTCCGCACAACCAGAAAACTGCGGGATTATCCATCCGACGGAAAATCGACGGTTTACCGTACGCGAGGTGGCACGCATCCAGACATTCCCAGACGACTTCATATTCATTGACACCACGACTAAAGATGTGGTTGCGATGTACAAGGTCATAGGGAACGCCGTCCCTGTCAGGCTTGCGGAGGTTATTGGAAGGGCAATCAAGGAGCAGGTGTTCGGTAGGGGGTAAAGTATGTATCTGTCGCAGGAATTGGTTTTGTCAGCGTATGCAAAATTGGCAACTCTGTCAGAAGACCCGACACAACAAGGCGCAACACAGCGAGTCAGTGTCATTCGCTATTTTTTGGCGATGGACGCATTCGTGAAACGGACTGGCAAGCCGACTTGTGACACAACAGTCACTGCCGATAGACACGTCTTTAGCGAGTGCGTTTGCGATGTTGTAGCAATTTCCCCAAGCGAATACTCGCCGGCGTTTTATGTCCCCCTGAAGAGTCATTCCGGAGATTGCGGAACTGGGTCAAACTTCTATTCTGCCGGCCAGGTCTACATTTCACAGACAACAGAAAGTCCGTGTTTCTATCCCAAAAGAAGCGGTTGGCTTCCGCTGCTCATCGCCAAGGCTGGAAGCGTGTCGGTTTATCGCGAAGCTGAAAAGACAGGATATGACAACTTGCCGTCATATATCCCGACAGGAGAACAACAGGCCGCATTGTTTATTTGGCTGGCGCGAAAATGGGACGGATTTCAAAGTGAAGATACCATATGCACAGATTTGAGAAAGTTCGCGCAGAAACATTATTCTTCGCCTTTGATTCAAAGCGTCTTCCCTTCTGATTCATCAATAAAGAGCCTTGTAGAAAAATGTAAGCCTCCATTGTCGCCCAAAGTGACGCCCTTGTCATCTGTGATCATCAAGAAGTTGTTTGAGAACAGGAAATCACCAATCTCTCCTCTTACCATACATCCCCTCCAGATCATCTCCTATGGTGCGCCGGGGACGGGGAAGTCGAAGGGCGTGAACGACGTCGCTTCGCAGCTACCGCCGGAAGACGTCGTGAGGACGACGTTCCACCCCGACAGCGACTATGCCTCGTTCGTCGGCGCGTACAAGCCGAAGATGGCGGACGTGCCGCGCTCGCGGATCGATGGCGACGAAATCAAGAAGATCACGAAGGGCGACGCGCAGCTCCTGACCGAGCGTCAGATCTCCTACGAGTTCGTGCCGCAGGCGTTCACGAAGGCGTATGTGCAGGCGTGGCGGCGGATGGCCGCGCCCGATGACGACGGGACGGTCGCGCCCGTGATGCTCGTTATCGAGGAGATCAACCGCGGCGACTGCGCCAAGGTCTTCGGCGACCTCTTCCAGCTCCTCGACCGAAACGACGAGGGGTTTTCGGAGTACGAGATCGCGGCGGACGATGACCTGCATCGTTATCTCGCCGAGGCACTCAGGGGCGTGAACAAGGCGGACGCGCAGAAGCGCGTCCCTCCCGCCGTTGCGGAAAAACTGGAACGGGTGTTCAAGGGCGAGATCCTGTTTCTCCCCAAGAACCTCTACATCTGGGCGACGATGAACACGTCCGACCAGTCGCTCTTCCCGATGGACAGCGCGTTCAAGCGCCGCTGGGACTGGCGGTATTATCCAATCAAGGATCATCCAAAAGAAGGTTGGGCGATTGCCGTCGGCGACGAGCGGTACTCCTGGTGGGACTTCCTTCAGAAGGTCAACCAGGTGGTGCTGCGCCTGACGCGCTCGGAGGACAAGCAGCTCGGCTACTTCTTCGTCCGCGCAAAGGAGAAGACCGTAGACGCCGAGACGTTCGTCAACAAGGTGATGTTCTTCCTGTGGAACGGCGTACTCAAGGACTGCGCCGACGAGCCGGAGTGCGACTTCCTCAAGAACGGCGAGGGGCGCTTCACGTTCCGCGACTTCTTCGACGACGATGGCAAAGCGCATACGGCGCACGTCGCCCAGCTTCTCAAGGCGCTGAAGGTCGAACACGCTCCATCGCCATCCGGCACGTCGGCGTAACGATGCACATCCTCTTCGAGCAACACCGCTATCCGCTCGCGGCAGTCGAGGACGACTGCTGGGAGGGCGTCTCGGCCGATCCCGACGGCCTCGTCACATTCGACTACGTCGGCTACTTCTACAACGAACAGAACGGGCGATGTGTCCTCATCCTGCCGCGCGTGCTGCTGGAGGACATTGAAATCGACGGCAAGACGGAAGAGCGCGTGTTCGTGGAGCGCGATGCGGAAAAACGTGTCTCATTCGCGGGGTTTCGTCCAGAGGAGATCGTTGATCCCGAGGCGCGGCGGCCGGACGGGACGCCGCGCCTCTCGTCAGAACAGCGGCGGTTTCTGCGCGAGTTCGCCGTGTGGATCTACCGGGCGATCAATCTATACTGGAAGAACGTCGTACGCGACGATTCGGCGGACGGCGCACGCAAGCGGCGCGGCATCCACCGCAGACTCGTCCCGGCCATGGGGCGCGGCGCTTTCAGGAAGAGCCACACCCTGCTGGACGTGATCCTTGCGCTGCGCGCGTTCCAGCGGGAGAATGCGGACTTCTTCCTCCGTGTCCTGCGCGAGCGCACGGCGGGTGCGGGGAAGGTCAACTGGACGCGGACGGTCATTCGCTCGCCGATGCTTCACACGAAAGCCGGGCCGCTCTACACGAAACCGGTCACACGTACGAGCGAGATCGACTTCGACGAGGAGCTGTTCACGGTCTTCTATTCGATTCTCGCGCATGTCCAATCGGAGTACGGGTTCGAGAAACTGGAGAATCCCGGCTTTGCCGTCCTGCCGCACGTCCTGTTCAGGCGCTACCTGAACGGCTACGGCGCCATTCGCCTGAAGCAGATCCGAAACAGATACTTCTCCGACCGGGCGCTCCGGCTGTGGGATCTCTGCTATTCGTTCTTCGCGCACCATCATGCGATCCGCATCAGCGGCGCACATCAGGAATATCTCCTGGTCAAGGACTTCCAGATCGTCTTCGAGGCGATGATCGACGAACTGATCGGTGACCGGGATGTGCCGGACGGCCTCAAGGAGCAGGACGACGGCAAGCGCGTCGATCACCTCTACCGCTATCCCGCGCTGGAGTGCGTCGATGGCGAACGGGGCGCGGCGCACGATGTCTTCTACATCGGCGACAGCAAGTACTACAAGCGCCGGACGGGCATCGGGGACAACGCCGTCTACAAGCAGTTCACCTATGCGCGGAACGTGGTGCAGTGGAATCTTGACCTGTTTCTGGACGACAAGGTTGCGGACGATGTCGAAGTCCACAAGGGCGTGCGGAGGCTTCGGAACGAGGCGACGGAGGGTTACGCTGTCATTCCGAACTTCTTCATCAGCGCACGTATCGACGACGACCTCCGCTACGACCACCCCGCAGTCGTCCCGACGGACAAGGCGAAGCGGGACTTCCTGTCGCGGCAGTTCGAGAACCGGCTCTTCGACCGCGACACGTTCCTCGTGGCGCACTACGACGTCAACTTCCTCTACGTGCTGTCGCTGTACGCGCGGAACTGTCCCGAAAAGCGCAAGGCTTGGCGCGAGGCCGTCCGCGCGGAGTTCTGCCGACGCATCCGCGCGCTTCTCCAGGAGAACTTCACGTTCTACGTGATGACGCCCAGGGCGGACACGGCGGCGGCGGAGTTCTTCCACACGCACTTCCGCGATGTCATCGGGAAGGTCTATGATCCCTATGGCACGCGCGATGGGTTCGCCTACTATTCTCTCGCCCTGCAGAAGAGCGACGCGGCGCGGGGACTCGACTTCGACGCGGAGAACGCGCGCGTGAAGAACCTGCTGACGCGGGCGTTCAGGATTGGCGAACTGAACCGCCTCGGCGACCGGCCGGAGCGCGTCGTGCGGGGCGAGGCGCACGATCCGACGCTCGCCGTGTCGGGGTTCGCCTTCGCGGACGCGGTGAAGATCCTTGGCAAGAAGTCCACCTCGTTCCACTTCGCAAAGACGGCCATTCGGGCGATGCGGGCGGCCGACGCATTCATCTGCGCCGAGGGGACGGGCATACTGGAACATCCCGAAAGGCTGCAGACCGTGTTTCTCTTCGAGGCAGGAAACGAAAACCGCCTTGCGGCCATCCTGCAGGTCACGTATTGCGCGGCGTTCCCCACGCGCACAGCGGCCCTGGCGTATCGCGCGGACGGGATCGACGGCACAAAACTTGCCGCCGTGCCGACAGGCGGCGCGGGCATCCACTGGCTCTGGCGTATCGCAAACTGGGTGGACGTGTGAGCAATCGACGAGTAACCACCTACCCCCGCATTTATATAAATGTGGGGGTAGTTCTGGCGCGGTCGAGGTACCGGCGGGACGAACGGCTTCACGGCAGGGCCGCAAGCCGGAGCAGGAGCATGTAGAGGCCTGTGCCGACGGCCATCGAGAGCATCATCTGGCGCTTCCAGAGCTGGAGCGCCACTGTCACGGCCGTGCAGACAAGCGCGGGGACGAGCCGCGCACCCGTCGTCAGGGGCTCGCGCAGGCAGTAGACGACGAGCAGCCCGAACACGGCGGGGCCGAGCCACTTGCCGAGGTAGGCGACGAACGGTGGCGTCGGACGTCCGGGGCGGAAGACGAGGAACGGCAGGAAGCGCGTGAGCGCCACGCCCGCGACCGCGAGCAGGACGGCGAGGACAATCTGGGCTGTCGTGACGGTCATGCGAGTTTCCTCCTCAGGAACGTGAGCGCGAGCAGGATGCCGCCCATCGCGGGCAGCATGAAGCTCTCCGCGCCGCAGGCGAAGAGCGCGAGCAGGGAGACGACGAGCCCGACCAGCGAGCCCGCATGCCGCCGCTCCGTGCGCCAGTTCTCGGCGAAAATCGCCGCGAACATGGCCGTCATGATGAACTCGACGCCCGCGAGATCGACGTGGGCGAAGACATGGGCGCACGCCGTGCCGACGGCGACGCCCGAGACCCAATAACCCCAGACGAGGACGCTCACGACGGTCTGGAAGCGGTGCGGATTGAGTCCGGGCGGCGGCGGATTCGCGTAGGTGACGGCGAAAGTCTCGTCCGTCAGCATCACGACCATGAGGAACTTCCGCCAGCCCGCGCCGCGAAAGCGGTCGAGCATCGAGATGCCGTAGAAGAGGTGGCGCGCCCCGACGAGGAACGCCATCAGGAAGACGTCGAACGGACGGAACCCGTCGGCGAGCATCGCCGTCAGGATGAACTCGACGGAGCCGGAGTAGACGAACGCCGCCGTGACGACGGGGTACCAGCCGCCGAAGCCGAGGCGCACGGCGAAGAGGCCGTAGCCGAGCCCGACGAGCCAGTACGCCGCAAAGAGCGGCGCTGTCAGTTTGAGTGCGTGTCGCAGCATGGTCGAAATCAGCCTACCGGACGAAATTGGTCATCTGCCACGGCTCGCGCGCGAGGGCATCCGCCGCCCTGCGTGCCGACGCGACCTCCTCCGACGCCCTTGCCGTGTTGACGTTCACGTGCGGGCTCCCGTTGACGAATACTGCCTTCATGATTCTTTTCTCTTCTTCAAGTTCTCATGGATCAGAACGGTCTCCGTCTCGCTCTCCTGCGACAAACCCTGCCGCCACTTGCGGGAACGTGGGAATTATACACTATGATATGCGCCGAGGTCACGCTCAGCGTCTGGGCCGACAATCCGGATGCGGTCGCGTTCTACCGACATCTTGGCATGTGCGTCCAGGAATACGTCTTCGAGGACATCCTCTGAGCAAGGAGACGTTCGCGGTTCTCCGTGAACATCCTCGCGAGAAAGCGGACTTCGCCAAACCGTTTCCTTGCCCGCTCAATGGCAAGAAGCCGCGTCAACACGCCATTTGTCAGTGACAACCTTTATCGCGTCGGGCATTGTAGCATTTCCCGCTCCAGCCCTTTTCATTATCATTCACTACCCACGGCGGCTTGGTCGCGACAAGTGCGTGACCCTCCTGCCTTTTCAAAGGGAGCCAATGTTCTCCATTTTCGGGAGGGCCGCGCTTGTCTCGTCCGCATTGGATGTCTTCGCGTTTCCTTTTAAGCCCAATGCCTGAATACCAACCGCTACCCTCGCATTTATATAAATGCGAGGGTAGCGGTGAGTCCCTTCAACGAGCCGGCTGGATCGCGCGTACCGAAGAAGAACCTGCCGGCGTGGTCGAGGATGTAGCGGTTGCGCAGGGTGGCGGAGCGGGCATCGACACGGCGCATGGAGTGAGCCGCGATGGTCAGCGTCCCGGCCGTCGGTTCTGGGCGCGGCGGAGCGGGCATCGACACGACATAAAACCTAGAACCTAACCCCTAGAACCTACCTCCCAATCGGATGGGCCTCCGCCAGCGCGCCAGATTATGCTAAACTATCCACCCGAGGATTTGACGACATGAACACGACGAGCAAGACAGTCTACTTCGACAACAACGCCACCACCAGGGTCGCGCCCGAGGTGCGCGACGCGATGGAGCCCTTCTTCTGCGACCTCTACGGTAACCCGTCCTCCATGCACTTCTTCGGCGGACAGGTCGCGCGCCACGTGGAGAGGGCGCGCGAGGAGGTCGCCGCGTTCCTGAACTGCGAGCCGGACGAGGTCTACTTCACCTCCTGCGCCACGGAGAGCGACAACACCGCGATCCGGGGCTCCGCCGACTGGTACGGCCCGTCGATGAAAGTCGTCACCACCGCCGTCGAGCACCCCGCCGTCCTCCAGCCCGCGCGACGCCTCAGGGCCCTCGGACACGAAGAGGTCGAACTCCCCGTCGACGCCGTCGGCCAGATCGACCTCGGCGCGCTGCGCGCCGCGCTCGCGGGCACGAAGAATGCCCTCGTCTCCGTCATGTGGGCGAACAACGAGACGGGCGTCGTCTTCCCCATCCGTGAGGTCGCGGAAATCGCCAAGGAGTTCGGCGCCACGATGCACACGGACGCCGTGCAGGTGGCGGGCAAGATCCCGATCGACGTCCGGAAGGTCCCTGTGGACATGCTCTCGATCTCAGGCCACAAGTTCCACGCCCCCAAGGGCGTCGGCGTCCTCTACCTGCGCCGCGGCACGAAGATCAAGCCCTTCATGCTCGGCGGACACCAGGAAAGCGGCCGCCGCGCCGGTACGGAGAACGTCCCCTACATCGTCGGCCTCGCCAAGGCCTGCGCGCTCGCCACCGCCCACATGGCGGACGAGGCCCGCGCGCTCGCGCCGCTCCGCGACCGGCTGGAGGCCGGCATCCTCGCCGCCTGCCCGAACGTGCGCGTGAACGGCGACCGCGCGCACCGCCTCCCCAACACGCTCAACGTCTCCTTCGAGTACATCGAGGGCGAGGCCATCGCCTACCGCCTCTCGGACGTCGGCATCTGCATCTCAACCGGTTCCGCCTGCGCATCCGGCTCGCTCGACCCCTCCCACGTCATCCGCGCCATGGGCGTGCCCTTCATTGCCGTCCACGGCTCGGTGCGCTTCTCCCTCTCGCGCTACAACACGATGGAGGAAGTCGACTACGTGCTGGAGAAGCTGCCGCCGATCATCAGGGACCTGCGCGCGCTCTCGCCGTTCGGTCCCGACCGGGACCCGACGACGTACAAGTAGGCTCTCAGCGGAAGATGATGGCCGAGCCCATCCGCCGCGCGTGCGCGACGACGAGCAGGCCATCCGCCACCTCTTCCGCCACAACCTCAACCTTCCAGCCGCGCCCGAACGCGGCGGCGGCGTCGAGCCGCACGCGCGCGAGGGCCGCCTCGGCGTCGGCCGCCGTCGCGCCCTTGAAGCGCACGAGGTTCACCGTGACCTTCGCGCCCGACGCGGCGGATGGCAGCGCCCCCGGGCGGACGTCCAGCGCACCGTTGCCGTCCCCGTTCGGAAGAATCGCGTCGAGCGCCCGCACCGTCATGCCCTCCGGCGCATCGACGCGCCAGATGGCCCCCGCGAACCCCTGCAGCGACGCCTGCGCAACCGCGTCCGCCGCGCCGACGGCCAACACGCCCTGGACGTCCTGGTTGCGGATGACGCCGCTGAACGCATTCGTCGGACAGCAGAGCACGAGCGTTCCCGCCCCCGTCTTGCGCAGGGACGTGGTGCCCGAAATGAGGTTCGAGATGACGAGCGTCTGCCCCTCCTCGACGCGGATGCGCCCGCCGTCCATCTGCTGCGCGGCATCGCCCGCGCCGAACGTGATGCCGCGCGTCGGGTCGCGCATCACGTAGGAGGCGCTGCAGCGGAGCGTCGCGTTCGACGTGAAGAGCAGACGGTCCGCACGGAACGCCGCCGCCGGGCCGCCCATCGCCCGCTCGTCCGCGAAGTCCACGCAGACGGCGCGCTGGAAGAGTTCCACGCCGCCCGTAAACGCCGTGTTGTCGCCCGTCACGCGGTAGAAGGTCGTCGGCATCTCCGCCGTGCCGTTTGACGTGTGGTAGTAACGGAAGCGGAGGTCACCCGTCCCCTTCAGCATCGCTTCGAGGTTGAGCGTGCGCGTCGCCCCGCCGTTCTCGATCTCGAAGGAGAACGGCGTCCCCTTCGCCGCGTAGACCGTCGCCGTGCCGCAGAGGCGGTTCGCGTCGCCGTCGTTGCGCGTGGAGAGGATGCCGTCCGAGAGGAGGCGCAGGTCCTCCACGCGCGCCGTCAGGCCATTGATCGCGAAGTCGCCGCCCCGCGTGATCGAAAGCGACTGCCCGGCGAACGTCTCGCCGTCGCTGCGGACGGAGCGCCGCAGGAGCCTGCCCGCCGCCACGCGGTAGTTGCAGGCGGCGTGCGGCGCGGCCCCGTCGCTCCACCACCCCTTCGACGCCCAGGAGTCCGCGCCGTTGCCGTCCTGGCCCAGCAGGTCCACCACGGGCGCGCTCGTCTGCACGAAGACGAGCGTGGGGACGCCGCCGACGTCCGCCACCTCGAAGCGCCCCCGCACGAGGGCGTTGAGGAATTCGTCGTGGCAGGCAACCGTGAAGTCCGCCGCCGTCACATCCCTCCCCAGATTCGCCGCCGAGAAAAACGACACGCGCGTCCCGGCGGGCGTGTCGGACGGATAGCGGTCGAAGACGATCGGGATCGGCCCCGCCGTCCGCTTCGCCACGTCGCCCGCGACGCGCACGAAGTCGTTCGTGACCGTCCCGTCCTCCCGCTTCACGACGCTCAGCACGAGAGAGCCGCCCTCCTCGACCGTCAGGGACGCCATGCCGAGCGCGCCCACGGCGCTTTCCATCGTCAGGAAGCCCGGCCGGAGGCTGCCGCCCGCCTTCAGCGTGACGGGGCCCACCCCGTCCGACGTGTCCACGAGCGCGGCGTCATGCAGTTCAATCGGCAGGTCCGCCTGCCGGTAGCCGGGGTAGACGCGCAGGGAGGCCCCCGCCTCGGCGACGATCTTCTCGACGCCCGAGAACGCCACGTCGTCCAGCGCGACCGCCGCGCCGGGCGCCACGCGGACGACGCTCGCGCCCGTGCCCGTCACCGAGCCGCCCCGCCCGAAGTAGAATCCCTCGCCCGGGCGACGCCCGCTGATCTCCGCCGCGCCCGTCGGCGCCAGGCGCGCCGCGCCCTCCAGCGCGAGCGCGTAGCCGTTCGTGAACGCAAGCCCCGCGCCGGCGAGCGTCATGCCGTCGCCCAGCGTGACCTTGGCGCCGTTCGCGACGGGCGCGCCGAGGGCGGCGGACGAGCCGAAGCCCAGGCGCCATGCCGTGACCTCGCCGCCCTCCGACGTCGCGGCGAAGCGGCCGCGGTAGGCGGCGTTGTCCCCCGTGAAGAAGCACTGGAAGCCGCAGCCGACCGAATCGCCCTCGCCCTCCGTGCGCGCCATGCGCACGTATGCGTCGGCGGCCCCGCGCAGCGTGGCGGAGACGGCTAACACGCGGGTGCCGACGGCGCCGGACCCCGTGAGGACCGTCGGCGCCTCGGCCGTCCCCCGCACGTCCACCGTGCCGCCGATGCCCATCGTCCACGGGGCGCCCGACCGGCCGCACCCGTGCGCGAGGCGGCAGTCGAAAAGCACCCAGTTGGCCGTCGCCGTGGAGCTGTCCGCGTGCTTGAGGTTCGCCCTGCCGCCGTTGAAGACGAGCGACTCCCCGGCGAAGGGCGCCGGCGCGCGGTTGTCCGGCGTGCGCAGCAGCGTGTTCGTCGGCACGAAGTAGAACCCGCCGGGCGCCGGCGCGCGGCCGTCGCTCCACTGGAGCGGCGTGTTCCACGACGTCGTCATCCCGCCGTTCACGCCCGTGAGCGCGATCAGCTCGGTCTGCGCGTCGGAGGGGGCGACCTTGTTGGACGGCATGATCGCCCTGACTGCGCCAAACCAGGCCTGCGCGAGCGCCGCGTAGCCGGCGTCGTTCGGGTGGACGCCATCCGCCAACTGGTCCGCCGAGACGGCGGCGTGCAGGTCGAGGAACGCGACGCGCCGGCCGAGCGCGCGGCGGCTGCGCACGATCTCCTCGACGAACGGGTTGAACTGTTCGTCGATGGCGGTATTGTACGCCACCTTGTCCGTGCGCGGGAGAAGCGTCGTCACGACGACCCACGTGGCGGGGCGGAGCACCGAAAGGCGGTCGACGAGGCGCGCGAGGCGGTCCTTCGCGTGGGCGAAGTCGTCGCCCTCCAGGTCGTTCGTGCCGATGTGGAGGAGGATGATATGCGGCGTCTCGACCGCGCCCAGCCACGTCTCCACGTGTTCGTAGAGGCCGTCGCGCCCGGGGTTCCCGTCGCGCGCGATGACCCAGCCGCGATGTCCCTCGTGGTCGGGGTCGGAGACAGAGGACCCCGCAGAAGTCTGGAGCGTCCCCACGAAGTCGGGCCGGTACCCGGCGTCCACGAGCAGCCGATAGAGCGGTTCGCGGTAGCCGGCGAGCGCGCTCTGCGAGCCGTAGGTGATCGAGTCGCCGAGCGGCATGATGCGCACGACGGGCGCCGCGATGTCCTCCGTGGCCGTCCAGACGAGGTGCTTCATGTCGCCCTCCACCTCGATGGAGAACGTGCCGGGCGAGCGGATGGCGGTCCAGGCGGACGGGAAACCCGTGATCGCGACGTCGTCCACGCCGAGGCTTCCCGCCTCGCCGAGGTTGGGGGCCGAGAGCAGGCGCACCGACCCGTGCCAGTCGAGCGCGACGGGGAAGCTCGAAATCCGAAAGACGATCCGCCCGCCCTCCTCCTTCAGCAGGGGGCCCGAGAGGGCCAGGCGGTCCGCCGACAGGACGCCCTCCGCGTAGGCGATGTCCAGGACGCCCGTCACGCACCCCTCGACGCGGGCCGACGCGCAGGCGAGCGTCCCGACCTCGCCGACCGCCGCGCCGGGCGCGAAGCGCGCCCCGCCCGCCACGTCCGAGCTCTGGAGCGTCAGCGCGCCCACCGTCGCCGCGCCCTGGATCTCCGCGCCGGGCGCCAGCGTCACGGGGACCGTCCCGTTCGGGTAATCCGGCCCGAAGGCCACCGCCCCGTTCTCGACGACGAGGCCCGCGATGTTCGCGAGCCGGACGTTCCCGAACGCAACCAGCGCGCCGCCGCGCACGTAGAGCGTCGCCCCCGGCTCCGTCCCGGCGATCCGCACGCCCCCGCCGAACGTCACGGCCGGCTCCCAGGCGCTCCCGCCCGCGCCCATGAGCGTGCCCGCCCGCTCCACCGTGATCGAATAGGCGGGGTTCGTGAACGCGAGGCGGTCCGCGCCGAGGAAGGCCGCGCGGTCCCGGAGCGTGACGACGGACATCGCCGCATCCGGGTCATCCGGGTCTCCCGCGCCGAGCGCGCGCAGGCTCCGCGTGCAGAGCGCCACGTTGTGGCCGTAGTTGCCGTCGGCGCCGGCCACCACGAAGCGTCCGCGGTAGGTCTGGGCGTTGCCTGTGTTGTTGAACCAGCACCGGAAGAGGCCCGCCCCCATCCCGTCCTCTTCGGTTTTCATGACCTTGACGACGTTCTCGGCCTCCCCCTTCAGCTGCGCGTTGATCTGGAACGTGCGGCCCGAGCTCCCCGAGATGCGGGCGGGCACGTCGGCCGTCCCGTACACGGAAATCGCGCCCTCGATGCCCTTCTCGGTGTTCCCCATCGACTGCTCAAGGCGGCCCCCGAAGATGCGCAGGTCCGGGAACGTCACCGTCGTCCCGCTCGCATTGCTCGTCTTGATGCGCCCGTTGTCGAGCGTAAGCGACCGTCCGGCGAACGTCCCGCCCGCGTCGCCGACGCGGAGGACGAGGTTGCCCTGCACGAGGTAGTCCCTCTCGCCGCTCGGCGCGGCCCCGTCGCTCCAGCGCCCCGGCGCCGCGAAGGACGCCGCCTGCGCGCCCGGGTCGCTGGCCGTCAGGACCACGTAGGAGGACGTGTCCGAGATGAATTCTCGCACCGGGGCTGGGTCGACGGCCGCCCACGCGGACCCCGCGCAGACCATCCCCAACCAACGCCCCATCCTCTTCAGGCTCTGTCCGTTCATGCCCTTCTCCTCGTTTTTCATCCCGAAAACCTAAGCATCCATTAAAATCCTGTACATTTTACTCGATTCCCTTGAAGAAGGCAAGGATGCTTGGCAGTCAACTTTTCTGAAGACCTCCAAAATCAGGTCAGACCTAATTTTGGAGGTCGGCCCCATCGCCTCCAGGTCCTTCGTGATGCCCGCGCGCGAGATGTTGTTGTCCATCCAGTTCCACCACGTGCGCGGCCGCGACTCGGCGGGCGGGTCCGCGAACCCCCTCCGCCAACGCATCCGCGCCACACGCCATCCCGGCAACGCCAAGGGAAAACACGCACACCAAAGACAAAAGAGACGACAATTCTTTCTTCATGTTTCCAAGTATAGCATATCGCCCCTCGGTTGGGTTGGGTGTTCGGTTGCCGTTTCAGGGGGCTGCATAAAGCCGCTCCCCACCGGCCTGTTCTCAATGCAAAAGAGCCGG
>ERZ1026780.635-NODE-635-length-26832-cov-47.072450_pt1 | contig 26832 bp, 19 predicted proteins | sample MGYA00380126_ERZ1026780 | MGnify/ENA primary metagenome ERZ1026780 (study PRJEB33269, sample SAMEA4719762) | human gut metagenome | biome: human-associated habitat; feature: organic feature; material: feces | place: Cameroon | collected 2013-10 ... | reverse complement strand
TTTTTCAAATTAAAAACCCTCGCGATTTTGCGAGGGTTTTTTAGGTTTTATTCTTTCTCGTCGTTTGCGGTTTGTTCGTTTGCGGCTTGTTCTTCCGCAGGTTGGTTTTGTTCGTTTTTTGGGGTATTTTGTTCCGTTTCGGTCGGCGCGTCCGTTTTCTTTTTGCGGCCTATCAGCTTTTCAAGTTTCGGGAAAAGCGGGGTGTAGTCGAAAACTTTGTCAAGCCCTTTCCCGATTACCGCGATTATCGGGGCGTTTATCAACGTCGTGACAATCGTCCCAAGTCCCAGACTATGATAACTTGTCGATGCGATATTTTTCCAGTCAAAGGTATTCGCGTCCCTGAATATCGTAAGAGCAAGCACCACGGACAGCACCAGAAAAGACAAGTCGAAAACGAGTTTCACCCTGTTTATTTTCAGGGAATATCTGTCGGACAGTTCCGCAACGAAAAGTTCGTGCACTTGAAGCGGCATATACGTCCTGAAAAAGCACGCCACGCCCGCCGCCGTCATCACGTCGCCCGCGATAAGCATAATCCATTTTAAGTACGCTTCCGTGAGCACGACGTTTTTGAAAACCAGCATCCACATGTCCATCACGTAGCCGTATATCACCGCCACCGCAAACGCCAGCAGGTATCGCCAGTTCACCCGTTGCACGACGGCGCACATTATAAGGAGAATCGCGCCCTGCACAAGATATTCGACCGTGCCCACCGATACAGCCCACAACGGTCTTATCGCCTCGTACACGATAAACGTCGGCGCGGCAATCATCGAAACCCCGAGATCGGCTTTCTTGCTCATCGTCACGCCAAGCGCGACAAGGAATATGCCCAGCACCCACATAAGTTCCGCGGTCTTCGGGATTTTTTTAAGTGGTTTTTTCATTAGTTCACCTTGAATTTTCTCACGATATATTATCACCGCGGTGGAAAAGTTGCAAGCGATTTTCAAAGAAATATGCGCCCTTTCGGACGCATACTTTGTTTTTTGAGATGTGGCGCGGTTATTGCCACGTTCCGTTGTTGTAATTATAGGTTTTGTTTGTCGCCGCCGCAACCGTCGAGTTGCCCGCGTTTACAAACACCAGCGATTTGGTTACGCCGCATATATCGTTGAAAGTAAAGGTTATGGTTGTAGACCACTTGCTTTCTCTTGCCATTGTACCTTCTCCTTCCGCCGAGTGAACACCGCTTATCGTGGCGTTTGCTCCTACGGCAACCGTACCGGCATTATCCGACGTTACGTTTCCGCCGAGTGCGCCGTTGACGTTCATCGTGCCGTTTACAATAAGTTTCGCGTCGCCGCGGCTTGCTCCCGGATACGGGTAAGTCGAGATATCGGTGAACGATTTGTCGTACATAACGAGTTTTCCGTTAAGGTTATATATGCCGCCGCTTTCAACGGTAATCGTTGCGCCCGGCAATGCTTTGAACATATAGCTTTGCGTAAACGTTGCGCCGTTTTTGAGCGTAATATCGGTACGTCCGTCAATCGGGAAGAAAACTTTTTCTGACGTCATATTTACGGTCTTCTTTATCACTTTTACGCTTAATGACGTGTAGCCGTCTTTAATCTCGTCAAACAAATCAAACCTTACTCTGTCACCGCTCATCGATTTTATGATTTTGCTGTTGTTCCCGACAAGTCTGAACAATCCGCTTGAAGCGTTACTTGCATCCGAAGAAATAAAAGTAAGAATCGCCTCGTTAATTTGTGCGGGTACTTTTACGAGCCCTCCGAGCTGTTCCAGTTTTCCGGTTGCTATCTTTGCGTAACCTTGCAATTTGCTCCCTTTGTTTATTGTTATTCTTGATTGAATTGATCTTAATTCATATTGGCTGAACGGGAATTGTGTAGGATTGTCGATTTTAAGATTTCCGGAAATGGCAAGCGACGCTCCGTCAATTTTATCGTTGCCGATGTACCTTACCGCGGATTGCGTTCCGCCCATCCAACCCGAAAGATACAGGTTTTCAATCACGGTCGTGTTGTTTGCGGTAATTTCGCCGTTTCCTTTGATATATCCGTACACTTCAAGCGTTGCGTTGTTGAGCGTAATCGTGCCGCCTAAACTTATTTCGCAATAGTTGCCCGAGACCGCGTTTTGTCTTTGCCCTGCTGCTATTGTTCCCGTTTGTGCGCCGACGATAAGTTTTCCGTTGACGATAACTTCAATGCCTTCGGGGATAACGAGCGTCTTATAAAGTTTCGCAGTTCCCGTAAGCGCGGCGGTTGCCTTGTAGTTGGCACTTCCGTCTTCGCCCGCGCCGATATGACCGACGGTGTCGTTCTCGTTAAACGGCAGAAGCAGCGTTACGCCCGTTTCGACGGTTCTGAATTTTGCGGCGTTGTCTTTGTCTTTGTAAAGCACACCTGCGATTTCTTGCGTTGCAAACGCCGTGTCGTTCAAGACGAAAATCGTTTGTCCGCTTGTCGCGACGGCAAGTGCGTCTTCGATTGTGTAATAGTTGTTGCCGACTTTCACGCCCTTGACCTTTACGTAAACGTAAGTGTTTTCGGGCAAATCGTAGTTGTCCGCTTCCATCGTCACAAGCGTTCTGTGCGTGCCTGCCGCAGAAAACATATCCTTTTCAAACGTCAGGGTGTAAGGCTCTTTAACATCGATGTTATTGTACTTCACGGTCGTGCCGATTTCGTGCGACGCGCCGTCATAATTGAACTCGAAAAGGTTTTGTGCGAGCGCTACCGTCGCTTTTTCAAGGGTGAGCGTTACCTTCGTTTCAAAATCTTCGTAGTTTGCGGGGTCCATATTGTACTTCGCCGCGTACTCCGTCTTTGTGCAAACGGGGGTTTCGCCCGCGTCAGCCCAGACAAATCCTTCTGCGAGCGCGTAATTTCCAAGCGTTTTGTTGGGATCGTACGTACCGGAAAGAGAAAGCGCGGGAGCCGCCGTGTATCTTGCCTTATTGATGACGATTGTTTTTTCGTTATTCGTCAGGATATAGTTGTCGTCCGCCACGGTTACCGTATAAGTGCCCGCGGTTTTGAACTCGCAAGCCTTGCCGTCTTTTGTGAATATAAGGTTTGCGGTTTTGCCGTCGTACGTTGCCGTGGGCAAAGTCTGTCCCGCGGGACTATAAACGTAGTTTTCCGCAATAGTCCAAGCGACTTCGGCGGACTTTTTGTTTATCGTGAGTTTGCCGGGGACGAAAGACACGTTATAGTTATCGCTTGCGGAAAGTCCCGAAACGGAAATTACGTATTCGCCCGCATCCGTGCCTGCGCCGCTGTAAACCGCTTTGCCCGAAAGCGTTTCGCCTTTCACAAGCCCCGCGGCGGTGTACTCAAACTTGGGCGTTTCGCCATAAGTTATCGTGACGTCTTTAACCTTAATTTCAACCGCTTTCTTGTTTATCGTAAGCGTGACGCTTCCGAAATAGTCCGCTTGGGTTTCGTTGTCAACAACCTTAAAGTATATCGTGTATTCGCCCGCGTTTTTATATACGGGTGAAGAAGTAAGCGTGCAATCGTCTGCGGTCGTGCCATAAGTTATCGTGTAGTCTTTGCTTGCGTTGGTCTTTGTGACCGAAACGCCGTGTTCCTTCCCGTCGTACGTCACGGGCTTGGTCGTAAAGTCGATTGCGAAATCGCCGACCTCCACAAATTCAACGCTAATTTCGTACGAAATAACGTAGCAATCGGCGTTCGTAACGACAAGGTTGGATTTGTCGAAATCGTCTGCGTTATATGTGCCTGCGACGTCCTTTGTTATCGTGACGTATCCCGTGACGGTATCGCCCGTAACAAGTCCGATTTTTTCCAGGTGTTCTGCCTCGACCTTGTATGTTTTCCCGACCGCAACGGTCGCCGTATTTTTGAGTTTTATCGTAAGATCCTTTGTGCCGACGGTGAACGTTCTGCCGGTTGCGGTGATTGCATAGTTTTTGTTTGCTTCGGCGTTTTCGGTAACCTTAACGCTTGCGGTATATTTGCCGGGTTTTGCGCCGACCGTATAGTTGGTTTCAAGCGTGTATGAAAGGCTGTCTCCGGCAAGCACTCCGTCGACTGTTGCAGACAAAACGGGCACTTCATCGCCGTATATGATGTCGTTAACTTTATCTATCGTGATTGTCGCCGCTTTTTTATTGACCTTGAATTCGACCGTGTTCACGGTGATATTGTAAAACTTCGTCTTTTCGCCCGAAAGGGTTACGGACGCCGTATACGTACCCACGTCGAGTTTTTCTGCAAATTCCGTTTCGGTTCTCGTGAAATCACTTTCCTTGTCCGAAAGTTTCAACCCATCGAATGTATAAGTTATTATTGGCAAAGCTTCGCCGTACGTGAGTTCGGTTTTGTCCAGCGAAACGGTTACCGTAAGGTTCGCCATATTAATCGTAATCGTGCCGACGGTTGTGAGTTTTATATCGTAATTCTTTTCGGGATACTTTGCGCGTAAGACCGAAATATCCACGTTTTCGATATTGTACGTGCCGACGTTGTTTGCAACGCTACCCGTTATTGCTTGCATACTGTCTTTCAGTCGCAAGGTGTATTTGCCGCTTTCAATCGTGTACGTTTCGCCGTTTATGGTTGCGGTAAGGCTCGGCAAATTATCGCCGTATGTCAACTTGTCGCTCTTTGGCGTAACGGTGGCGGTAACTTCCGCCTTATTTATCGTTACCGTGATTTTTCCCGACGTGTACGGGTTGTAGTTGTCGCCCCTGTTAACTCTTACAAAGTAATCGTATTCGCCGCAGTCGAGCGCCGACAAATCAACGTTTTGAAGCGGGAAGGTTGTGCCGTCGGTGCCGTAGGTTACGACGTCGTCCGCACGAAGTCCGCTTATTTCGATTTTGGCGTTTTTATCGCCGTACGTCATTGTGACGCCCGTTACCGTAATTCCCAAAATGTCCGCGCGGGATACGGTAAGTTTTTCTGCCGAGAAGTCTTCTCTGCTTTCGACAGAGCCGCATCCTTCCTTTGACGCGACGATTTTGACGTTTGCCAGATATTCGCCCGCCGCAAGGTTTTGAAGGGTGAGCGACGATTCGGTTGTTTCTTCCGTCTTATAAAAAACGTTATCTTTATTTATTGTCCATATATACTTATAAGTAACGCCCTCGTACAAAGTGGTGCCCTCGTTCGGCATTACACTAAATTCGGCGGTGTTGCTTTCCGTAAACGTGAAGTCCGCGGGGGTATTAACCTTGAATTCGCCGATTGCGGAATCCATAAGCCTTAATTTCAGCACATACGTAAGGTCGCGCGTCGGCATTTTCAACTCCGAAAAATCGTCGATGATCGTCTTTCCCGTGTCGGAGTTATCGTACCAGCCGACGTAATCCAGAATTGTATCGTCGTACGTCGCGGCGCTGTCTGCCGTTTCAAAATGGCTGTCGATGGACGCGCCGTACTCGACCTCCGCTGTGTAAACCGTCGTGCCGTCAAAGTTAATAAACGTCAGCGTGTACTTTCGTTTTTCCAACTTTGCGTTGACGATAAGGTCGCTTGTGACGTTGTCGAACGATTTGTCCCATCCGACGAACTTTGCGGTTGGGGTATCAGGCGGGTTGTTCGGCGGGGTTGCGGAATCGCCGTGTTTCACCATTTCGGTTTTGAGCGTCGTTTCGCCGTTTTTGAAAATAACCGTATAAAAGTTAATCTCGTACACGGCGGAAACTTCAATGTCTTCCGTCACCTTTGAAAAGTCTTTGTCCCATTTTGCAAAATGCATGCCTTCGGGCGGCGAAAGCCGGGCGGTATCGGGCGCGGTCGCGGCGGCTTCGTATTCCACCGTTTGGGTTTCAAGCACCTTTTCGCCGTCCTTAAACGTCACCTTGAACGTGTTGACGTCGTACACCGCGTTTATCGTAAGGTCGCTTGTGACCTTTGAAAAATCTTTATCCCATTTTGAAAAAGTCTTGCCGTCCTTTTCAGGGACTTCGGGCGCGGTTACGGCAGAGCCGTGCGGGACGTTTGTAAAGGTTTCAAGCACCTTTTCGCCGTCCATAAACGTTACGGTGTATTTATTGATCGTCCATTTGACGTAAACCGTATCTCCGTTTTTGACTTTGGAATCCTTTGTAAGCGGCTTCAAAAAGTCCGCGTCGCGATACAGTCTTCCGGTGTATCCTTCTTTTTGAAGACTGAGCGTGAATAAGTCGGAAAACACGACGTTTTCCTTGTAAATGCTGCCGTCTTCGTCTTGGATTTTCACAATCACTTTCGTTTGTCCGTCTTTGTCAGCCACGTTGCTTTTGTTGCATGCAAACAGCGTAACAAGCCCTATTAAGAGCACGATACACACGAGCATTGTTTTTAATCCTTTTTTGCTCATTCAACATCCTCCGCCACCACGGGAATAATATTCTCCCCTTGGTTTCCTTGGTTTTTTATGCTTTCCTGCCATGACAGGTTTCTACTCGATTTATTATTATAAAGGTAAAATCTGAAATCGCCCGCGCCCGCAGCCTTAGGCAACATGTCGCCCTGCTTTTGGATTTTCTCGTCCTTGCTGTCTTTAAGCACCTCTATATTGACGTTGTACACGCCGAACTGCTTTGTTTCGTCGTTCGCTCTTGTAAGGTCAAGGTACGAATAGTTATATCCGCCGCCGTAAAACGCTATGCCGCCGTGGACGTATTCCGTCCCGCCGACGTTCAGGATTATGTCGCCACATTCTTTGGGTTGTTGCCTTGCGACTTCTTTCATCATTTCCGCAACGTTCATCGAAAGCCAGTCGTTTGCCTCGCCGGTAACTTCGATAAGCGTGCTGCTGTCAACGTTTGAAAGGTTTTTCCAGTCAAGCATCTTTACGTCGCCGACAATGCGAAGCGCCGACGCATACGATGTCGCCGCGCATCCTTTCCACGTCGTTATCGTGTCGCCTAACAAGAATTTGCCCGAGAAGTGCGTTTCCATACCGACCGAGAACAACCCCGACGTGTCGAGCACCGAGTTTTTGAGCGTAACGTCGTTGATAAGATAATTGTCGTTGAAGTATTTGTCCGTCTTGTTGCTCTCGTCGTAAGGCGAATATTTGTTTCCGTTTGCGTCAAGAAGGTATCTTTGCACTTCGTTTGTTTGTTTCAGTGCGCGGTTGCTGCCGATTTTCAATATGAATTCGCGCGCGTTTGAAAGCACGCAACTTTCAATATGCACGTTTATCTTCTCATCTTGCACGTTAAACGCCGATTTGTCTTCAACAACGGGACTTCCCATTGTGGATCCGCCCGCAAAAATTCTGACGACGGTGCGCCCGTTCGAGACGCGGCTGTTCAACAGTTTTGCGCTTTTTGCGATTTCAAGCGTAGTGCCGACGTAGTTGAGTTTCGACAAGTTGAACTGTCCGTCTTCTTCAAGAAGGCTATCGTCGCTGCAACCTTTTAAGACGACGTTGTTTATAAGCACGTTGTCCGTCCTTACAAGGAAAGAAACGTTGTCCTGTCCTTTGACGCTTGCGGACGATATCGCGACGAAATTCAAAGGCCCTTTGAAAATTTTCGGAACCCCCGTCGCGTCCTTGCACTGCGTGAACTTGTCGGCGTTGATTTCAAAGCCGTTGCCGTAAACGTGGTTTTTGAACTCGATAAGATATTGGACTTTCTTGTTTTCGTCGTTTTCGCCGATGTTATCAAGATACGTTTTGTCGTACGTGGTTGTGAATTTTTTGACGTCCTTTTTGAGTTCGTCTTCGGTCATAGCCGTGCCGTCTTTTTTGACGCCCAGCATCACGTTGCTTGTCAGCACGACGATATGCCCGGCTTCGGTCACCGTTTTCAGTTCCTCGTAATTGCCGACGTTTCTCCCGTCTTTGACCGCACGAAGTTTGATTTTCGCGCAGATGTTCGTGCCGAAGTATTGGTTATAATTTTTGAGTTCCGCATTAAGCGTGGTAAGCCCCGTGTCTTTCGCCCTGATTTCCGCAGGAACCGCGTCGGCGTTCGTCGCCGGTTGCGCCTTGCAGGAAAAGAGCGAATTATCGTCGGAAAACGCGACGTTCATAAATTCGTCCGTGAACGTTTCCGAGCCCGCTTCCGTGACAACCCTTACGAAAATCGTCCTTGTGTCCGGTCTTCCGTTGGGTTTTTTGCCGCCGATTGTCAGTATGTTTTCGATGCCGTACTCTTTCGCGCTGTCCGCAAACTCCATCGAGTACACGTTGGGCACGACGCGGATTGTCTTTTCGACGTAAAACGACTTCCCGTCGTGCTCGGCAGTGATTTTGATTTTGGCAGAACCCCTTTTCGTTGCGGTGATGTTTGCAAACTGCCCGTGTTGTTCAAGGGTTATTACGTCGTCGCCGTCGAGTATTTTAAATTCCACGTCCACGTCGTCATCGCTTTCGGAATATGCGACGTAGGTGACTTTCGTGTTGTTTTTTTGCTTGATTTCGTCGCCTTCGCCGTCATAATACGACGTACGCACGTCAAGGTTATATTCGGTAAACTCCAAAGAGAAGTCCGTTGCGCCGACCTTCCCCGAAATTGCTTCGTCCGAAAATTCTTTGTCAAAAGACAAGGTCAATACGAATTTGTTTTCGGAAATTCTTTCGATTCCGCTTGCCGTGACTCCTTCGGGCAAAGTAAGGTCGGATATTTCAAGGGCGTCGTTTTTGCTTTCGACGAAAAGTTTTGCCGTTGTCGCTTTATTCTTCACGGTGACTTTCGCGCCGCTGCTTTTTCCGTTGACCGCAAAGCCCGTGCTGTCGGTATCGACGTTGACATTGACAGTCAAAACCTTTTCGAGCCCTTCTCGTCCTTCGGGGCAAGTAATTCTGACCTGTGTTTCGCCCGAAAACAGCGCCTGCGCCACGCCCGTGACGGCGTTGAGTTTCAGAATGTGATTGTCGCCGATTTCTTCAAATATCCTTGTTTCGCCCGAAAGGTTTTCGGGGTACAGTTCTGCGGAAAAGACGTTTTCGCCGCCTTTAATATACACTTCGTCGCCCACGGTTTTTTCGCCGTTGACGACGGGATAAATCCTTAAAACTTTTGTGGAATACGCCGTAACGACGACGCTGTCCTTAAATCCTTTTTCGGCGGAAATCGCCGTGATTTTCACCTTTCCTACGTTATCTATATGAAGTTTCCCGTCGATTATTTCAAATCCGTCGGGGGCTTCGTCTCCGCCGACGCCCGATATTTCAAACGAATATTTCTGATTCCTTGCGTTAACGGGCTGCACCTGCGCCAAAAACGCGATGGGGTCGTAATCGGCAACGTCCACGTCGATAAATCCGTCTTCGTTCTGCGTCGTGATTTGTATGCCCGTCACGGGAATGTCCGCGTAAACGCCCGCCGCTTTTCCCACGGAGAACAGCGCGATCAGAAACACAATCGGTATTATCATTATAAGCGCGATTATTTTCTTTTTCATATCAATCCCCCTCCGTTACTCTGTCAAAGCGGGTTTTTATCCCGATAAGGTAATATAAAAGCGAGCCGACAAACTCCGCCGCCGCGCACACGCTCACGAAAACGTAAGTAAACCAGCGCATATCTTTGCCCCTGACGTTCGACAATACGTTGACGAAAAGGGGTATTCCGCCAAGAAGCATCGCGGACACAAGCCCCAGCACGACGATTATCGACACGTTGTTGTTGCTTTCCCTCACGACGTTGTCTTCTTCCAGCGAAAACTGCGGACTGTTCAGATCCTTTCTTGTGGCGTACAGTATCTGCGACAACGCCATCATCGCGCCGACGAAAAACACGAATACGCCTTCGCCCGCCGACACGTATTTCTTTGCAAGAAGCACCGTCGCCGCAATGCCGACGGATATGACCGCCACCGCAAAACTGAGTGCGATTTTCGCGCCCATAATCTCGTTTATCGAAAGCGGCAACGTCTTTTCGACGTAAAACGACTTCCCGTCGCGGCTGACGTTCGTCGCGCAGAACGTGTTCGTCAGCGCGCCGAAAAGCACCGTGAGCAAAATCGCCAACTCGAAATCGCTCTGAACGAAAACGAGCGACGACAGGAAGTTTTTGCCGATGCCCATACAAAAATATACCATAAGCGGCATTATCGCCGCCACCGTGAAGTACTGCACCGCGTAATCGGGCGTGAACAGCACGAGATTGAATTCCTTTTTCAAAAGACTTAAAAACGGCGGGAGTTTTCTTGCCGCGGATTTTTTTGCAAAAATCATTATTGCGCCTGCCGTCGCGCGCGTTTTCATCGCCTTGTTGTACAAAAGCGACGTTATGAGAATGCCGATTGCGCCCGTCGCGACGGTTATCGCCACGATTATCCCCAGGTTTTTCCAGACGTCCGTTTTCAGTGTGAACGCCGCGATAAAGTTTGCGGGGACAAGGTTTTTCGTCAACGAAATTATCGTCGTCATCGTCTTTTCGGAAAAGAAGAACTTGATTTCGCCCGTTGACATAAGGGTTTTTAAGAAGTCGAGCACCGTCGCATAGCAATAAAACAGCGCGAAAAGCACCAGCGTTACTATCACCAGAAGGCAAACGTACTTCGACGAGAAAAACTTTTTGACGTAATAATACGGCATCGCAAGCACGCTCGACACCGAAAGCGACATAACGGGAATAATAAACGCCGCAAGCAGCCCGAGGATCACGTATCCCGCGCCCTGTTTCGTCACGCTTGCGAACACCGCCACAAACGGCACGAGAATCACAAACGCCGACAACACCTGTTTTGCGTAAATGAAAATGATTTTTGAGTACAGTACGTCCGACGCCTTTACGGGAAGAGTCTGGATAATCATTCTGTCGTCGCTTTCAAAAATCGCGCGGTTTATTGCTACGACGCCGCCGATAACGTCGACCGCGAAAACGAATTCGTACACGAACGTCATTATTTCATATTGCCGCGCGCGCACATCGCGTACGCCGTTGAGCCTGATTTCCAAATATTTCGCGACAAACGCGCCGAACACCTCGACAACGACGTACATAATAAACGCCGTCATCACAAGCGTAAGCAACGCGCCGACGATATCGATGCGTTTTTTGTCACGTTTGAAATAAGACAACTTTTCGGTCATCTGTTTTTTCAGAAGTACGCCCAGCATCAGTCTTCCTTATTAGTATCGTAATACTTTTCGATAAGTTCGTCGCCGTCGAATTTGTCCTTGCCGGTGACGATGATTTTTTTGAGTTCGCCCGCGGCAATTATAATCACCCTGTCGCAAACCCTTTCCACGACGTCGAGATTGTGCGACGAAAACAAAATGGTTTTGCCCGTCTGCACGTACTCGCGCATATAGTTTATGACGGCGTTCTGCGTGCGGGGATCGAGACCGAGCATCGGCTCGTCAAGAAGCCACAGCCGCGGCTCGTGAATGAGCGAACCCATCATACATATTTTCTGTTTCATTCCGTGGGAGTATCCCGAAATAAGTTTGTTTATGCTGTCGCCGAGTTTGAATACCCCTTCCAGCTCCCGGATTTTCTCGTCGCGCTTTTCATACGGCACGCCGTAAACGTCGCTCATGAACGAAAGATATTGCATACCCGTCATTTTTGTGAACACCGTGTGATTGTCGGTGACAAAAGAAAAATTGCGTTTTGCATCCACGGGATTTTTCGACACGTCGTAACCCGACACGGTTATCGTGCCGGAACTTAACGGAATCATTCCCGTGATGCATTTAAGAGTGGTGGATTTTCCTGCGCCGTTTGCGCCAAGGATACCGACGACTTCCCCTTCCGCACAAGAAAAGGAGATGTCTTTTACGGCATAATCGGATTTTTTGCCGTACTTTTTGAAAAGATTTTTTACTTCAAGGGGCAACGAACCGTCGATCGGCGTGCCAAGTGTTTTTTTACTATTTTTCATTGTGTCCCTTATCTTCAAGTAATGTATCGCGTATGCACGCGTGCGTGTTCTAATAAAAATTATTAGATACCTTATCATATAACCAAAAAACATATTTGTCAACGATAAAACCGCCCGAAACGCCTTTTGTTTCGTTATTCAACTTTTTGTATAGTATTTGCAAAAAATAAATATCGTCGCTCTTGACAAATAAAAAATATGGTTTTATACTATATTTACATACCCCCATGGGGTATATTGAAAATTAACGGAGAATTGCAAAATGGAAAACGTAAAATGCGCCGAAATATCCTGCGCCGATTGCTGCCGTAAGAAGCACACGCCGCGCGACGAAAAATCTCTCAAATGCCTGAACGACAGGTTAAACCGCATAATCGGACAGTTAAACGGCATAAAAAATATGTTGAACGACAATCGTTATTGCGGCGACATACTCGTGCAGTTGTCCGCCGCCGAAAGCGCGCTGTCGTCGTTCGGGTATGAAATTCTGTCCGACCATTTCAAAACCTGCGTCGTCGAAAACGTGAAGGACGGAAACACCGCAATCCTTGACGAGGCGGTTGAACTCATTAAAAAACTGAAATAATTAAAAAAATTATGGAAAAACTGAAATTCAACGTTTACGGTATGAGTTGCTCGGCATGCGCCGCGCGCGTCGATAAGGTCGTAAGGGAACTTGACGGCGTAAAAGACGTCGCCGTGAACCTTCTCACAAATCAGATGGTCGTCGACTTTGACGAGCCTGCCACTGTCGAAAAAATCGAACGCGCCGTTTCGGGCGCGGGGTATAAGGCCGCTCTTTTTAACGATAAATCGCAAAAAAAGGAAAAAGTCAATCCGCTTATCCGCTCGATAATCCGCCTTGCAGTGTCCGCCGTCCTGCTTATCCCCCTTATGTACGTGTCGATGGGCGGCGTTATGTTCGGCTGGAATATGGGCGCGCTGAACGGCAACCCGATGGGTATCGCTATATACGAACTTGTGTTCTCTTTCGTCATACTTGTCATCAACGGAAAGTTTTTCGTGAGCGGCACAAAGGCGATTTTCCACCGCGCGCCGAATATGGATACTCTTGTGTCGATGGGCAGCGGCATTTCTTTCGTATACAGCGTCGCGCTTATGATCCGCGCAGGAGTAAATACCGCATATTTTCATCATCTTCCGCACACGTTGTACTTTGAGTCGGCGGCGATGATACTTGTACTTATCACCCTTGGAAAAACGCTGGAAATTTACAGCAAAGGAAAAACCACGTCCGCGATAAAAGGGTTGATGAACCTTGCCCCCGAAACCGCAAGGGTTATTAAGGACGACGAAGAAAAAGAAATTACGCTGTCTTCACTTTCGACGGGCGACGCGTTTGTCGTACGCCCCGGCGAGAACTTCCCCGCGGACGGCGTAATATTGTCGGGAAGCGGCTCCGTCAACGAATCGGCGGTAACGGGCGAAAGTATGCCCGTCGATAAATCCGTCGGCGATAAGGTTATTTCCGGCACGACGAACGTCAACGGTTATATCACCGCAAAAGCCACTTCCGTCGGCGGAGATTCCACGCTCGGGCGCATTGTCAAACTTGTGCAGGACGCGTCCGCTTCAAAAGCCCCGATTGCAAAAACGGCAGATAAAGTATCGGGAATATTCGTACCAAGCGTCATTTGCGTTGCAATCGTTACTTTTATCGTGTGGATTGCCGTCACGAAAAACTTTGCGACTTCCCTTATGCACGCAATATCCGTGCTTGTCATAAGTTGCCCGTGCGCCTTAGGTCTTGCAACCCCCGTCGCCATTATGGTCGGCAGCGGAAAAGGCGCGAAAAACGGACTTTTGTTCAAGACTGCAACCGCCCTTGAAGAAGCGGGAAAAACGGATATCGTCGTCCTGGACAAGACGGGCACCATAACGAAAGGCACGCCTGTCGTCACCGATGTTTCGGCTTTGTCGGGTGAGTCCGAAGAAGAAATTATCGCGCTTTCCGCAAGCCTTGAAAAAGGCAGTTCGCACCCGCTTGCGACGGCGATCGTGCGCTTTTCGGAAGAAAAAAACATAACGGTTTTCACCCCGGAAAAGTTTGAAAACCTTTCGGGACACGGCGTGAAAGGAATCGTGAGCGGCGACGAAATCGTCATCGGAAACGCCGCCCTTATGAAAGATATCGGCGCGGCGACAAACGACGCTTTTTCGACAGGCGAAAGGTTTGCGCGGGACGGCAAAACCCCGTTGTACGTTGCGAAAAACAATAAAATTCTCGGCGTCATCGCCGTGTCGGACGAGCTGAAACCCGACAGCGTCGGCGCGATAAAACGAATGAAAGAACAAGGTCTGTTCGTAACCATGCTTACGGGCGACAACGCGCTCAGCGCAAATGCGGTTGCAAAAACCTGCGACGTCGACTGCGTTATCCCGGACGTTCTTCCCGACGAAAAAGACGCCGTTTTGTCAAACCTTCAAAAGTACGGAAAGGTCGTTATGGTCGGCGACGGAATCAACGACGCTCCCGCCCTTACCCGCGCGGACGTCGGCATTGCAATCGGCGCGGGCACCGACGTCGCAATCGACAGCGCGGACGTCGTGCTGATGAAGTCGGAACTTTCGGACGTGCCGCGCGCGATAAGCCTTTCCCGTCGCACCCTTCTGAATATCCGCGAAAACCTGTTCTGGGCGTTTATTTACAACGTCGTGTGCATTCCCATCGCCGCAGGCGTGTTCTCTCCGCTCGGCGTTACGCTGAATCCCATGTGGGGCGCGGCGGCAATGAGCCTTTCAAGCGTATGCGTCGTGCTGAACGCGTTAAGACTTAATCTTATCAACCTTGACAAGCCCGTAAAACACAGGAAAAAAGTCGTGAAAATCGACGTGAACGATATTTCAAAAACCAAAAACACCGAAATTAAAAAAGGAGAACAAAGTATGAAAAAAACATTGAAAATCGAAGGTATGATGTGCGCGCATTGCGTGGCTCACGTGAAATCCGCCCTGCAAAAAGTCGACGGCGTCAAAGACGTCGAAGTGTCGCTTGAAAACAAAACGGCGGTCGTAACGCTTACGTCGGACGTAGATGGCGACGTGTTGAAATCCGCGGTAACAAACGAAGGCTACGAAGTCGTCGAAATAAAATAAAAACCACTTTCTCATCAAAAACAAAACTTTAATTTGTCGATTTTGAAAGATAAACGTCAAAAAAAGAAGGGATAACGCATTTTGCGTTATCCCGATTTTTATTCCGAAAGTTCCGTCCACTCGGTTATCAGCGGTTCAAGCTTTTCTTCAATCGTTTTTATTTCTTCTTCGACCGCCATTACTTTTTTGTAGTCGGTGTTGACGGTTTCGTCGTCAAGTTTTGCCTGCACCCGGCTCAACTCTTCTTCAAGCGCGGTGATTTTTCCTTCCAAAAATTCGACGCGGTGTTTGCGCCGTGCTTCTTCCTTACTTTCGACGTAGCGTTCCCCGCCCGTTTTTTTGGTCTTTTCGGGCTTTTCCTTTGCGACTTCTTCCGCGGTTTCTTTTTCTCTTTCTTCGTACTCGTCGAAAGTGCCGTCGAAGTATCTCACCCCGCCGTTTTCAAACACGATAAGGCTTTTTGCAACGCGGTTTATAAGATACCTGTCGTGCGACACGACGATGACCGTTCCCGAAAAATCCATCAGAAGTTTTTCAAGGGTTTCCTTGCCGATGATGTCCATGTGGTTGGTCGGCTCGTCGAGAATCAGGAAGTTGGGACGACGGCGGAATATTTTTGAAAGCGCAAGGCGCACCTTTTCGCCGCCCGACAAATCTTTGACGCACTTGAAAACGTCGTCGCCCGAAAGCAAGAATCCGCCCAGCGTTTTTCGTATTTCCCCGTCGTTAAGTTCCGGAAACTCCGCGCGGAAGTCTTCAAGGACGCTCAACTCGCTTTTCGTTGCGGCAATGGTCTGGTCGAAGTACCCGACGCGCGTTTTCACGCCGAATCGGACGTCGCCCGAAAGCGGCGGAATAAGCCCCGTTATCGTTTTCAATAACGTAGATTTGCCCGTGCCGTTGCTGCCGATCACGCCGATTTTCTGTCCCCTTTCGACGGCAAGCGATATTTCGCCCAACGGTTTATCGTATCCGAAAACAAGGTCTTTCACAAACAGCGCGTCCCTGACGCTTTCGTACTCGGGCTGGAAAGACGATGCAAACGTCGAGGTGTCGAAGCGGCGCGGGGTTTCGACAGTACCAAGTCTTTCGATTTCTTTCAGTTTCGACTGCGCCATTGCGGCTTTCGTCGCCTTGTAGCGGAATCTTTCGACAATTTTTCGGAGCCTGTCGATTTCGGCGGATTTCCATTTTGCGTCTTTAAGCGCCTTGTCGTACGCCTGTTGTTTTTGTGTGAGAAACGCCGTGTAGTTGCCCTTGTATCTTGTTGTGACGCCGTACTCGATTTCGTAAACGACGCCGACGATGCGGTCCAGAAACATACGGTCGTGCGACACGATGACGACCGAATTTTTATAATTTTTAAGGTATCCTTCCAGCCACTCCACCGCGGCGATGTCAAGGTGGTTCGTGGGCTCGTCCAGAAGTAAAACGTCGGGTTTTTCAAGCAACAGTTTCATAAGCGCGATTTTTGTGCGCTGCCCGCCCGAAAAGCACGAAAGTTTTTTGTCAAGGTCTTCGGCGGAAAACCCGAATTTGCTCACCGCCGTCAGATATTCCTTTTTATAAAGGTATCCGCCGATATTTTCAAACCTTTCCATTGCGCGCGAATACGCGCCGACGTTTTCGTCCGACGGGTTTTCGCTCATTTTGTCAAGAAGGTTTTGCAATTTGTTTTCAAGTCCGACGACGTCCTTGTACGCAGACAAAATTTCCTGCCGGAGAGTCAGTTCGTCGTTCAAAGACACCTGTTGAAGATATCCGATTTTCGGCGCGCCCGATATCGAAAACGAGAATTTTTCGTCGCCGGTGCCCGCAACAAGCGGCACTTCCCCGCTTATGCACTTCAATATGCTGGTTTTTCCGGAGCCGTTCCTGCCGACAAGCGCGATTTTTTCCTTGTCAGACACCGAAAAATTTATTTCGGAAAGCACCGTATTGCCGTCGTACTCGACGGAGCCGTTGATAATCTCGATTCTCATACGTCCGATTATACAAAACTTTTGTTAATTTGTCATTCGTTATGAACACAAGATAATAACGCGCTCTTTACATATTTTAAAATCGGTGCTATAATCCTATCAAACGAGGTAATGATAATTATATGGTCGGTTTAACGTCAAACAATTTAATGAACCTTAGCATGGCGGAACGCTTCGATAAGTTCAAAGAAAAAGGCTTCGGCTCTGTCATGATATGGCTCGGCCCCGACGCCAAAGAATCCGCGGACGAACGCGCCACCCTTGCCGAACGCGCCGGGCTTTTCATTGAAAACTTCCATTTAAGCTGCGACCACCTGAACGAAATGTGGATCGACTGCAAGGAAGGGGACGAACGCATTTCCCGCTTTAAGGACGAAATTGCGGCAGCCTCGAAACACGGCGTGAAAACGGTTGTCTGCCACCTGACGCACGGCGATTTTCCGCCTTTTGTGTCGACAATCGGCACGAATCGTATCGAAGACCTTGTGAAATTTGCGGAAAACGCAAACGTGAAACTTGCGTTTGAAAACGTCATCACGAAAGACCACGTCACCTACGTTCTGGAAAATTTCAAGTCGCCTTACGTCGGGCTTTGCTATGACGTCGGACACGACCACTACTGGCGCGTTCAGGATTGGCTGGGGCTTTTCGGCGACAGGGTTTTCGCCCTGCACCTGCACGACAATTTCGCCGATAAGGATTCCCACTTCATTCCCTTTGACGGCAGCATCGACTGGCAGTACACGCTGCCCCGCCTTGCGAAAACGAGTTACCGCGGCACGACCACGCTTGAAACAAAAGACGCCGCCTACGTTTACGACGCCTCGCCCGATAAATATCTGGAACACGCGTTAAGCGTCGGCAACTATATCGACAAATTCCTTGAAAGCAACCGCTGAACGGCAAAATAAAAAACACAAAACCGCGTTGGTTTTGTGTTTTCTTTTTGATTTTGTGGTTGGGTTTTCTTTTTTTCGGTTTTATTGACCGATGACGGCTTTGATACGCCTGACTCCCGCGGAGCTTGACTGTTCTTTCGTGATTTTGAAAGATTTTAAGTCGCCCGTGTTGTTTGCATGCGGTCCGCCGCAAATTTCCTTGCTGAAATCGCCGATGGTATAAACTTTTACCTTTTCGCCGTACTTGTTGTCGAAGATACCGATTGCGCCCTGCGCTTTCGCTTCGTCAACGGTCATTTCTTCGCACACGACGGGGATATTCTTTTTGATTTGTTCGTTGACAAGGTCTTCAACCGCCTTTATTTCGTCCGCCGTCATTGCGCGGTCGAAACCGAAGTCGAACCTTAATCTTTCGGCGGTGATATTGCTGCCGCGCTGGCGCGCTTCGCCGCCCAAAACTTTCATAAGAGCGGAATGTAAAAGGTGCGTTGCAGTGTGGAGTTTTGCGGTTTCTTCGGAATTGTCCGCAAGCCCGCCGTGGAATTTCTGTTCCGCGCCCGCCTGCGATTTTTTCTGATGTTCCTTGAACGCGTCTTCGTATCCTTGCACGTCGACTTCGAACCCGTTTTCGTGCGCGAGTTCTTCCGTCATCTCGATGGGGAATCCGAAAGTATCGTAAAGACGGAATGCGGTTTTTCCGCTTATCGTCTTTGTGGGAATGTGAGTGATGACCTTTTCAAACTCCTTCAAGCCTTGTTGCAAGGTGTTGGAAAATCTGATTTCTTCCTTGTCAAGTTCCGACACAATCCTGTCTTTATTGGTCAAAAGATACTGATAAACGTCCTGATATTGCGAAATATACTGTTCCGCAATTTTGGAAAGGGAACGCTCGGGAAGGTCGATAATGCGTCCGAATCGCACCGCACGACGGATAAGTCTTCTCAAAATATAGCCTTGGTCGACGTTGCTTGGCACAATGCCTTTCACGTCGCCGATAAGGAAGGTCGAGGTGCGGATATGGTCGGCGATTATACGCATCGCTTTCGTGACGGTTTCGCTTTCGTCGTACTTGTGTCCCGAAAGATTTTCGATGAGCGCGATCGCGGGTTTGAACAAGTCGGTTTCATAAACCGATTTGTATCCGTTCAGAATGCAAAGCATACGTTCAAGCCCCATTCCCTCATCGACGTTCTTTTGTTTAAGCGGCGAGAAGGTGCCGTCGGCGTTTTTGAAGTATTGCATAAAGACGTCGTTACCGATTTCGACATACTTGCCGCAGTCGCACGCGGGCGAACATTCGTCCGAGCATTTGGGTTTTCCCGTGTCGATAAACATTTCGGTGTCGGGACCGCAAGGACCGGTAACGCCGGCGGGACCCCACCAGTTGTTTTCTTTCGGAAGGAAGAAAATGCGGTCTTCGGGGACGCCCATCTTTTTCCAGAATTCCGCGCTTTCGTCGTCGCGGGGGCAGTCTTCGTCGCCCTTGAAAACGGTAACCGCGAATTTACTTTTGTCGAATTCAAGATGATTCAGCAAAAAGTCGTACGAGCAGGAAATTGCGTATTCCTTGAAGTAGTCACCGAGCGACCATCTGCCCAGCATTTCAAAAAACGTGCAGTGCGTCGGATCGCCGACTTCTTCGATATCGCCCGTGCGAACGCAGATTTGCACGTCGGTCAGACGGTTGCCCGCGGGGTGTTTTTCGCCGAGAAGATACGGTACGAGGGGGTGCATGCCCGCCGTCGTGAACAATACCGTCGGATCGTTTTCGGGGATAAGCGACGCACTGGAAATAACGGCGTGTCCCTTTGATTTGTAGTAGTCGAGATAAATTTTGCGAAGTTCGCTGCTTGTAAGATTTTTCATAAATATCCTTAAATTAAATTATCTTCTGATAAATTGCCCTGAACCCGTGCGGCAATACGCCGAGTTTGATGAGATAGCCTTCCGCGCCGTCGCCCTCGCTGACGGTGAGTTTGTCCGCGCCGAGATATTTCAGAATAAGCGAATACATGAGTATGCCCGGGGCGATGATGTCCGCGCGCTTTTCGGGGAGCCCTTTCACGTGGCGGCGTTCTTCCATCGTCATTTTGCTGATTTTGTCGTACATGTTTTCGATGTCGGAAAGCGTCAGCACCGAGCCGTTGACGACGTTCGGATCGTATTTTTCAAGTTGGTTTTTCATCGCCGCCATCGTGGATATCGTGCCGCCGATTGCGACGACGTTGTCAAACGGCGGAATTTCGCCGTATCCCAGAAGACAGTCGTTGATGAACGGCGTCATTTCGATTCTTTCGCGCTCGATTGCGGAAAGCCTGACGATGCCGTACGGCAAACTTTTGGAATATAATATGTTTTCGCCGTCGCCGACCGAAATTTCGGTGCTTGCGCCGCCCATGTCGATAACGCAGCATCTGCCTTTCGTGCTTGCGCCAAGAAAACCGATTTCCGCCTCGGTCTTTTTGTCCAGAATGTCGATTTCAAGCCCGCAAAGTTCCCTGACTCTGTCAACGAACCTGTATTTGTTTTTCGCGGATCGCACCGCTTCCGTCGCGTAGGCATAGACGTCTTCCGCGCCGTTTTGCATCGCGACGAAATAATACTCCGCAACGGCCTGAGCCGTACGTTCTATACTGACGGGTTGCAACGTGTTCATCTCGTCCATATTCTCGGCAAGACGCGTCGTGTTCACCCTTTTTTCGACCTTTTCGCCGTCCGTCATCATAAGCCTTACGGACGTGCTGCCTATGTCGATTACTCCGAATAACATAAGTCCCTCACTAAAATAATACAACTATTATAAACAAGTAATAAGAGTTTGTCAATTTATGAAAACTTAATGCATACATTGTTTTTATGGAAAACGAAAAAAGAGGAGCGCTTGCGCTCGAAAACGACCGCCTGACCGTTACGTCCGTTTCAAAAGTGATTTCGTCGGGCGACAAGTCGATTGTATTGATGCAAAACAAGGAAACGTTGACAATCACGGGCGAAGGGCTTTCCGTCACCGAAATCAACCTTGACTCGGGACGGCTTTCGGCAACCGGCAGAGTGAAAGAAATCAGGTTTTCGGAAACGCTCACGAAAGCGGGACTTATCAAAAAGATTTTCAAATGACGCACTCGATAATTTCCGAAAGTTTTATCTTTCTTTCGATGATTCTTTGCGGAATGACGTCGGGCGTGCTTTACGCCTTTCTTCGCGGATTGCGCCACGTCGTGAAGAAAAAGTTTTTCGCTCTTTTTTCCGACGTTATTTTTGCGGCGGCAACGCTTGCAATGCTGTTTTTCGCGCTTGAAAAAACCTGCGGCGGTAACATAAGATTTTACCAAATCGCAGGCTTTATTGCGGGATTTTGTATTGTTGAACTGTTATTTGCGCTGATTACGCAGCGGCGCCGATCATAATCACCAGCACGTTTGAGCGTATTATCGCATAGCTGTATCCTTCAAGCCCGCGCCCTGCTTTTTGCATCGCTTCTTTTGCGTAAATCTTCGCCGCGTCCTTGGTTAAGGAAAACGCAAATTCAAACTCCACAATCGTCGATTTCGGGAGCGTTTTCAACGCGCGCGCCATTTGCTGTGCCGCCAGATTTCTGTTTGTGATAACGTAATTGTATTCCGTGCCGTTTGACGTATAAGTTTCGTGCGCGTAATAATCGAACTTTCCTTCCGCTTTCGGGTAACCGTGTCCCTGCTTTTCAACGTGAGTGCTTTTCACTTCGTCGTCGGACAACAGGAAGTAGGAGTGCGACAAAAACTCCTTACTATCGTCGCCGACGTCGCCCCAGGTCGTATCGACGAAATACCATTCTTTGTCCCCCTTTCCTTGAAGATCGAGAAGGACTTTGTTCCAGGCGTGTCCGCCGAAGTTTTTGCCGTCGCTTGACGCTTCGCCGCTGATACGTACGGCGGTGATACCCTCGATTCCGCACATTAAAACGAACGCTTTCGACTTCCCGTCGCAGACGGCGTGCATATCTTTCTTATAAAACTTATTAAGGAATATCCCTTCAAGGTAATATCCGTAATGTTTCATCTTCTCGTTAAGATTTAAGTTTTGTAATTCCCTTTTTTCTTCTTCCGTTAAAAGCACATTGTTGGTATTATATTTATCCTGTGCGTTTGCACAGTCGTGGTCGTAGCGCACGTTGTAGATTATGTAGTCGTAGATTGCGTGGACTTTTTCGTATTCGCTCATTTCGTCGGACACGATATAAGACAGCGCGTCTTTCGCGTTATCGTATATTTGTTTTAAATTTTCTTTTTGCGAACCCATAAACTCAGGCTGGTAGCCCCACGCCACCGCCTTGTAAAGCATATTGCTGGTCGAAACGTTCATGGTTTCTTTCACGCTTTCGATATAAAAGTTTCTTGTTTTCTTTACGGTGTCGTAATGCGGTTTCGAATACGTGTTTTGCACGGCGTCGGAGAAACCGTCGGGCGCGTCGTACTCGGGCGAATTTACCGTCTCGATAAGACCTGCCTCGTCGGCGAAGAACCTGAATTTTATCGTGAATACGTTGCCGCTCGTTTCAAGCGAATATCCCGGGATAATGCCCGACTCTTCAACGCAATCCCTGACGTCGGACACGTCTTTTTTCACGGTTTCGGGCGTCGCGTATCCCGCGTAAAACTTGATTTCCGCGATTTTGTTTTCCAGAACGAAAAGGATAAGGTTTTTAAGTTCTTCCTTGGACGTTATATAACTGTTTTGCGCGTATCCGCCGTAGTCGTGGAAGTGTGAGGCGTAGTACCACGCTTCGTCGTGTTCCGAAAGATATACGATGGTTTTTGTTTTCGTGATTTTGTTTATTTCCGCCGTTACCTTATGTTCGCCGGTCTTCGTCGGCTTAAACGAAAAGGTTTTGCCCGTCGAATAATACTTGTCGTTGACGTACCATTTGACGCTTTCGACGTCGGCTTTTGCGGGCGAAAGAGTTGCCGTGAACGTTACCGTTTCCGCCGTGGTCTGGCTGAGTTTTCCCGATACGCCGACTTCGATATGGTTTGCGGCAACGTTGTCTTTGACGACGAAATTAACTTCGCGGCTTACTCCGTCCACAACGACTTTTAATGTAAACGTCCCTTCTTTTCCGATTGCGGCAATCGTGTCGTTGACTTCGCCCATGCCGTTTGAACGGATTGTTTCAAGAGTCGTCGTGGAAATCAAATTCCCGCCTTCGTCGTAAACGTACGCCGTCGCGGTTTTGCCAGATGTCGAGTTGTCGAAATATCTTGCGCGCACGACGATTTTTTCTTCCGTCCCGACGCGATATTTGTCAAGATATACAAGAAGTTCCTTGTCGGCGCAGAATCCGACGGTTGCGGATTTTCCGTCCGCCGTTACGGTGGCAAAATATATTTCTCCCGCCGTGGGAAGGTACGACGCGGTTTTGCCGCTTGCCGTCGCGACTTCTTCGCCCGCGCCGTTTGTGAATTTCCACGAAAAGACGGTGTCGGGGTTCGTGCCGTCGTTGAGTGTTGCGGAAAAATCGACTCTTTTCGGCGTTTCGCCCGATTGCAACAACTGATATTGATTTTCAACGCCTATTTTTACCGTTGAAACGTCGGCGTAATCGACGTTTACTTTAAGTTCCGCCGTGTCGCCTTTGCCGTTGGTTGCGGTAATCGTGACCGCGGTTTGGGTTTTCCCGACGGCTTTTATGCTTGTCCGCCCGTATATTTCGACCTTTGTTTTGTCCGACGTGGACAAAGTGAACTCGTCGGTGCGCCCGTTACTGAGCGTTACGTCGTACGTTTCGCCGATTTTCAGCGTTATCTCGCTTTCGGACAGCGCAAACTTCCCTTCTGGGTGCAAAATTCCTTGTATAAGACTGCATCCGCAGAGCGCGGCGCAAAGAAGCGCGACAACTGCGGCAATCAGCGTTATTTTCAAAAATCTTTTGTTTTTCATAGTAAATTTATTTTATACTAATCTTGTTAAAAGGTCAATACGATTTTTTCTTGTTAAAGCCCTTTCGATGTGATATAATCGGTTTTATGCAAGATACCATTCCTTTTCTTACGACGATAATCACAAAAGCCGAAGCGGACGAGATGAATCCGCTTGTTCTCGCTTTCGTCGGCGACTCCGTACAACAACTGTACGTCAGAACGCGGCTTGCCCTTTCGTCCGACAAAAAATCGGGCGCGCTCCATAAACTCGCAACCAAGGAAATCAAGGCGGAAGCGCAGGCGGATAAAATCGAAAAACTGCTGCCGTGTCTTTTTGAAGAAGAAGTCGCGGTTTACAAGCGCGCAAGAAACGCGCATTATTCGTCGTCGGCAAAAAACGCAAGTATCGGCGACTACAAAAAAGCAAGCGGTTTCGAGGCTCTTCTCGGATACCTGTATCTCACGGGAAAACACGACCGCCTGAACGAATTGCTTTCAATCGAATAAGGAGAACTTATGTTAATTACGGGAAAAAACGCAGTGTATGAGGCGTTGCGCTCCGACGCAACCGTTGAAAAACTTTACGTGCAAAGAGGCGAAACGACGGGCGTCGTAAAAAACATAATCGCCCTTGCAAAAGAAAAGAAAATCGTCGTGTCCGTCGTCGATAAAACCGCGCTCGACCGCATCACGCAAAACGCAAAACATCAGGGAGTCGCGCTTACTCAGACGGAGTTTGTTTATTCGTCTTTGGACGACATTTTGTCTTTTGCGAAATCGAAAGACGAGCCGCCCTTTATCGTGATTCTGGACGAACTTTCCGACCCCCACAATCTCGGCAGCATTATCCGTACGGCGGAGTGCGCGGGCGTGCACGGGATCGTCATCGGAAAGCACCGCGGCGTTACCGTGAACGACACCGTTTTAAGGTGCTCCGCAGGCGCGGCGGAACACGTGAAAATCGCGAAAGTTACCAACGTCAACGACGCGATAAATTATCTTAAATCGCAAAATGTGTATGTTTATTGCGCGGATATGGACGGTGAACCTATGTATCGCGCAAATCTTACCGGAGCAATCGCATTGCTTGTCGGCGGCGAGGACAGCGGCGTAAAACGCCTTTCAAAGGAACTTGCCGACGGCGTAATTTCCATTCCGATGAGCGGAAAAATCAACAGTCTGAATGCATCGGTTGCCGCCGCCGTCGTGATTTACGAAAAGGTACGACAGGACAGAAAATGACATACGAAACTTTGCCCGACGAGGAACTTGCAAAACGCGCGCAGTCAAACGACTCCGCCGCCGTAAACGAACTGTTGCATCGTCATAAATCGCTGGTCAACAAGGCGGTGCGCCGCTTCTTTTTGCCGTCGGGCGACACCGACGATCTCGCGCAGGAAGGAATGGTCGCGCTGTTCAACGCGATTATGAATTACGACGAAAAAGCCGGCGCGAGTTTCACAACGTTTGCCTACATCTGCGTCCGCAAAAGAATCATCGGTTTAATCAGGAAATCTTCAAGCGGGAAAAATCGTGCGCTTAACGACAGCGTGCCGCTTGACGACGTCGAAATCGCGTCGGGCAATCCCGAAACCGTATATATCGAAGAGGAGCGGGAAACCCTTTTAATGCGGGAAATCGAAAGCGTTTTGTCGGAAGAAGAACAGCGGATTTTTTACGCTTATCTTGACGGCGACTCGTATCGGGAAATCGCCGCCTCCCTTTCGGTTTCCACAAAAAAAGTCGACAACACCCTGCAAAAAATAAGAAAATCGCTGAAAAAATCGTTAAATCGCTGACTTTTTGACCGATTTTCGCTTTACATAAACGAATAAATTATTTATAATAATTGCACGTTGATATATTATCGACGAATTTCCTTGCCTGTTTAAGCAGGCCACAAAGTCCACAAGGAGGTATAAAAAGATGAACAAGTATGAAATCCTTTACATCATCGACAATGACGTTTCGGAAGAAGACAAGGCTGCTCTCGTCGACAGGTTCTCGGACCTCGTCGTAAAGCTCGGCGGCACCGTTGACGGCATTGACAAGTGGGGTACCCGCAAATATGCATATCCCATCAACGATAAGAACGAAGGCTACTACGTCTTGATGAACTTTACGGCAGACGCATCCGCTCCCGCCGAAATCGATCGTCAGATGAAAATCACAGACGCAATCGTACGTCAGATGATTATCCGCAAATAACCGCATAAGGGGTCATTTATGAACAAAGTATTTTTAATCGGTAATTTAACAAAGAATCCCGAACTCACCAACACCGGCTCGGGCATTCCCGTTTGCAGATTCACGCTTGCCGTGTCGCGCAGATTTTCCAACAGCGACGGCGTAAGAGATACCGACTTCCTTCCCGTTGTCGTATGGAGAACGCAGGCGGAACATTGCAACAAATACTTGAAAAAAGGCAGTAAAGCGGCCGTATCCGGATCGGTTCAGACCCGCAGTTACGACGCTCCCGACGGAAGCCGCAGATACGTCACCGAAATCGTTGCCGACGAGGTTCAGTTCCTCAGCACCAAGGCCGAAGACGAATCCGCCTCGAACGACGGCGTGTTCGACGACCTTAAAGCCGTTGACGAGAATCTGCCCTTCTGATTTTCGCCCGTATATAGGGCTCAATAATTAAGAGGTATATTAAAATGAGTGAAGAAGTAAAACGCCCCGTTCAGGGCGGCAAAAGAATTCCCAAAAAGAAAGTCTGCCAATTCTGCGTCGATAAGGCAACCGAAATCGACTACAAAGACGTTGCCAAACTTCGCAAATACATCACCGAAAAAGGCAAGATGATGCCCCGTCGTATGACCGGCGTCTGTGCAAAACATCAACGTTTCTTGTCCGACGCAATCAAACGCGCCCGCGTTATGGCATTGCTTCCCTACAAAGCAGACTAATTATTAAACCAATCAAAAACGCACCGTTTCCACGGTGCGTTTTTTTGTTGCGCGCATGACGTTTACATCTTTTTTTTCTTGACTGTCAATAGGACACTCTTGCTATATAGCAATAGACCGTTTTCTTTCGAGGTATTGTTTTTAATATATGCGTTGGCGGTTTTATGGCTGTTCGGTATTTATAAATGACTTTCACGCATATCCGTTGCGAAAAGCAAAGCGGAATAAAACACTTTTGATATAAA
>ERZ1026780.631-NODE-631-length-26993-cov-7.954340_pt1 | contig 26993 bp, 25 predicted proteins | sample MGYA00380126_ERZ1026780 | MGnify/ENA primary metagenome ERZ1026780 (study PRJEB33269, sample SAMEA4719762) | human gut metagenome | biome: human-associated habitat; feature: organic feature; material: feces | place: Cameroon | collected 2013-10 ... | reverse complement strand
TTCAGGAAACAATCGAAAAAATACCTCGAGTAAACGACGTTCGCGCTGACGCCTTTCTCCTTCGCGATGCTTCCCGCCCTCGCGGAAAGCGAATCCCTGTTAATCCTCATAATCCATTGCCTCCAGAATCCTATATACCTTCTCTTCCATCTTTCTCATTCTCGCGTACTTAACGAGAAGTTCCATGTCCTTGTCCTTTCCCTTCAGGAACGTCTTCACCGCCTTTAGAAACAGCTCCGAATCGTAATCGTCCCTCTTCCGTATCATCTCCACGACCATCTTCTCCTTGGAGAAGCAGGTAACGCTATTCCCAAACATGGTCTCGGCGCTGACGTTTCCCAAATCGAACAGCTCGACATTGTTCTCAATGTGGCAAATGACATTGGGCCCTATGCTTTCTTTTCTCAGGCGGCATCCCTTTGGAATCGTGAACTCAATCGAATCCGGAATCCTATCGGTCAGCCCAAGGAGATAAAGCGCGGTCGTTCCGGAATAAACGATCTTCGGATACCTGCTTTGAAGTTGGAAGAGATCGTCGACCGCACCATTCTTCGCATATACGCCGCGCCTTATCCTGACGAGTTTTTTGGAGCTGACGTACCTTGCGAAGGCCGCCGGTGGCACACCATTCGCGATAGCGTCTTTCCTGGATATGCTTCCATCTCCAGTTTCCATCATCTTTTCAAGCGTTTCATAACTTTGATTCATTCGTATCACCTATTTTCATTATTAGTGTAACCGATGTATCAGATATTATCAACGTTTCATCCGTATTTCTTTGAAAAAAGTAAGTTCCGAGAACGCCGTGCCGCCAGTTTTACGGCATTCGCTCCTGCGAATACGTTTTATCTGGATTTTGAGGAGCGTTTATCGCAAAAAGGAGGAACGTGTCCTCCTTAGCTTAAACATCATCTTTTGAACGTCAGCATGATGTTGCAGTCATCTACGATCTTCGACTCAACATATTCCCAGCCTTGTTCCTCCATCCTGTTGATCTCGTCTGCGATCCTTTGCTGGGACACCTCAGACGAAAGAGGGTAAAGGAACAGATCAATCGTTTTGTATTCCATCGATTTTGCGTTCTCCTTCCATGTTCAGGCTCACATCCACATGAACGGACTTGACCAGTCTCTTCCTTTTCGAGCCGTTTTCATTCTTCTCAAAAATGTAATGAGGGTATTCACATTCGAATTCCGTCAGCTTGACGGCATTGTTCACATCGAATTTTTCGATGTAGTCCTTTTCGCTGACGCCGCATTTGAAGATGAAGTTCATCCTGTGCGGATCGGGGTTGCCGTCGCCATCGAAGCCGCCAACGATGATCTTGTCCACGGTCGTCTCGAGTATCTCCCTCTGAAACTCGTCAATTCGCTTATGCTTGAGGATGGTCTCCTTGAAATCCTTCAGCTTCCCCTTCACCTCGGATTGCTCTCGTTTCCTGTCCTGGTAGCGGTCAAGTTCACCTTTTGCCATCTCTATCTCTTTTGTTATCGAGGCGTATTTTTTCTCGCAGTCCTCTTTGGAGACGATTCCGCTCACCCTCAGTTCAACGATGTTGTCCTTTTGCTTCTCGAGGTTTGAGATCCTCGCCTCCAGATCCGTAATTTTCTTTGCCGGGGAGCCCGAAAGGATCGTGTTTTCGACGGTCTCGAGGAATTCCTTCATCTGCTTCGAATTGTCCTGGTCTATCAATGCGTTTATCGATTCGAGGAATGCTTTCTTGAGCAAATCCTCGTCAATGGCCAATGAATGTCCGCATTTATCCTTCCCGCCCTTTGTCGAAGCCATGCACTGCCATATCCTCATCTGAGGATTGGACTTCGAATTGTATTTGACCCTTCTGGTAAGTGCGCTTCCGCAATACCCACATTGAAGCATGCTGGAAAAGGAGTATGCCCTTGCGATTCTCTCCCTGGTCTTATCGTTGTATTGGTTCATGCCGCGCCTTGGGCAGGCTTTCTTCTTCCTGATCTCGTTGGCTTGATTATAGACTTCCTTGGAGACGATCGGCTCATGGTGATTCTCCAAATAGAATTGGTCGGATTCGCCAAGGTTAGCAAGCCTCCTCTTGGAAATCGGATCCACTGTGAATGTCTTCCCTAAAAGAATGTCGCCCGCGTATTTCTCATTTCCGATGATCCCCAGGATTCCGCTGCTCCTCCATTCGAGGTTACCGTTCTTGGTTTTGTATCCGAGTTCCTTCAGCTCTCTGGCTATAACCGTCGCGCCGGCCCCTTCCAAATATCGCTTGAATATGTATCTGACTGTCTCAGCCTCTTCCTTGTTTACGACCAAGGCTTTCGTCTTCTGGTCATAATCGTATCCGAGGCATCCCTGGAAGCCGATCAATTCCCCTCTCTGCATCTTCATCTTGAGCCCTTTTTTGACATGCTCGGAGGTATTGTGGACTTCCTGCTGCGCAACCGAAGAGAGAATCGTCAGCAGCAATTCCCCGTCCATCGTAAGGGTGTTGATGTTCTCCTCCTCAAAATAGATAGCGACGTTCTGCTCTTTGAGCATTCTGACGTATTTGAGGGTGTCGAGAGTGTTTCTTGCGAATCGGGAGATGGATTTCGTCATGATGAGGTCTATTTCCCCTGCCAAAGCAGAATTGATCATCCTCTGGAAATCCTCCCTCTTGTCAATCTTGGTGCCGGAGATGGCCTCGTCGGCGAATATCTTCACGAGCTTCCAGTCATCCCTTTCCTCGATTTTCTCCTTATAGTATCTAACCTGGGATTCATAGCTCGAAATCTGCTCCTCGGAGTCCGTGGAGACGCGGCAATACGCCGCAACCCTGAGCTTCTTGCTCGATTCGGCGGGATTCCTGCTAACCCCGATGGTTGTTTTCGCCTTAATGTGTGTGACTGTTCCGAGCATATCCGAAATCCTCCTCTCACAACTGCCTGCCGAATTTCGCCACCAAAGCCTTCTTGATCCTGATGAACTCATCGCTGTTGATGGCTTTCACCTGATAAAGGATGTGGAGCCAATGTAGCTGAGTGGCGTAATCGAGCATGTCTTTTGCCTTTTTTTCAACCTTGCTAATAGTCAAGTCCTCCTTATGCGAACTATATTAGTTTGGTTGCTGATATCAGTATACAACCATCATAGGTTGTTTGTAAAGAACAAATCAAACTAAAATAGTCTTTCTTGAATTGATTTATCTGCACTTTTTTGGTATGCTTGGCATAGAGGTGAATTCATTATGGAAGAAAACATGAAACCACGCGCAAGCATATCCAAATACATATCCAAATTCTTGGATGAATCGAAGATGTCCAAAGCGGCTTTCGGGAAGCTCTTCGGAGTCACGGCAACATCCGTCACAAGATGGATCGAATGCGTGTGTGTACCCGACATCGATCTTCTCCCAAGGATTTCCGAAACCCTTGACGTCTCGATACCAGAGCTTCTCGGCGTCGGTTCTGAGAAGCCCCTATCCCCTTCTGAGGCAAAGGTTATCAAGGAATATTCCTCCAATATGTCCTTCAAGGAATTCGTCGACCTCTACATGAGCGATGAGCATTTCAGGAAATTCATCGATTACATCGTCTCTATCATGCCCTAAACGCCCAAAACCTGAAGGAGGGCTGAGGCAAGCCTAACATACCACCTATCATCGGATTTGTATTCCAAGTCAGCATCCACCGTGCTGGCTTTTTCAATTCCGAAACGATAGAGGTAACAATGCGCCGCAAGCTCTCCCTCCATGCTCATGATGGTCCTGTCAAATCTATCCCGTGCATCTGAATAGATCATTGAGAGAAGTTCCAAACGCGCTTCCCTGTCTAACTTGTAGCAGTCCTTTATTTTCAGGGAATCCTGATAGTAGACAACCTCCGCCGTCAAGCCGCCGGACAATTGATATGTTTCGCGTTTCCCTACTTCGTGCGGCTCCCTGATAAACATGCTGATGCAATTGACGTTTCGGGCGTAATTGTAGGAATAGACGAGAGCAATGAAGGCCGAGGCGATAAGGAGGGCGAGGCTACATCTCCGCTTCCTTTTCCCTGAGCTTCTCGATGTCGCTTTTCGTGTAAAAGCCATAATACCCTTTCGGCCTTTTGAACCCGAGGCAACGGTATTCCTCGTCCAATCCTTCCTTCAGATCCCTGAAGACAGGATGCTCGTTTTGCCCGCAGACGAAATAGCGCCATTTGCCGTCTTTCCCATAGACGTAGCAATACTCGATCCATGAATCCGGTGAATTGATGTCTTCCAAATCGACAATCCTCGGCTCCGTTCCCTTCTCTCCCCTGTCCCTGCCATAGAAGACGGTCACGCCTTCCTGCCTGTGGTCGAAGTTGTGCTCACTGCCGGGAAAGGGATCAATGTTCTCATTGAGCGCTGCCATATCCCCAAAGGAAATGAGTTTCTCAACCTTCGCCCTGTCAGAATAATGATCGAGCAGCATCGCACCGTTATAGGTCAGATAGCCATCGCTATGGCAATAGCTTCCCATTACCCTTCCGTCATCGAGCTCAATGCCGATGTAGCTTCTCGTGCTCATGTCAGAAGCTGATGACCCCGTCGCTTAGCTGGATGGAATTTACCATCTGTGCATTGAGGTTCATGTCGACAAGGGAATTGAATTTCTCTGATCCGTTGACGCTTACCTTCGCTCTGTATCCAGAGCCTTTTTTGACGGCAGCCTTGTAATTGTTGATGAAATCGGAGGCGATGGTTCCCGAGGTTCCGAACTCATCCTTATATGTGTGGTACATCACATATTGGAAACTGGCCACATCGGTGAATTCGCGCTTCGAGAAATCGACGCTCCCGTCAAGGGTGATACAGCCTTTCATGTATTCGTCTACTGCAGAGGAAAGCGTATCGAGAAACCTATCTTTGTCGGTATAGGCTGCGCCTTTGTAATAATAGGTCCCGCTGGAGTAGGTGGAAGGGTTAAGTGCTTCTCCGAACAATGAGCGGAAAGACACTTTCGAGGAATCGTAATCGACACTCAAAGCGAACTTGTCCTCCCTCAATCCCTTGGTTCCGACGGAATATACGGAGCTGGTTGTATTGATCTTCACCGGTTTTCCGTCCGTGAATGCGTTATTCTCGAATGCGATGCTATACGGAGTCAAAACTTTTCTCTCATAATCGATGAGCAGACCGGCCTTGACGGATGGATTGTCCTTCAGGCTCAAATCAAAATCGATTTTTCGTCCGAATGCCTTCTTGCAAGTGAATGTTATGGTCTTGTTTACGGAATCGATGGAATAGGCCATGTAATCCTCGACCTTCCTGTTCGGATCATATTCCCAGTCGTACTCGCTGTCGTCTCCTCTGTTCCAATCCAATCCAGCGTTAAAGTCGGTGACAACGGCCTCCTTGGGTTCAAGAGTGTAACCGACGACTTTGGTTACCGTTCCGTCAGCGTTCGACATAGTGCTAAGGAGCCTGATTTTGATTCCCTTCGCTTCGCTAACGCTGAAATCGTTGTTATTGTTTCCATCGTTTTTCTTCATCGCATTGACGGCTTCCTGATAGCCGTATAAGGCCCCTCCGACAAATGCTCCAAGCCCTAAAGCGGCACAACCCGCAACGATCAATACCGTCTTCAAGGTCTTATGTGTCTTCTGATTGCTTTTGAAATTGTTTTGTGTTTGATTCTTCATGTTTTCCTGTCCTTTCACATCTCAGCTTCTTCCTTCTGAACGTAATTTCCTGTTTTCTCGTCGAAATCGTAATCTTCCTCGTTGCCCCAGAGATCGAAGCTCATCTCATAGGCTTCCTTGGAATAAGGGTCGAATTGGTTTTCCTCCACAAGACTTCCGTTCTCATAGACATAACGTCCGCTCATGAAGCCGGTCTGCTCCTCGGCATACTCGTGGATGATCTTCGCCTCCGGATGCATCCTTGCCATCTTTTCGATTGCGGGGATTGCTGGCGACCAAGCGGTGTCAAAATAAACAGTTTGTCTATCCTCCGATAAAAAGGTGTTGCAGGAATTCCACTTTGTCCCCCAATTCCGGATGGACCATTCGTACCAATCGGGAACGCCGTACTGACAAAGGTTTCCGAAAACCTTCTTTCCTAATTCGATAGTGGCGTCGAGTTTGTCCCGGTATTTCTCCTTTAGCTCATCGACTTGTTTCGGCTTGATGACGCAAACGCCGATTCTTTCGTAGTCCGTCGTGCTGAAGGCCTTCTCAAGCAAGGCGATAAACTTCTTGACGGGAACGACCTTATCCTCTTTGTTGCCAATTGCGTCAATAAGCGGATTGATCTTCGCGATGTATAGAAGAAGCCCGTCGAGCGACCTTGAGCTTTTTTCGATATTTAGTGCGTCCGGCATCCTTTCTATAGTATTGAAGTCGAATGCCTCTTGGCCCTTCTCGTCTTTTGCAAGATGGGCTGACAAGATTGCCTTTGCATCCTTCCCCTCTATCCTGATTCGGTTTGTTACCCAGTTTGGCATAGAATCCTCCTTCTTTGTTTTCCTTCATTTGCTCCTCCGCAAGGTCTCTTTGAGGCGAGCGCGATTATTCTTGTGAAAATTGATGAGCTGATTGAGATAGTGCGTGTCGTTCGAGAACACGCTGTTAGCCACGTATCTTTCCCACAATGTCTTCAATATCTCGTCCAAACGGCTCATCTCATCGAATTGGGAATCGTCGAGGATTCCGTTGAGGACGTATATATGGATTTCCTTGTAGAAAGCTATCCTGAGCGCATTTTCAACGGCAAAGCCGGTTCCTTTCTTCCATACGATTCCAATGAATTCCTTGAACTCCTTGTGAACCCTAGCGGTGACTGTTTTTCTGATTTCGTCCGTCATAGGACAGCCTCCTCCCTTTTCATCTCTGCTCTTCTTTGCTCCATCGCATGGAAGGCATCAAGGAAATCCATGCCATCGACTTTGTTTTTACCGATGTACTCCATGATCTTCTCAGTCTGATTATCCGTAAGGGAGACGGAGGCACCCGTGCTAGGGTCATAGCCGACGAAAATCAGGCATCCGCCCATGACGTGGTCGTATTCCGGAAGCATGATGTTTGGAGAAGAACCGTTGTTTAGGAAATCGTCGTTGCAGATGATGTCCGCCTGCCCTTCCATTCCCGGGACCGAAGTCATGTCAATCAGGCCACCGACCCTCTTTTGGAATTCTTTGAGGTCGTTTTTTATTTCGACGACCTTTGGTTCCTTGTTCTCTTCCTTGATCACGGCCTTGATGACGTTCCGAAACAAGGAGCTTTCCCTGTCGTGGAACATCTCAAGGGCTTCTTTCTCATCGGCGAGTTTGCTTTCATCGAACTCGTATTCCGGATAGACGCAATACCCGGAACCTTGGGCATATCCTGTTGGCTTTCCCAATCCGTTATCCTCGATGAGCTTCTTCGCCCAAGGGCAGTTGTTCGTGTCGACGAAAGCAACGTTTCCCTTTCCGGCGTTCGGGCTTTTGGAATTGCCGAGATTGACCGTCATGACAGAATATGGCTCAAGGGTGTCAACGTCGTATAAATCGACGGCCAGGCCTCCTTTTGCATATTCCTGGCGGATGGGCAACAGTCTGATTTCCCCATCGTTCCCCTTGAGATTTATGATTTTCTTTTCGTAGTCTTTCATTGTTTCCTCCTACATTTCGTATTCGCCCTTATAAGCCTTCGGGCATAGAGAGAGGGCCTTTTTGATGGTTGTCGTAAGATAAGAAGCGTTCTTCTCCCATTTCTCCCTGGCCAATCCGCTGCTGAGCATGATGGATGCAATCTGATTTCCGTCCTGCGTCCAGAAAGCGAGCAGGCTTGCCATGGCGAAATCCGCGTTGCTGGCAGATGGGTATCCGGAGATATCCCCTTCGTATAAGGCGCTGAATTTGTCTCCCTGCCTGGACTTTCTTATCTTCTCGATGATCTCCCTTTCCGACATCGAAGGGGCGATTCTTTCGATTTTTCTTGGCGGAGGCATCCATCCGACGATGCTTTTGCTGATTTCTTCTATTTCTTTTGGATATGCGACGATTTCTTTTCTGCCATCTATGATGTCACCTGTCATGCACAGGAACCTCTTAGAGTCGTAGATTTCGATACCGAGCGAGTCATTTCTTTTCTTCGCATCCTTCTCCAGCCTTCCTTTGGCGATGATGTGGATGCCATGCCCGCTGCACGATTTCTCTGCATACGTGACGGGAAGCATCGACAGTAGCTTCTTGGACAAATCATTGACGTTCCCATCCCCATCTATGGAATGATCGGTGTCGATGAAGACATAGCCACCTGTCAAAACGAATGCCAGCCCATCCAAGTGCAGCTGTTTCTTCCGAAGAGCCTTCATCGCCGTCAGAAACGAAGACCAGGTCGTCGGATCGTTGGCTTTTGCAAAGGTGAGGTCGGATGGGTTCAGCATGAACTTCTTCGTTTTGCCATCCACGGATTTCTTTCTGTAGCAAACCCACTGCTTCTTCCCCTTCATCTCAAGCGGGATGTTTTCTTCTTTAAACATCAATACGCGACCGCCTCAACGCGTCTCTGTTTTCGAACCGAATCTTCACATACGTCGCTTTTTCCCTTTTCCCTTTGGAGTCTGGCTTTGAGTTTCTTATCCTCAATGAACGCCTCGTCGATTCCGTTGATAAGCTCAAGCGAATACCTTGATATGACGTCCATGTTCTTTCTGAACTTCGTAATGTCGCCATCCGCCCAGCCAGTGATATAGGAGAAATTGAAGTCTTCGGTATCCAAGCCAAGATGAGAGCAAACGACACAGGCGATGGATTCCGCTTCGACTTCCTTGATATCTCTATTCGGAAGCGCGGTGACGCCATCGAACTTTGCTTTGTATGGATTGTGTGCCAAGGCGTGTCCGCATTCATGGACGAGCGTCGATATCTCCTGCAAATCTGACATTCCTTCCAAAAGAAGGATTCTCTTCTCCCTGTGGTTACATAGCCCATAGCAGCCCTGTCCCAACTCTCCTTCGGAGGCATAGCCCACCGAATAACCTTCCTTGGCTACCGCTGACATCAGGCCAGATTTGATGAGTTCCTTCTCTTCGACAGTGATTTTCTCATCCATTTTGAAAGCCTTGATTTCCTTGCCTTTTGTTTGGGATACATCGAACACAAAAGACGGCTTATATCCTTTCACAATGACCATCTTCCTTGTCCTGATGGCTCCGTCATCGTCGGTGAGGTAATTCCCTTTCTCATCTTCGAGCATCACCTCTTCGACCGTCTTCACAGGAGCGAAGATCTTGATTGCCTTCTCGTCCTTCTTGATGCTTCTTCCCAAGTAATTCCAGCCTCTCATGCCATTGACGAAGCTGGCGTTGGGGTTCTGAAGAAGGATGTACACCTGATTCGTGAGGGAATATTTTCCCAGGTTCCCCATCATGACCAGGACGTCCTTGTATTTTCCCGACTTGATGAATTCCTCGAGCTTCCAGTCGACCTCCTCCATGATTTTCTCGACCTCTTCCTTTCGGAATGGCTTGGCATCAATGTTTTTCTTCTCCATTTCTTGCCTCCTTTCTTGCATAAAGGGCTTGTGCCCCTCACCTAATAGGTAATTTGGCAAACGGGAAATTAGCCCCTTTGAGGAAAAGTCATCTTTATTTCAGAGAATTAGGAGCGACAAAAACAATCAACAGTGCACCAATCTCAAAGTCGCAATCCAGGCAAGCAAAAAAGCTCTTTGAGGCTAAGAGCTTGAGAACCGTCATGATATTCCATGGATGAATTTTCAGCCTTTTTTGAGTAAGACAAAGTCACTATGTCCAAAGGGTTCTACGAATGCATGGGAAGACATGCGGATCATATTAACCAGATTGACTGGATACCGTCATGACTGGCTGATTTTATTTATCGTTTGTCGGACACGTTCCCCGGTTTCATGAAAAATACCTTTCTTCCATATCGGTCGCCACGATGTCGAAACAGCCCCTTTTGCTTGGAGATGAAATGAGGAACGCCCTTCCTCGCGGATTGTGTACGATGGCGTCTTTCTCAGACTCGTTGATAGATCCTGCATTCCGATACAGGGTGCATAGTTCCGTCATGTCGTTCGGGGAGAGCGAGAAGATCATCGAATACTGGGAAACATTGATGATGGCACTCGATTTCCTTATCGTCTCAGGCCTTGTAGCAAAATCCTTCACATTCTGTGTGATGATGATAAGCATGCCGTCGTATTTTCGGATTCTCTTCGCGAGCTGATACATGAAATCGAGCGCTACCGGATATTTTTCGTCGATGAAGAGATGGGCCTCGTCTATCGCAACGACAATTCTTCTTTTCTTCCCGTTTTTGATGTTTTTGTCCCTGTTCTTCATCACTTCGTTCTCGACCCATTTCAATATGAGAAGCATTTGGGCATTGGCAGTCGTGTCGTTCTTATTCGCCAAAAGCCTTTGGAAATCGAAGGCGACGAACTGTTCATTCGGCGAGAAAGAAGTGTGCCCGTTCCATAGATTGGAGTTTCTTCCTCCGGTGACGAATTTTGATATGTAGTTCTCAATCACCTTCAGATATGATCGGTTGTACTCATCCTTCTCGCCTTTGATTCTGTCCCTGACCAATTCCCCGAGCTCATCGAAAGTCGGATAATCATCCGGCACAAGATTCCTGAAATCGGATTCCGGCCCGATCCCTTTTCTTTTGTAGAGCTCTTGGGTGATTTTATTGAGGAGCTCAAGCGAGTCGGCGTTTATCCCTTTGAGGATAAGCCGATAGAACTCCTCCAAGAACTGCAGGTGCGAATAGAAGGAATTCTCATCGCCATCGATGCCAAGTATCACCTCAAAGGGATTTATCATCCCATGCCTTGAGGAGGACACGTCTATGCATGCGCCCCCAAGATTTTCCGCCAGTCTCCCGTATTCATTTTCGGGATCCAAAACAAATACTCTGCAGTCATCGCTAGCCAAAGAGGAGATGATGGTCTTTGCAGCGTACGATTTGCCCGATCCTGGCTTCCCCATTATGACCATGTTCGAGTTGACGAATTCGCTATCCCTTTTGAAGAAATCAAGGAATACGGGAAGCCTGTTCTCACCTATCAGCAATCCCTGCTGATCCATGATCGAATCAGAAACGAAGGGAAAGCACGCGGCTATTGAAGAAGTTTGGATTCCCCTGCTGATCCTTACTTTGTCGATGGATGACAGCATGGAGGTGACATAGGCATCGTTTTGCCTTCCTAACATCTCCGTGTACCCGAAGCCCATCCCCCTCAGCCTTGCTTTGACGACTTTCTTGTTCTTGCTCTCGCCGGGCGCATCGTAAACGGAGATGATGATCGTCGTGTCGAAAAGAGTCTCGTTCTCATTCTGAACTCCCTCCAATAAATCCTGAAGGGAATCCAAATGAATCTCCCTGTCAAGGGCGTCACTCGCCTTAAAGGAGCCCGTTCCCGTCTGGATTTCCAGGATCGCATTATCGATCCTTTTCACGGCCTTTGCCTTCTCCACCGGTTTGATTCTCATCACGACCTTTGTGTTCTCCATGTCGAAAAGGCCCTCTCCCCAGCCATTCTGCACCTTTAAGGGATAATCATTGAGAACGATATGGGATACGGTTTTTCCGTCCTGCTTTGCCTTCATCAGGGAAAACCTGACTTCTTTCGGTTCTCCCGTTCTTTCTCCATACGGGTCAAAGCCATAGGAGATGAAAGAAGACAATTCTTCGCCATCAAGCCTTCTTGCTGACAATCCACCCGAATCCAGGATGGATTTCGCCCTTCCCAGAGTGGATTCCGCATCGTTTTCCGAACGGGATATAAGGCAGATGTAATAATGGCTATAGAAGATTTCGTCGTCGCTGTTCATCGAATCGATGAGCTCTATCCTTGACTGAATGAGATCGACTCTGGATTGATACTCAGCCTCCGTCACTTCTCCGTTCATATTGGAATTCGAAAGCGCCTGAAGCCTATCCAATTCATCCTTCAGATTTCCATTCAGGTTCAGAGGCCTTTCCAGTTTGACGATCGACCATTCGTCCAATGGCGAGATCAAATTGATCGCGCCGGATAGAGCCCCGTCAATCAGGCTGTCCTGATCGTCATTCGACATCATCCTGAAATCGATAGGGCTGATCTCGAGCACTCCGACATAGGTTCCGTCTCCATTGACGATGAAATCGTCTTCTATTTTTCGGTAGGGAACGATGGCGTCCATATCGGAATTAGGGTTCTTCGAATCTTTCCTGTATTTTTTCCTGCTGGCGACGTATTTGAAGAGGAATCCGAAGCATTGGTATAGCCTCTCCCCGTTGATTGAGACGAAGAAGGGAACGGCTATGCAGAACTCCCCGATGGCCAGAACGAAACGGAAGGAAAGGTTGGTAGAAAGCGTGATTGCCAATATCAGAAGGAAGAACAGCCCGACTACAATGTCGGCAATGGCGAAATTCCTGTAAAAGGTCATCCTCACCTTCGATGTCTTAGGTATGATTCTCATCGTCTTTCTTCTCCTCCTTCACTTTTGTATTTTCCCTATCGGATTCCATGTTCTTGTTCTCTTTTTCGTCCGGTTTTTCATTGCTGCTCTGATTGTTTTCTTTCTGCTTCTCTTCCTCTTTTGGCTTCTTTTTCTGCTTCACGTCTGCCCTGTTTGTTAAAGTGTCGCCAGTGAACGCATTCCTCAGTCTCGGGATGAAATTCTTGCCCACCTGTATCAGGCCTCCCCTGGATAGATCGTGGATCATGCCGGCGGGCATTGTCGCAAGTCTAAGAGGCATAGCAGCGATTTGCTTCGCCTTGCTTTTCTTGGCACCATCCTTTACGACTTTTTGGTTCCTGGTTGAATGAAGAGACGCCTTGAACGCCTCTCCCCTGGTTTTCTTCTTTTGCCTCATCGCCTTGTAATCGGAGCCGGCGATAAGAGACATGGCTCCGCCGCCTATCATGGTTTTGGCGGCCTTCGAGAAAGCCATCGCAGAGCGAACGTTGTAAATCATGCTAGCCATCTCGCCGCCGCTGGACTGCCCTCCAGTGAGCTGGGAGATGAGCCTGGATGCTTTCGTGACGGCGAAGCTTCCCCCTATCAGGAACAGAATGTATACCACTCCGTTTTGGAAACCATCGTGGAAGAAATCAATCTGGTACACAATCGGAATAATTAGAAAGAAGAGATTCATGACGAGGATGACTCCATAGGCGGAGAGTATCTTGGATATCAGCATATCCTTCCATACCTTGAACCTGTTTCCTTCGTCTAGTGGGATTGTCGCCGTGGAAATCGGCGAGATAAGATAAAGGAGCACGATGTCGAAGATTCTCTGCACGAAGGTCAGACTGGATAGGACGAACATCACAAGAATCACAACGGACCCCAACAGTCCGATGACGTAGTTGCATTCCCCGATGTCGTAGTACTGCTTCACGGTGGCGAGGTTCGAATAATCCAGCTTCCCGCTTATGAACATCTGCTCGACATAGTTTCTTTGAGAAGCATCTCCTTTGTACGCGTCGTTCCCTATTGTGACCAGGAACTGACCGCCTATTGTTCCGTTTGTTCCATCGAAGTTCCCCTGCATCGCCTGATTTACGGAAGTCATCACGACATTGGTAAGAAGAATCCCCGACAATACCGTGAAGGGTATGATGATCATGATGACGAAGCTCTGAAGATTCTTCGCCATAACCGTCTTCCAGTTTTGCTTTTCCTGATAGCAGGAGCGCACGATGGCGATGACGGTGAAGACAACAAGGAGGATGGTCCCAATAATTGTGATGATGAGAAACGTCCTCCTTATCTCATAGGATTTCATAAGGGTGGAAAGGAGATCGGTGTCCTCCCCATTGATGTTCGCCTTGTCGATGCCGCAGAGTTTATAGAAGATGGACTTGATGAAATCGATCAGCACGCAGATCCCGGCGAAGCAGCGGTAAAGGATGCCGAAGAAGAAATCGGCGATGGCGTTCATTAAGTCTTCAAGCAGCATAGGCCCTCACCTCCTTTACTTCTCTCTCAGACTTGGGACTTGACCCATTCCTCGAGAATGGGCACGGCGATCTTCAAAGCCACGATGAGCACAAAGATGATGACGAAGCCGATGATGGCTCCGATAAGATCTTTCTTCGCCTTCTCCCTGGAATTTTGCTCGTCGGATTTGGCAATCTTGACGCCTAAGACGATGCAATAAATCGTCCCAACCGCGACGACAATGGCAATCGCTGGCCAAAGAATCGCGTCTAGGATCTCGAGAATCGGCTGAATGATGGGGTTAAGGTCGACTGATAGCATTCGGTTCATGTGTGTTTCCTCCTTCTTTTCCGTTAAAACGTGAGCTGGGTATCCCAGTCACAAGACCCTGACGGGCCATACCATAGCCATGGGCTGTGGCAGATTGTGGCCCGTCTTATCTTGTTTACAAAAATCCGTGTTTTTATCCTTCCCTCCTACTTCCTGAAGACTCTTTTCTTCTTCATCGCGACCAAGACCACCATACCGGCGATAATGGCAATCCCTACGCCGATCAATGCAATGACTGCTCCGTTTGCCTTGAAGCACAATTCGAAGGAATAGATCCTCGAATTGCCTAGCTTGTCTTTCACGACGACTTCGTATTTCCCATATTCGAAGAGCTCATCGCCGAGTCGGTACTCTATCTCCTGCCCATCTTTATAGACATGGATTTCCCCTTCCTCCGTCATGTCCGAAAGCGTAACTCTGGCATCGTCTTTCCCGCCGTCCTCGATTCCCGAGATGGTGATTTCCGGTGCGGTCTTGTCGATGGTGAAGGAAATGGTCTTCTCATTGCCAAGAGAGTCCCTCAAGGTGATTTCGTAATAGCCGTCCTCGGTCAGCTTGTCCCCTAATTCGTAATCGAACGCCGCGCCATCTCTCTTAGCGACAACGCTGACGTCCTCGTCGGACGAAACCGTCACGTCGGAATTGGTCATGGATCCGTTGTCTACGCTCGCGGAGGCATCCACGGACTTATCGATCACAAATCGGAGCGTTTCCTCATTGCCATAAGAGTCATAGATTCTCACGACGTATTCTCCTTCTTCCTTGATTGATTCGCCGAAATCGTAGGAATAGGCGTTCCCGTCTTTTGTGACGATGATGGTCGCTTTCTCATCGGAGGAGAAGGAAACGTCATCGTTTGTCCTGTCTCCGTCTTTGACGTTGGAAGAGTAGCGAACGGATTTGTCGATGGTGATCTGGAAGGATTCTCTGTTGCCAAGCGCATCGCTGGCCTCGATTCGATAGGTTCCCTCTTCCGTCAATGCATCACCGAACGAATATGGATAGTCTTTGCCATCCTTGGTAACGGAGACCATCAGATCCTCGTTGTCGGTTATGACAACGTCTTGATTTGTCGTTGCGTCCTTTCCCTTCGGGAGCTCCCCTTTGGAATCGGTGACGGAATAATCAAGCGTCTTATCGATAGTGAAGGTGGCGACGCTCTCGTTTCCAAGGTCATCCTTCACCTTGATGACGTAAGTCCCTTCTTCGGTGAAGACCGTACCTCTTTCAAAAGAGAGTTCCTCTCCTCCGTTGACGGAATATGTCGCCTCGACGACATCCGCATCGTCCCACGAGACGTTGACGTCGCCATTCGTTTTTCCGCTGTCCTTCGCGCCACCGATAAGGATGGATGGTGCTTTGTTGTCGATTTTGAAGGAATAGGCGCTGAAATTGTCAGGATCGTCTTTGTTGATTAGTTTGACGGAGTATTCTCCATCTTCAGAGTAGGACACATGGCCATCGGCGTTCTTTTCGACAAGAACGCCGTCTTTGTAGACCTCCGCATAATACTTCGAGGAATCGAAGTCGAAAGTGACTTCTTCCTTCGTCTTGCTTCCGCTCTCGATGCTGAGAGTTCCTTTGGGGAGCGCCTTGTCAAATCGATAGGTCTTCTCGACGACTCTTCCGAAGTTATCCCTGATGATAACCTTATAGGTTCCTCCTTTGTCGAAGTCGTAATGGGTTGCGTCGGGAGATATGCCGTCAAGCTTCACGCCATCCTTGTAGATTTCCAAGGACACGATGGCGTCGAATTTCTGATCAAGGGACACGTCCACGCTGAACGCAGTGTTATCCGAATTGCTCTTGAAGGTTACTTCCGGCTCTTTGCCGACGATGTAGACCTTGAAGGAATAGGAGTTTCTTAGTCGATCGTAGACCTCAATCTCGTATTCGCCTCCTTCCGTCAAGGAGGGGATGCAATCGCCTTTTTGGTAGTAGGATTTCTTTCCTCGATGGCTGATGGCAACCATGGCATAGGGATCGTTGTCGATGATTTCCTTGATCGAGAAGGTTTTGTAGTAATAGGCAGACACGTCATTTGTATCCTTTTTCCCGATGGTTTGGCTCTTTTCGCCATCCTCTCCGAAGATCTCGGTGTCAATCCGGATATCCGGCGAGGAGAGATCCAGGAACGCCTCATAGACGACCTTGTTTCCAGCGGCATCCCTTTCTCTGATTTCGTATACGCCGGTCTCAGAGAATTGCTCTTCGAAGGGAACCCCTTCCTTGACAACAGCCCATTCTTCATCGCCTTTCAGCCTCGCCTCGATCAAAGAGGAATCCGCTTTACCGAAAGCATAGCCATTCAGCAACGGATAGCTTGATCCGTTGCTTTCAAAGGCATCGGAATACATGGAGTCCGAAGAAGGCTCGCCATAATCGTTCTTGGTCAAATCGAAATGATTCAAATCCGAAATGTATGACTTGGCATAGAACCTCACGGCTGCCATCAGCCCTTCCTCATCGAAGTAGTAAAGCTCATTATCCTCGGAGGAGACGGACTTGTAGCGGTAATAGGTCCCGAGATGAACACTTCCGCTCGCGATGAGGTTCGTCTGGGTGAATTTGTTCACGTCATCGAGCTCCAATGTCGTGACATGTTTCTGATATTCGATCTCGGAAGCATATTCCAGGGCTTCTTCATAGGTTGCAAAGGAGCGTTTCTTCCCGTCGGATTCGACGTTGTACCAAGAAGAGACCAGATGGTCTTTCCTGTTCTCCAAAGCAGTCTTGTTGATGCTTGGGGCAGTCAAGTCGATTTCGATACGGTAGACGGTGCTGTTCCCCGCCTTGTCGGTGAGAACGAATTCGTATTCGCCTTCCTCGGAAATGACTTTGTTTTTGCTGTAAGGTGTTCCGTTTACAGTCGCGTCGCAGTCTTCGTCCCAGGTGAAATAGACCTTTCCGTTGGTCTTGCTGCCATCCTGGATTTCCTCATAGTCGGAATAGAGCCTACCGACCGGCTTCGTCTTATCTATGGTGATGGAATAGGTTGATTTATTCCCGGCCCGGTCGGTAAGGATGACGATGTAATCGCCCTCTTCTGAGAAGACATCGCCGCTCTTGTACTCTTGGTACTCGCTTCCGTTATAGGAATAAATCGCGTATGCGTCTGCTTCGTAGTCGAGGCTGACGTTTTTATTGGTGGATCCGTTGTTTGCTATCGGATTTCCTTCCCCGTCGACCCACTTGGCGCTTGGGTTCTCCTTGTCGATGACGACGGTGAACCTCGAAACGTTTCCGGCCCTATCGTTCATGGAAATGGAATAAGAGATTGTCTTTCCTTCTTCGCCGGTCAATTCCTTGGTTTGGATTGCCGAGTAGGAAGAAAAGAGGCCATTGATAGTAATGCCTGTTTCCGCGTCTCCTCTTTGAATGGAATCGGGCGAAAAAGCGGCGATGACATCCTTGTTGAAATAGAGCTCGGAACCATCTTCATATCGCTTGCCTCCGATGGTGAGATAAGGCTTTTCGTCAATGACATGGCACACGAATTCAGAGGCGATGCCAGTCGCAGTCTTCACGTTGATTGTTATGGTCTTGCCACCCTCTTCGGAGAGTTTGTAGTCCTTGTTCACCTGGTAGTTGGAAGATATCACGCCGCTGGAGGTCTGGCATCCAATCCTCATGACATCGCTTCGGTTGAAATAGATGCCGGTGTCGTACTCCTTCCCGCTTTCCATCATAGAAGAAAAAGATTCCACTCCGTTTCGATATAAGGTGAACACGGGAAGCGAAGTCTCCAAGTACACCTTGAAATGGCTCGATTCGTTCCCGGCCTTATCTGTGCTATAGAATTCGTACCAACCGTCCCCAGCCGTGGATGGGATGATGCTTCCTAATGCGTATTCGATGAAAGTTCCGCTAATCGGCGATTTGCAGTACGCCTTGCTGATTCCTGATCCGGAATCGGAAGCGGTATAGGCGAAGGAATTCGAGATATAGCAACCGTTGGACACTGGCTTCCCGTTTGATGAGACGCTGCCAGCCGGAAGGGTTGTATCGAGGTAAAAGGAATAGACGTCCGTCTCGCTGTCGACGAAGTCCTTTGCGTAGAAGTGATACCATCCATCCTTGCCTTTGGTTGTATAAGAGCCGCTCGTTCCGCGATAGGAAGAAGCGCCGGGCTCTTTGTAGTAAAGGCCGCTCAAATGGTCGTCTTTAGCGATGACGGTCACATTTCTGTTGACGAACCCGCCGTTCTGAACGCTTTTCCCGTTGGAATCTGTCATCTTGATAGACGGCAAGGTACCATCGACGATGAGGTTCACCTCCATCTTGGATGTCGAATGGTAAACGACCGTTCCGTCCGATTTGATCCAATAGTATTCCCTGTCGATTTTGACGGAGTATTCCCCATCCGCCAAATTGAGTGTTCTTTTGCCGAAATATCTAGGATTGACCTGTGCATCCGCGATATTTGACGAATCATCTGCGATGATGGTTCTCTTCGTGGAGACGCCATATCCGGAGTAAACGGCATATTTCGTTTTGACGGATGTGTCAAATAGATCATCAACGGAAAAGTCCTCGTAGAAACTAGTGACTCCGTTTTTGCTGACGGAAAAGCGCCATTTCACATCGAATCTCGTCTTCTCATCAGACGATGAGCCGTATTTCGGGGCGCTGGACTCGCTGAAATCGATGTAGAACTGATTGCTCGAGACCTTCAGGCTGCTGGATCCGTAGGTAGCCCCCGTGTTGTCCTTGGAGTAAACCTTGATTCCAGTGGAGAAATACTCACTGGAACTGTATCCAGAAGGGTTTTGGGAGGCGCTGAAATAGACACCGTGGGTCGTTTCCTCCTTCGCGTAGATGTTCTGTATGTACCATTTCCCCTGATTGGCTGCCATCACCCTTGCGGGCTCATTGCTGATGAACACGCTGTTGCACGATGCCAATGTCCCCAGCATTGAAGCGATGGACAAAACCATCAGGAACGCTTTGCTTTGTTTTTTCATTGTTTCTTTTCCTCCTTGTCAGGCCGTCAGCTCACGCATATAACTTCGATAGCGCGCTATCAGCCTTTCCATATTTTCCTTTCCCTCCAAATCGTCGGGAGAGACCCTTTCTTGTATGTCCGTAAGAGACTTCATCGCTTCATTGATTTTTCCTTCGGATAGAAGGCTTACGATGAATCGAATCTCCTTCTCACCCGTCAGCGATGACAGTTGCCTTCTCGTCAGCATCTTCAATTGCTCCATCATGATGGTCCTTGACCTCCGGACCTCGTTTGCCTCGGTGCTCGGGCTGATTCCGCCACTGCTCTTCTTAGGCTTGCCATCCGCTTTCTTTTTCCTTAGCGACATGTCGTAGAACGCCTTCTCTTCGTCGAAGTACCTTCCTCTGTAGAGCCTTTGTTCCGTCCTATCCATACGATAAAAATGGCATTGGAAACTAGGCGTGAACTTGGATCTGATCGGGTGGTATCCGAAGACGGTGACGATGGCGTTCCCCATATCCTTGGAGTTGTTGAGAAGCTGCAGCTCGCTTGGATAGATGAGAGGTCTCTCCTTGATGGAGGAATGGGAATTGATGTCCGCGCCTTTCGCGGAATTGAAACCGACGGAGCGCTGAACCATCGAGAAATTCCCGCATCGCTTGGAGAATTCCTCAATCGTTTTATAGTCGGTCGTCCCGATGAAAATCTGGATGTTGCAGTTGCTTTTGATGATGTCCGCGCTCTTCTCCTCATAGACCTTCGATAGCTGGGAATAGGATTGAACAACGAGATTCATCCAGATGTTCCTGCTTCTTCCGACGGTGATCATCTGTTCGAGTTTATGTACCTTCGGGAGGTTCCCGAATTCATCAAGGATGAAATAGACAGGTTTCGGAAGGGATAAAGTCGGATACGAATTTGCCTTGGCAACAAGCTCTTTGTAAGCTTGAAGAACGACAAGGGAAGCCAACGTGTGCCTTGTTTCCTTCTCATCCGGTATCTGAAGGAACAACGCTATCGGTCTTTCTCCCATTGAGCCGAATTCGATTTCGTTCTCGCTGGTCAACGCGCAGAGGCTCAGATCGCTGAACATGGAGAGTTTGTCAAACGTCGTGGAGAGATAGGAGCCCCTGGTTTTGTCGGAAGCATCGAGCACTTGCTTTGACAGGCTGACCGCCTTGGAAAGCGGGCTCCTGTTCTGGAAATAGGCAATCAGTTCCTCGCAGTCGTTATCGGTGTTGGTCGCCACCTTGGTGATGGAATAGAAATTGAATTTGTCCTTCGTCAGTCCAAGATTCGGGTCCTCGGAATCCTCGAGCATCGCCAGGGCGATGGCCAGCACGAAGTTCTTTGCACCGCTTTCCCACATCGGCTCGTTCTTGTTCTCAATCGGGCAAATAGCTGTTGTGATGTCATGAAGATCCTCGTATACGATGTCATAGAGCTGTTGCTTCTTGACCTGAATGGCGGAATCCACCTCTTCCTGGGTCTCATATTCGTTCCCATCAAAGAGATATCTTCCGTGTTCCTCATCCAGGACAACTTCATCCTTGAGATGAATCATCCTTTGATAGAATTCATATGCCCTTTGCAGCGGATTCCATCGGATGGAGTTATAAGGATTCCTTAAATCAAGAACTTTCACTTCATACCCCTGCTCCTTCAACCGTTTGGCGTGGTCCGCATACAGTTCCCCTTTCGGGTCCGAGATAAACATCGACGGCTTAGTCTTCGTCTCGGAGAGGATTTGGATGGTGGGATTGACGTAAGTTGTCGTTTTACCCGATCCCGTCGTTCCGATAACCAAAGTATGGGCAGGCTTGGCGAACACAACGTCCATCTTCCCGTTCTTCTCCTCCGCCTTGATGATGGAGCCGGTTATCTCCGTCTCCCTTAATTTGGGGAAAGCGACAATCCTGAAGTTCCTCTCCAGATCCCTATCGGTTTGGAATCTGGAACTTTCGGAATTCGCGTCCAAATGCAGATCGCCCTGTTTCCCCCTGATGATGTTCTTGGAGCTCAGAAGCCAATAATGAGTGTAGTAATAGAACAAGAGCGCCAACCCTTCCACAGCGAGAATCAGTGCCATGTAGAGAAAGGTCCTTCCATCGATCAAGAGCCTGGCAGACAGCTTCAATGAGAAGCGGTTGCTGATGAGGCAATTGAGTAGATAGCCAAGGAAATACGAGCAAGGAAGAGAAATAATAGCGATTAGAATCGCGTTGTAGATTTTCTTATTCCAGTTCAATTTCGCCCTCCTCCACCAATCGGTCGTATTCGGCTTTCTTCAGCCTGCTTTGGAAATCATCGAAGACGTCAGAGGCTTCCTTATTCACCATTCGCGCGAGATTGGATGCGCTCTTCAATAGAAGCGTCCTCCTTCTTTTTGCGATGTTCCTTTGCTTTCTCTGCTCCTCGTAGCTAAGCCCGTCGTAACTCGTTTCCCATTGGTACTTCTTGGCGTATCGGAGGATCTTGTTTCCAAGTCTTCTCTTGAAATCTTCGCTGAAGCCATCAAGGAGAAGGAATCTATCCGGGTCCACGTTCTGCGAGGCGCAGATTTCTTTCAGGAAATCGTCATGCCTCTTCAATTCCTGCCTCATCGAGAAGTAGCAATCCTCCAAATCGGGGGACAGGGAGAGCATCGTCATCCCTATCTCGTCGACCAAAGGTCTGAGTTCCCTCATCTCAAGGCTCATGTAGTCCACTTTCCCTTTCGGCAGCTTAGCCAATAATTCAGACAGCTTTTCGCGTATCTTCTTCTCTTTGAGAAACCTAGAATCATCGTTGAGCAGAATCCCTGCCTCTTTCAGAGTCTTTCTCTGATACTGCCCGAAGAAGAATTCGTTTCCGCTGAGTGTCTTTTCTACCATCACCCTCATGCTGTTGATGGAGCTTTTCGTTATCATCCCTCGATGGAAGAACTTTCCATCCTTGCCTTTTCTTAGGTGTTTCGGTTCCAGTTCGTAGAAGGATAGGTGGATATGGTAGTTGTCCGTGTTCTTGTGGAGACCACCGTACCAGTTGACGTTATCGATGTCGATTCCGTTTTCCCTCAGGAATCTCGGAAGGCATTTGTCGATGACGGCTCTGGCATCCTCATAGGTGTTGAGCTTCTCCTTGCTTAGACTCTCTTCCGGGGATATGACGCAGTCCCAGATGACGGATTTCGTCTTCCTCAAATCCTCTCTGAGCTTCTTTTTGCCTTCCGCGGTCAAAATCCCGTTTTTGTCGAACGCACCGATGGATTTCTCATGGACGCCAACGTAGTCGACGTAATCGAAGTCGCCGGATTGCCTTATCCCGTCCTCGATGTAATTGATGTAATCCTGGCCATCGGATTGATTGGAGGAATAGTAATTCCTGTTGGCAATCTTCCTTAGGTTTTCCTTCTTGGTCGCATCGAGATAGGCATCTCCTGGCAGGTAATATCGGATTCGAAAGACGACTTTCGCCATCAGTCGATTTCAGCCTCCTTTTTCTTTTTGAATCTCTTGGGGACTTCGTCGTATTTGCCTGCATCGCAGGCCTCCTTGTCGATGAAATCGCCATTCAAGGAAGCAAGCAGGATATTCAGGATTGCGGATGTGATGGATTCGCACACTTCGAGCTTCTCTCCGGATTTCTTGTTCTGGTCTCTCGAATAGGTGATGTATTTGTCTAGCAAATCCCTTAGGTCCTCGATGTCTGTGGGAAGGTCGAATGGCTTCTCCTTCGGCATGGAGCGTTTCCCTTCCAAGGTTTCCTTGTAGGATCCAAGCCCCAACTCTATGAGATGGACAAGGAACTGGGAACGGTTGGACGCAAAGGAAGTCTCAGTCCTGTTGAACGTCTTCTCCAATTCCTCGATGAGGTCGGTGTTGTAGATCCTCACCGCGGTGTAGCTGAATTTGGAATCTTTCATATGTTTCTCCTCCGTTTCTGATTCGCGAAAGGGGATTTCCCCTCACCCAATAGGTAATTTGACGTGCGGGAAATTAGCCCCTTTTCGCGAAATTCATCAGAATTCCCCGCTTTGGATGATCTTCTCCATGTTCCTTTTCGCTTTCCTGAGCCTTTTGAGCATTGACGGTGAGGAAATGCCCGCTTCGTTAGCTGCTTTTCGTATGCTTTTCCCTTCCAGGCAAACTTTCTCCACCGCCTCTCTTTGGAGCGGCGTCAGTTTCGAAAGGATTCTTTCCATCATGGATTCCCTTGTTTCCTCCTCCTCCAAAAGCATCACGTATTCGACTGGCGTCGGATTCTCTTTATCCTCGATTTCGATTTCATTGCCACAGGAATCGACGGGCATCCTCATCACCTTTCTCTGATAATTTCTTTCTTTGCAGTAGGCTCTATATTCCTCGAGCATCATCCTGTCCGTCCATTCCTTCGGTACGGACGGGTGATGGTAGGCTTTGTAACTTTCCTTCTCCATCGGGAAGCGCACTTTCTTCGTTTCGCCCTTCTTGTTCACGAAGGCGATTTCGGCGTAAATCACGGCCATGTTTCTCTTTCTCCTTTTTCTAGAGAGCCGAAGAAAGACGCCTATTAGTAACTACTAGTAATTCTCAATGTAATTTCTTAATTGAGTATTCATTACAGACACAGGTAAGAATGTGTTTGTAAGTAACTAGAGAACATAGGTTTCTATAGATGACTCCGGCTCTTTCTTGTCCGTGCCTTTTTCCCGAAGCCATCTTTGCCCTATCGAAAAGGCAAGCAAAAAAGATGAACAGAGATGTTGCCTTCTAGTTGGAAGGCATAAATCCGTGTTCATCTTGTTCATCAGGGATTTGCTTCTTTGTCTTAGACTGTGTCTGCTAATCTGTTTTCTTTTTGGGCCTTTTTCTTTCCGTTTTCACCTCCTCTCCGATCAGGCTGGCTGTCACGATCCAGCCTCCCTTCTTACCCTCGACGAGCCTCTCCTTCCGATTGATTCGGAAAAGGAGCTTGCCTTCAGGCGTTCTTATCTCTTCCCACATATGCGCGTCCTCCTTTTCGGCAGTTTTCTCTTCACTTTAGCCTCCATTTAAGTCGGAAGCTCAATGTTTCATGCTAAAATTTAGGAAACATCTACCACGGACCGATTTCGTTCCGCACTGTCATTGTATTAGAGCCTGATTTCGAAACGAGACCAGACGGGACTGATTTCGGCCGTGCTTCAAAGGGGGAAACGGAATTATGAAAACAAGCACTACCATCGGAGCGATTTTCGAAATCCTAGAGAAAAATCTCTACAGCGCGATTTTGAGAATTGCCTCACCGGGAGAAAGAATCAACGCTGGCATGGTCTATGAAACGATATGGACCTGGTTCATCAAGGATTTCGAGAATGAGAAAGCCGGGATTACGGAAGCAATCCAAAAAGGGGAATACGCCAGAAAGCTAATGAACCCAAAAAGTGGTAAGGACATCTCCTACCACGATGCATTGACTATCAGCCCTTCACTCGTCTGTCAGGAAGGGCTAGAGGATGCCATCGAGTATTGCGAGCTAGATGGCAAAGCGAAAATGCGCATGGTAGAAGATTTCAAAGCCATTGGATTGACCGTGAGAAAAGGCTACATTGCCAAAGACGTCACAGCTCTTTTAATCGACCACATTCAAGAGATAATCAGAAGGAAAAAAAGGCCTCTTGCGAGGATCCTAAGCAAAATAACGATGATTATGGCTACACGTCCTATGACGGCTTATGGTCTCTCATGAAAGAAAGAGAAATGACTAAAAAAGAGCTCATATCCAAATCTGGCATAAGCCCGGAAGAGTATAGATTAATGGAGACGAAAGTTGATTTAGCACTTTCAGTAATTAGAAAAATTTGTATCGTCTTAAATGTGGATTACAAAGACATTATCTCATTGGTTTATCCTAACAAATAGCTACTCTACCAAACGATAATTCTATCAACAATCTCTCTTTGCTCCGTAGAAGTTTTTCTTAAATAAATACGTGTAGTTTCAATGCTGTCATGTCCCATTAAGTCAGCGAGGAATGAAATATCGTTATACTTTTCAATAAAGTTTTTAGCAAAGCGATGTCTAAAGGAATGCGGGTATACAACCTTAGGATCTATTCCATATTCAATTGCTAGTCGTTTTAATCCAAGAGCAATCCCTCTTGTAGTTATCCTTTCCTTTTTCCAATTTAAAAAGATGTAGCCACTAGTAAGAGAAACTTCTTCAAACCATTTAAGAGCTTCCTTTTGCAATTTAGCCGGGAAATAAATCCTTCTCATTTTTCCACCTTTAGAATACAAATCGAGATAGCCAAGTTTCACATGTTCTACTTTAATTTGGATTAGTTCGCTAACCCTTGCACCAGTCGCAGCTAAAAAACGCACGACAAAATACCATTCCATTTTCTTTTCGGTCTTAAGCTTCTTCTTAAAAAAATCATAGTCACCATTGCTGATTACATTCTCAAGAAATGGCTTTTGCTGAATCTTTACCGCCGTCAATTTAAGATCGTCCTTCTTTATGAACGTCAGATATTTATTCATTGCTTGGATTCTAAGATTAACGGTTCGTGGCTTATATTGTTCAAGCAAATAGCCTTTGAACGCCAAAACATTTGTTTTATTGAGTTCTTTATAAACCTCGTAAAACATGCTAATCGTTTGCATATACACTTGAACTGTGTTTGGCGACATCTCCTTCTTTTTTAAGAAATCACAAAATTCATCAATCATTTTAAATACCTCCTATGTTGATAAACAAAACCAATATAGAAGATTTACTTTTCGGATAATTGTTATTATGAGAATGGAAATAAAATTATTTTTAAAGAACCACTAGACATCTCTAAAAATATCGTTTGGGTTAAAGGAAAATCCATTTTACTCAAAATGGAAAAAGCGTTACCAGAAGGGTTGTTTTTTCAGTATATTGATATTGAATCTATTGACAACAAAGTTAATAAAATAAGCAAAAGAATTCTTAAGACAAGCCAAGCGCCTAGCCGTGCTTCCAGAAAAGTGTTTAAGGAATCAACACTTTTTTCGATGGTGAGGCCGTATTTACGAAACATCGCTTTTGTTGGTGAGCAAAATGAGAATGCAATAGCATCAACAGGATTTTATGTATGTACTCCAATTAAGCTTATACATCCTAAATATTTATTTTTATTGCTTATAAGTGATTATGTAGTAAATGGGCTAAACGAACACATGAAGGGAGATAATTCGCCTTCTATTAGAAGCTCTGATATAGATAATTTTTGGTTTCCAATTCCTTCATATTCATATCAAATTAAAGTCCTAAACTTTTTAGATAAAATTAATTTAACAATTGAGGAAATTTCGAGAAACACTATCGAATTAAATAAACTTTGCCAGGGATTAAAAGATAAAATTTTGAGCTTTTTCTTTGGTGAAAATTCTTCCTATAAGTCTTATTATCCAAATTACCATATAAAAGACTTATGCCAATTAGACAAAAAGAAAAACGAGGAAAAAGGACTGCTTCCATATTTAGAAGCAAAAGTAATTAGAGGGCTTCAGCAACCAAAATATATTAAAAATGGTAGTTTCATTGAAAAAGGAAGTAAAATCATACTTGTCGATGGCGAAAATTCAGGCGAAGTCATGACGGTACCTTTTGATGGTTACCTTGGAAGCACATTTAGAATTCTTGCAACTAAGGATAACATTAGTCCCAAATATTTAATGTTGTTCATTGAATATTACAAAAAAATGCTGAAAAACAATAAGACGGGGTCAGCAGTACCACACCTGAATAAAAACATTTTTTATAATTTAACGATTGCCCTGCCACCTCTAAAAGTCCAAGAACAGCTTACAAGTAAGATAGCCCAAAGTTTTACTTTGCTCGATAGGATTCTTTCTTAATAGTCTTATTATGAGAAA
>ERZ1026780.630-NODE-630-length-27010-cov-16.539603_pt1 | contig 27010 bp, 28 predicted proteins | sample MGYA00380126_ERZ1026780 | MGnify/ENA primary metagenome ERZ1026780 (study PRJEB33269, sample SAMEA4719762) | human gut metagenome | biome: human-associated habitat; feature: organic feature; material: feces | place: Cameroon | collected 2013-10 ... | reverse complement strand
CGCTATAGCATAGCCACGGTTACAGGTTCGAAACGCTTAAGCGCCGACTCGGATTTACTGCTGTGCCATGTCAGGCTACGGCAAACCTCGCGGGAATTGACCGATTCGCGCAAGCGAACGCGGTCGGCGTCGCCGAGACAGGGGGGTCGAAGTAATGGTGCGGGTCTGGGTGCGAACATAGCGAGATAAAATTTGCTTTGCACAATACACATGTAACACCTCATCCACCGCTATCGCGGTCCCCCTTCTCCCACTGGAGAAGGCTGGCGAAAATCCTTGCTTTCGTCAGCGCACAAACCAAATTCACGCCCGCCATGCACTTTCAGCGGGCGTGCAGACAATGCGTGCACGAATCTGCTCGACTTCCTCGTGTGATATGTTCGCACGCGTGGTAGTATGAGGTTGCGGAAAGTATGGCATTGTCGACTTCAGCTTTGCCATTTGCCGCACGCACTCGCCACGCACGGCTTGCGCGACTGACTCGTGCACGCCGCCAGTGGTTCGGAAGGAGGACGGCGCGAGTCCTCCTTGCTGACTTTTGCCGCGCTTTTTGTCAGTAAAAAGCGCGAGAAACGCAAAGTTACTTCAATCGACATAAACAACTTATCTTTTACCCGAAAGCTATCCGACAAATTTTAAAAAAACACTTGCAAATTGCAAGTGTTTTTCAGCATTTCCGTCACTTATGATAGTTACCGCCGGCAGATATATTCAGTGCGCGGTAAATCTGTTCAAGCAGCAGAAGCCGCGCCATTCTGTGATTGAAAGTCATCTCCGAAAGCGAAAGCCGCATATCGCACAGCGATTTCACGCTTTCATCCAGCCCGAAAGGACCGCCGATGATGAAAACTATATGCGAACAGCCCTCGTCTTTCATTCGTTCTATCTTCTCGGCGAAAGCGGGCGAACTCATCTGCTTGCCCTCGACGCAGAGCGCTATCTTGTGGCTTTTCTTCGGCAAAGCCTCGATTATCCGCTTCGCCTCATTTTCCATCGCCAGTCTGCGCGAAGCCGCCGAAGATTCGTCACCTACGCGAAATTCTTTCAGCTCAATCTGCGAAAGCTTGGCATAAGCGCCGATGCGCTTTTCAAATTCGGCGCAACCCTCGGAAATATATCCGTCTTTTGCGCCGCCCACATATATTACAGTTATATTCATATTTCCTCCGCTTAAAATTCCGCAAGGAGCACAGGCTCGCTCGGCGCGGCAACCGTAAGTCTCGCTTCGCCGAAAAGTTTTGCCGCCACAGTCTTTTCGGCAAGCGGCGGATAATTGTTTTCGCGGCTGAGATGCGCGAGCATTATCCCCTTTGTGCCCGATGCCTCGAGTTCCGCGGCAAAATCGGCGCTGTCGTCATTCGAGAGATGCCCCGAAGAAGAAAGAATGCGCCGCTTCAGCGGATACGGATACGAGCCGCACATGAGCATGGATTCATCGTAATTTGCCTCGAGAACGCAGTAATTCACATCGCTCATCGCCGCGCGCATCCCGTCCGTCACATATCCCGTGTCCGTCGCAAGCGCAAAAGATTCGCCTGTATCGGCAAAATCAATCCTGTAGCCGACAGAGCATGCGCTGTCATGCGAGGTGGCAAAAGAATATATATTTATATCATCTCCGATATTTTCGGAGAACAATATATCATGCATTACAAAGCAATCGCAGAGCGCCGCGCCCGCCACATAAGGCAGATTTTCGGCACTTGGACGCGTGATATGCACGGGGATTTTTCTGCTCTTGCAGAAAACATCAAGCCCGCGCACATGGTCTATATGCTCATGCGTTACAAAAATCGCGCTTATATTTTCCGGCGCGGAACCAACCGCGCGAAGCGAAGCACATATCGTGCGGCAGCTGACACCCGCATCTATGAGAAGCTCGGTGTCGCCATGGCGCACGAGTGTGCAGTTTCCGCTCGAACCGGAAAAAAGAGAAAAAATCTGTGTTTTCATATACCACCGAAATCAGAAGAAATACAGCTTCACAAGGTCCGCCGCGATGGAGAGACAAAGCGAAAAAAGCACGACGGAGAGCGCCTTTTTGGCTTTTTTGCGCTTCGGCAGGCTCGCCGTGAATTTCTGCTTTTTCGCCTCATCCCAGTCAGCACCGTAGTAATACTCGGGATGCTCGAAAATACCGTTTCCGAGCCCGCGGCAAACTATGCATATGGCGATGGCGCAGGCACCCGCCAGCCCGCAGTATATCTCAAGTATCGGTATGTATACGCGCAGTTCCTCGGAGAGCGCTATGAAGCCGAAATAGACCGCCATGAAAGCGCCCGCGCAGAGGAGTGCCGTGCAAAAGCGGATTATCAGCCGCCATTGCACTTTTGTCGGCGCAGGCGGTCTTTTGATGGGAGGAAGCATTTTTTATCCTCCGCTCAGTCCGCGATGCGGGTAGCGCTCTCGTTGCGTATTTCAAGTGCAACAACTGCACCCTTGCCGAAAGCACCCTCCATGGCGGCGACAAATTTATCGAAAATTTCCTCGGGAACAAAAGCCTGCGCTGTTCCCGCAAAACCGCCGCCGTGTACTCTTGCCGCGCCTTTGCCGCCCATTATCTCACGGGCGAGCGTGACTGCAAGCGTTATGCCCTGCTCGGCAGGCGCCTTGCAGGTGAAGTAATTCTGGAGAGCAACGGCGCTCGATGTGCCCGAAGCGTTGATTTCCGCAAGGAAAGCGTCCGTATCGCCTGCCTTGGCGGCGGAAAGCGCCTTTTCAACACGCTTGTTTTCACTCATGAAATGGAGTGCACGCAGAATCGCACGGTCGCCGAGTTTTTCACGCAAAGCGGGAACGGCAGAGATAAGTTCCTCTTCCGAAACCTCGCGGAGCACCGATTTCCCGAAATAAGCGGCAACAGCTTTCATTTCCGCAGGGACGGAAGCGTAGTCGTCATTGAGGTCGGCATGCGAGCCGCCTGTTCTGATAATGCAGAGACGATAACCGTCGAGATGCAGGTCCGTTCTCTTGACTACGGGAGCGGCAGGGTCAGCAAAATCAATAAACACAAGCCCGCCGACAGCACATGCTATCTGATCCATAAGTCCGCAGGGCTTGCCGAAATGGCGGTTCTCCGCTCTCTGCGACATGCGCGCTATATCAACCTGCGAGAATTTGTTCTCGTTATAATATGAATTGAGAATAGTACCTATCATATTTTCATATGCGGCAGAACTGGAAAGCCCAGAACCGCCGGGAACATCGGAAGTGATATATGCGGTGAAACCGCCTATCCTGCCGCCGTTTTCCACGATGGCGGAAGCAACGCCGCGCACGATTGCCGCAGAGGTGAATTTTTCCTCCTCATGGACGGAAAGGTCGGAGATGTCTATCTCCTCCTTGTCAAAGCCCTCGCTTTCGATGCGGATGATGTTGTCGTCCGTGGGATAAACCGCGGCGATGATGTCAAGCCCGACAGATGCCGCCATCACCATGCCGTGATTGTGGTCGGTATGGTTGCCGATGATTTCCGTTCTGCCCGGGACAGAAAAGAAGTCCGCCTCGTCTCTTCCGAGTGCGGCAAGCGCACGCTCATAGCGGGCTTTTGCCTGCGCCGCATTGCTCTTGTAAAGAGCGGCAAAAGTTTTGCTTTCGCAAAGTGATTTGATATTCATGGTTTTGACCTCCGAGATTTGTTCTTTATTATATATTTGAAGAAGCTCTCTTCTTCGGAATTTTCTGCTTTTTTGCTCACAATCTGAAGCTTCACGCGCCATAATAAAGTTTTCGCCCGCCTTTTGGGGAAGGCGGCACGAGCCGACGGTGGCGTCGGTCGCGCTCCGCAGAGCGCGAAATTTCTATTTCGGCGTTTTCTTTTTGATAGCTTTTTCTTTTGCGCCTGCATATGCAAAAGAAAAAGCGGATAGGGCAGAAGTTTTTTGTTTTGGCTACATGCTGTACTTTAAATTCACATGGTAGGGGCGAACATTGTTCGCCCGTGAAGAATCATGAAGTAACTTTTCTTTTCTCGTACTTTTCAGTGACGAAAAGTACCAAAAGTCATTTAAGAGGATTTTCCATCCTCTTAAAAAACACCTTCCGCGTGCACGAGTTAGTCGCAAAAAGTAGTGCGTGGCGAGCGTGTGCGGAGTAGGTAGCAGAGCTGAAGTCAGCAGTTTTGCCATTCCCCATAATTTAAGTCATACCACGCGTGCGAACATACCACACGAAAAAGCCGAGCAGATTCGTGCACGCATTGTCTGCACGCCCGCATAATAGGGTTGGCGGGCGTGGGTTAAGTCTATGCGCTAACGGGATAGAAAATTTAACCGTTATTGACACCTCATCCGTCAGCCTGTGGCTGCCACCTTCTCCCGCTGGAGAAGGCTGACGAGATGCTAATTTTTTCAAAAATAAAAAGGTGCCGCATGTAACAAAGATGATTGCTTTTCAAATGGCACAGCGAAAAACGGTGTAGGCGGTCTGTGCTGATGGGCTTGATAAGCCTTCTCCAGCGGGAGAAGGTGGCGCGGTTTACCGCGACGGATGAGGTGTTACTACAGTATATTGCCGAAACAAACCCCATCTCGTTATGTTCGCATCCAGACACGCGCCCAAAATTAAACCACCCTGTCTCGGCGACGCCGACCGCGTTCGCTTACGCGAATCGGTCAATTCCCGCGAGGTTCGCCGTAGCCTGCCATGGCACAGCAGTGAATCCGAGTCGGCGCTTAAGCGTTTCGAACCTGTAACCGTGGCTATGCTATAGCGGGACGGTCGGGGCACTTTGTTCGCACTGGTCGCCGCGAGGCGACAGGGGAGGAGATATATAAGAGGGAGGAAAGCCCTCTTATATGACTTTTGCCGCGCTTTTGGTCACTCAAAAGCGCGAGAAGAAAAAAGTTTCTTTATGTTTCTTTTCAGGTCGATTGAAATTAACACATATGCGGAGCATGTGTGTTTCCACTATCCAAAAACTTCTCCCTAATTATAGCAAAAATTTTTCCCATTGGCAATGCGTTTGCCGAAAATTTTTCAAAATAAAGCCGAAAAATATTTGACAATTGCGCCGCCGTATGATAAAATAAAGAAAAATGATTATTTGAGCGAGGTAAACCGCATATGGCACTCGACAGTGTTGACAAAAAAATAATCCGTTGCCTTCAGGACAATTCCCGCATGAATGCTTCGGCTATCGGCGAAGCTGTAAATATGTCCGTCTCCGCCGTTATAGAACGCATTAAAAAGCTCGAAAATTCCGGCGTGATAAAAAAATATACCGTGTGCCTCAATGAAGAAAAACTCGGGAACGATGTTCTTGCTTTCGTAGAGGTCAGCACCGAGCAATATAAATATAACGAAGTGATAAGCGGCGTTCAGGAATTTGTTCGCAATTGCCCGCAGATACTGGAATGTCATGTCGTCACGGGAAACAGCGATATCCTGCTAAAGGTCGTTACAGAGAGCACAAAATCGCTCGAAAAGATACTCAATAATCTCAAAGAAGTGCGCGGCGTTTCCTATACAAGAACTGCGATAGTCATGTCTACGCTGAAATTTGAGGTCTCCACAGGGCTTGCCGAATAAAATTTATCATAAATTATTATAAATCTCTGCTTTGGCAGAGATTTTTTATTATCTTTTTTGGTTGACTTTTCATAAATACTATGATATAATCGAATCAGAAATGGTAAATTTACATGGCTTTTTCCATTTCACAAAAGTAAACATCAGGAGGAACAACATGAAAACAAAAAACAGAGCGCTTTTTGCCGCAATCACGGTTTTCGCCTGCATTTTTATGATTCTTTCAAATGCAGTCGCCATTATCAAGGATGTGGCAATCAGCAAAACTTTCTCGGAAACGGACTTCACTCATGCTTTGCTTGCACTTGTTTATCTCGCGCTGGCTATCGCCGTAGGGACAAACAGCAGAAAAGCTTTCCCCGTAGTATGTCTCGCTATCCCCATTGTACTGAGCATCTACTCGTTCTCGGAGCTTTATTCGCAAACATCCATGTCGCTCTCTTTTACGACAATTTATTCATTTTTGGTAAGCATATCGGCTTATCTCGTTCCCATGCTCATATTGATATTTGAAAACTGTCAGAAGAGCGGAAAAGCCAAGAGATATTTCAGATTTATCGTATGGCTTCCCGTTGTTTCGACAATAGTCGGCACTATAAAAGTAAAAGAATCCATAAACGGCTATCTCAAAGAAGCCATCAAATGGGCAAACAATCCCGATTATATACTCTATGTTGTAAACCATGCGTTGCTTTTCATCTCCGCAGTGCTCTTCCCCATATTCGTTTATTTCCTTTGCGCATGGGCACTCAGCGGTACAAGCATGTTTGCCGCATTTGATTTCAGAAAAGAAGCCGCTCCCGAAACCGCGAGCGCAAAAGGTTGCCGCAGCATAAGAGTGAACCATGCATGGGGCGCCGAAATAGTGACAGCTATCATCGCGCTCATAGCGATTCTTCTCTATCTTTTCCCCGGCTCCGCTCCGCTGTATTCGCTTTTCAAGCTCGGACTGCTTATCGTCATCGTGCTCGCTGTAATCTGCGCCGTAGAAAAGAAAAAGAGCGTTGCCATAGCTGACGGCAAAATAACCGTCACAAACAGAAACGACTTTGCCGAGGAAATTCCCGTAGATGAAATCGTCTATGTAAGAAAGATTCCGTTCTTCGGCTTCGTGATAATCCAGACAAAAATGGCAAGATGGACTTTCGGCTGGCTCAAAAATTATGAGGCAATATATTATTCTCTGATGGAGCTTGCACCCGAGGGCAAATCATTCAGCTATGACGGATATTCCGGCTATGCATATTACGGTTTCTTCAGCGAAAAGAGCGGTCACTGGATAAGAATATATAAGCTTATCACGCTGATAGTCGCCGCACTCTGCGTTATCGCGGGCGTTGCACTCGGCGTGCGTGATTTCTTCAGCAAGGCTATCATCGGCGATTTCGGACTTCTCCTCTGGACGCTCGCGGGCATCGTTTCGGGATTTATTATTCTTGTTCCGAATATGCTCATTATCCAGCTTCTCAATAATATACAGACAATGCGCGAAAAATCCGATAAGGAATAAAAACGCAGAATACATAAAAAATCCCACGAGAAATCGTGGGATTTTTTTGCTTTACATATCATATTGCATCGCTTATCAGCTCTCGCAATGTCGGAATATCCTGCGTCAAAGTATCAAAAACAACATCGAGGTCAACATTGCCGTAATCATGAACTATCCTGTTTCTCAAGCCCGAGATATCTGTCCACGGAATATAAAAATGTGCCGTTTTAAAATCGTCGGTCAGCTTACGGGCGCTCTCCTGAAGCTGAATCAGGCGAAACATCATGGAATCAAGCAATACTTCATCCGCTTTCAGAGCATCCACAGTTATATTTTTCATATGTTCAATGATAAAGTCAAGGTCTGTCAGCATTTTTCTGACATAATACAAGTCATTCTTCGGGTTATCCATATATTCTTACTCCGTCTTTCAATATCTCGTCAAGCAGATTCCGATTATCATTAAGTTGCTTTACATCAAGAAGATCTACTTTCTTTTTCAGCGTGTTTCTGAGGCGTTCGGCTATGCCGTAGAAGCGCAGTCCCGTTATATCCGCAGAAATCAGAATATCAACATCGCTTGTTTGCGTCGCAGTTCCTTTTGCATATGACCCAAACAAAATCGCATATTTTACAGGATAACCGTCAAAAACAGATTTACACTTTTCTCGGATTTCCGCCATGGAAAGAATCCCATGCTCTTCATCGAGCGCGATATACTTTGATAAGGCGTCGACCATATAACGATATTTTATAGAATCTGCCAAAGCTTCATCATTTTCATACATAATGTATGAACGCAAAGATATGCCAAGCATAGAGCAAGCCTGCTTTTGAGTCAGATTTTTTGATAATCTCATGTCTTTTAGGGTTTCCACTGCTTCTATCGCCTCCTTTGTCATCATTATAGCATATTTGCACATCGTTGTCAATGGCAATGTGCAAATTTTGCACATTGCCGTGGGGATAAATATGCAAATTTTGCACATAGGCTCGTTTTCGATATGCAAAAAGCCGAATTTTCGCTCTAAAAGCCGCAAAAAGTAGCCAAATTGGAGAATTTGTAGCCAAATGGTATAGTTGACTTATCGTGGCAGCGGTGTTATAATTTATACAGAAAATAAATTTTGCGCAAATAATAGTTTTCTGATTTTATTAAATTTTTAAATCATTTGGAGGATAATTATGGAAACCCTTTTTGACATCAGAAGTGGTCGTTGGATAAAAGCGCTCCGCGTTATCACGATACTTATAGCTATTGCCCTCATAATTGCAGGGTTTGTGATAGGCGCAATGGATTCAGAGGATGATGGCAATCCATTAGACATATTGGACTTTGACGGGTCGGAATCCTTGGAGTTTGTAGTATGGTCTACCGCCGGAATAGTAGTAAGCATAATACACACCGTAACAGGCATGGCTTTAATCCAGCTTCTTGATAATGTCGAGACTTTGCGCAAAAAATTTGATTCCGACAGTGTTGCAATGCCACAATTTCAAAAATGCTCCGAAGAAGCACCTGCTACAAAGGCAGTAAACCGTGAGATTTTGCAGATGACTTCTAACGAGCAATATTATCCTCAGGAAGTGCCCGAAGAACAGTCGCAAGAAAGCAAAACAGATTTGAATAAAGGGTTTTTTATAGTATTTGCTATTTTGCTTGTCATAGCTATCATCTTTGCTTTTGCAGCTCGCGTACTTTAATCCCCCAACATCAGCACAAAAATCCCGCGATTTCTCGCGGGATTTTTATTTCCTCCTTTTGTCTCCCGAAAGGAGGTTTTATATTCGATTATTTGCCGCTGACTGACTTAACAACATTTGTTATCTCGTTTACAGAGAGAATAGCAAGGGGCAGACAGAGGCAATTGCCGCAAGCATAGCCTGCTTTTGCCAGCTCATCATAAACCTTGTTTACATCTTCGTTCTCCTGAACATCCTTGACAAAGCCCTGCATGGTGTTGCTCTTGTTGTAGGCTTCGGTCAGTTCCTTTGTGGACTTGAATTCAATGATAAGCACGGAGGCGAGACCGTCTGTCTTTGTGAGCATGTGGAGCTCTACTGCATACTCTTCCTGTTCGAGCTCTGCCTTGACAGCCTCGGCAATTGCGGTGAATTTTGTATTCTCCTCATAGCCTTTATCCTTAAAAGCCTTCTGAAGTGCGGGATACTTGGAGCCGCATGATGTAAGCATAGTCGCAACCATAATGAAAACAAGAACAATGCTTAAAAATCTTACTGTTTTTTTCATTTGAAATTACTCCTTTAATATAATGAAATAGCTTTTGGTTAAGAAGAGGCGCTCTCCGAAGGAGACGTTTGGAGTATAAGCACCCTTCTTCAATGTCTTATTATTTTGTCAATTTGATTATACCACAAAACTGTATTTCTGTCAAGGGGGATAAACGGCGAAAACGCGCTTCCTGCACAGTCCGACAAAATCTGTCCGAAAAACATTTTTTTCTCCATGGCATATAATCTTATCGGGCGGATATATGCCGCTCAGTCATTTTTATCAAGGGGACAATATGAAAATCACAGCAAAATTCGGCGGGACATCTCTTGCCACCGCAAAAGCTATAGACAACGCGGCAAAAATCGTCGCTTCCGACTCTGCAAGGCGATATGTGACGGTTTCCGCTCCCGGTAAAAGAAGTCCCGACGATATAAAAATAACAGACCTTTTATACAGTGCATATGAAAGCGGCGATTTTGATGCCGTTTTTGAAAGGTTTTATGATATCGCGCATGAATTGCGCATAAGAACCGACCTTTCCGCCGAATACAAAAAGATAAAAGATGCCATGCGCGTTCCATGCGGCAGAGATTTCATAGCCTCGCGGGGAGAATATCTCTGCGCCGAGATTTTCTCTGATTATATTGGCTTTCCTTTTATAGATGCCGCTGATGTGATATTTTTCGACGACGACGGAAATACGGATTGTATCCGCACGCGGCGCAGGCTCGGCGAGGTGCTGGAAAAGGTGCAGAAAGCCGTCATTCCGGGGTTTTACGGTGTGGGGACGGACGGTGCCGTGCATACCTTTTCAAGAGGCGGAAGCGATATAACAGGTGCACTCGTTGCCGCTTCTTCCGAATCGGATATATACGAAAACTGGACGGATGTGGACGGCGTGCTCTCGGCAGACCCGAAAACTATTGACAATCCCGCATTTTTGGATATAATAACATATAGCGAGTTAAAATATCTCTCCGCTTTCGGAGCAAGCGTTCTGCATGAGGATGCGCTTCTTCCCGTGCGTCGGCTCGGAATACCTATCCATATAAGAAATACGGGAAATCCCGCGGGAGCAGGTACAATGATAGTATCCCACCGCGAGGAGCCGCGTGCTTTTATCGGAGTTTCGGGCAAGGGCGGCTTTTCCCGCATTGCCGTAATCAAAGAAAAAATCGGCAGAAGCCGCACGGATATGCGCGAGATATTTGAACTTTTCAGCCGTAAAAAGACAGATATAATATTAGCGGCGGCAGAACCGGACGGACTTTTCATAATAACAGAGGCAGAAAGCGGAAAAATCAGAGCAGATATGATGCTCAATGAAATATGTCAGCTTGTGATGCCTACGGGGATTTCATATGATGAAGAAATCGCCGTGATATGTGCCGTCGGTGATGACACCTCGGAAATAACGGCAAAATCCGCTTCGGCACTTCATGAGGCGGGCATAAGACCTATAATGATATCGGCAGGAAACAGCGGCGGTTATGTTCTCATATGCACAAAAGAAAATCAAAAGGATGAAGCTGTCCGCAGAATATATAAAAAGCTCGCGTAAAACCGCAGGAGGTACAAAAAATGCGAAACAAAAAAATTCTTAAGCTTGTTCAGAATGCAATGCTCAGCGCGATAATATTGCTTCTGACGCTCACACCGCTCGGATATCTGCCCATAGGTCCGCTTGAGGTAACTGTAATGATGATACCCGTAGCTATCGGCGCGATGACCCTCGGCATAAGTTCGGGTGTTATTCTCGGCGGCGTTTTCGGACTTTCCAGCTTCCTTACATGTCTGGGCATTCTGCGTCCGAGCTCTTTCGGTCAGATGCTTTTTGCCATCAATCCGTGGTCGACGGCAATAGTTTGTTTTATTCCGAGAATACTGATGGGGCTTATCTGTGCGCTTCTTTTCAAGGCACTCTATAAAAAATTCGGTGACAAACTCGGCGTTTATGCGGCTGTATCCGCATCTGCGGCTCTTGTCAATACGATACTTTTCATGGGCGGACTTGTGCTTTTCTTTCACGGAACGATGAGCGATGCGGCGGCGGGAGAGGGCAAATCACTCTTTGTTTATATCCTTGCCATTTCCGTATGGAACTGCCTCGGAGAAATCGCGGCGTCAGTGCTCGTCGGCACGCCTGTGGCAAAAGCCATACACAAATTCCTCGAAAGAAAAGACTGATTTATAAAAAAATGGGGCTTCGCTCGAAGCCCCGTTTTTGCGTTTGGAATTGCGGCGTCCGACGGTCGCTCTCAAAGAAATATGAAGATACTTTTCTTTATATCAAAAAAGCACCTCATCCGTCGCGGTAAACCGCGCCACCTTCTGCCCCTGTCTCGGCGTCGCCGAGACAGGGGCAGAAGGTGGCAGCCGCAGGCTGACGGATGAGGTGTCAATAATGCTTATCTCTTTATCCAGTCAGCGCACTTATCTTATTCACGCCCTCTTATATGACTTTTGCTACTTTTCTTCACAGAAAAGTACAATGAAAATCACAACAAACCCCCGCTTCTACCCAACAAGCAAAAAAGCGTTGCAATGCAACGCTTTTTGCTATTTATACATCCGTATCATTTCACTTTTACCGTCACGATATACCCGCCCATATTGTCGGGTGATACTTTGACATCGCCGATATTCTCGGGCAGATAGATAAGCCCGTCATCCGAGGTCTGATGCGATATCAGATAGTCGCCGTATTCGTAATATTTGCCGTTCTCGAAAATCCCGTAGTAATCCTCGAGCGTTATTCTCATGCGGCTGATTATCTCGGCATGAGGATAGCCCACATAGCGCAGATGCCACGGCTCATATGTGACCATCGTCGTCTTTTTTCCATAGAAAGGATAGCGTATTATAAAACCGAAGCGCGAGCAGTTTTCATCCGTCCATCTGCCGCCGCGACTCATCACAAACCGCCGCTGACCGTAGCCGCTCGTTTTCACATCGACGGCAAAACCGCATTGATGTTCGCTCGTTCCCGCTTCGACGGCAACTGCCGGCATGCTGACATAGAGTGCCGCCTGCTCGTCGTGCGTGCGAAAACCGCTCGTCACGATAAGCTCATCTCCGCATTCTTCTTTTGCCGCGGCAAAAAGCGCTTTCAGATTTTCATATGCCTCCGTGCAGAGCGTGCGCCCGTTTCCTATCTCGCACATGTCGACATTCCGAAGTTCCTCTTCCGCGAGAGGATATGTCGTATTTACAAGCCAGAGCGTATATTCCGGCGTCGCCTCCGTTTTCCCCGCCATGACATCCTCTGCGGGATAAGCCGCAAGCGCGATTTCTTTTTCGAGGAGAAGATTCTTCTCTCCGCGCTTCAGGCTGCCGATTATGCCGTATGCCGTGCAAAAGGTTTTGCCGTAGATATCCTTTTTCAGCCCGAACTGCACAAATGCCGCGCAGGCAAAGAGCAATATCAGCACGGCAAGCACGACACATAAAATCCGCTTGCCTCTCGTCATATTTTTCAAGCCGTCACCTCCATTTGCCTTTAACTGTATTATCTTGCATAGTACAGTATATCATAGTTGGCATCGTTTGTCAATATCCCATCGGGAAAATATATTTTCCGCGCATATCCGCGTCTGTTTCATCGTATGATTCCGCGCTGTACTGCGTCTTTGCCGCGGTCGCCGCTATAATCTGCGAGGCACCGGCTTCGCGCAGCAGCGAAATGCAGGCATGCAGTGTGCTTCCGCTCGTTATCACATCGTCGATTATTATAAATTTTCTGCCTGCGATATCCGAATCCGCAAGCGCATAAGAGAGCTCGGCGCGCTCGCGCCTTTCCTCTGCCGAAGCCGCTTTCTGCGAGTAGGAGCCGATGCGCACAAGAGTGCGCAAAAACGGAATATCAAGCTCACGCGCGATATATTTCGCCATCATTTTCGCCTGGTCGAAGCCGTATTTCTTTATATTTCTGCGGCTTCTCGGAACATAAGTCACTGTATATGCCGAAATATCATCGCTTCCCTTGGAAAGATAGATAAGCTCCGCCAGCTCATGCGCGAGAGCTTTTATCAGTCTCGCTTTTCCGCCGTTTTTGAGCGCATAGATGACTCTTCTTGAAAAATCGCTGTCATAGAAGAAAAGATGAAGCACCCTGCCTGCGCCGATATCGCGGAAATCTCCCACGCAGGCACAGCGGCAATACGCCGATGTGCGCCCGCACACCGTGCAGACCTCATCTTTCAGCGCACGGTACTTTTCTTCGCATGCGGAGCAGAAAGCGCCGCGCTCTTCATCGGAAAGCACTTTGCCGCAGACGGCGCATTTGCGCACTGCGAAAAATCCCGCCGCGGCTTCAATCATATTTTTCAAGCGCATAGCGTAACCCCGTATATCTCTTTGTCTGCCTGTTGTTGTCTACCATTGCCTTTGCAACCTCGCCGTTGCCGACGAGAATGACTATGCTCTGCGCTCTCGTTATCGCCGTATAGAGCAGATTGCGCGTCAGCAGTTTCGGCGTATAGCGATAGAGCGGCATGACAACTATAGGATACTCACTGCCCTGACTCTTATGCACGGTTATCGCATAGGCAAGCTCCAGCTCATCGAGCATGGTATAGTCGTATTCGCATATTTTATCCTCGAAATCAACCGTGATAAGTTCCTCTGAGAGGTCTATCTTCTTTATCACGCCGATATCGCCATTGAAAATGCCGAAGCCCTGCGAGCCGTTTTTATTCCACTCTATATCGTAATTGTTTTTTATCTGCATCACCTTGTCACCCTCGCGCAGGGTGAAATCGTGGACTTTCTTCTCCGCTTTGCCGCGCGCGGGCGGATTTATCGCCGACTGCAGAGCGGAATTGAGCATCTCCGTGCCTGCATCGCCCTTTCGCGAGGGCGTTATCACCTGTATCCCCTCAAAAACAGTCAGCCCGTATGATTTCGGAAGCCGTTTCTTGCAAAGTTCGGCTATCGTCGCCGCCGTCTGCGCGTCATCCTGCCGCGGCAGGAAGAAAAAGTCGCCGCTCTTGCTCTCGAGATTCATATATTCGCCGTGGTTTACGGCGTGCGCGTTCGTGACTATCAGACTCTCCTGTGCCTGACGGAAAATATGCGTCAGTTCGACCGTAGCGAAGCGGTCGCTTTTGATTATATCGTCGAAAACATGTCCCGCGCCGACAGGCGGAAGCTGATTCACATCGCCGATGAGTATGAGTCTCGCTCCGGGTTTTATCGCCTTGAGAAGCGCATTTGTGAGCATCAGGTCGAGCATAGAAGCCTCGTCTATGATGATGACATCATCCTCAAGCTGGTCGTTTTCATTCTTGCGGAAACGGAGCTTGTCCTCCGCGCCGTATTCCATTTCGAGCAGGCGATGAATGGTTTTTGCTTCCTCGCCCGCGCTCTGCGACATGCGCTTTGCCGCCCTGCCCGTAGGCGCGGCGAGCGCTATGCGAAGCCCCATCGCGTCGAAAACACGGATTATTGCGCGCACGACGGTGGTTTTACCTGTGCCGGGTCCGCCAGTGAGTATGAAAACGCCGTTGCTTGCCGCCTGACAGATGGCGCGCTTCTGGAGCACGGCATATTCCATATTGCTCTCGCGCTCCACCATGGAAATGAGCGAAAGCACATTGTCCTCGCCGAGATTTTTGCCTGCGCGGTCGAGTGCGCAGAGCTTTGATGCGGTATATTTCTCCGCTTCGTAATAATCGCGCAGATATGCGCATTTCATGCCCTCGTGGCGCACGCAGACTATCTCGCCGCGCGATTCCAGTGCCGCCGCTTCGTCCTCTATTTCGTTCATCTCGCAGGAGAGCAGGCGCTTCGCCACGGCGCAGAGCTTATCGAGCGGCAGGAAAGAATGTCCGTTTGAGGCGGCATTGTGCATGAGCACATATTTCAGTCCCATCGCGATGCGCTCGGGCGCGTTTTTCTTTATGCCGAGGTCTTTGGCTATGGCGTCCGCTTTTTCAAAACCGGCGCCGTATATCTCTCCGCAGAGAATATACGGATTCTGCTTTATGCACTCCACCGCGCCGTTGCCCCATTTTTTATATATCCTGACAGCCGTCGTCGGACCGAAATATTCGCGGCAGAACATCATGACATTTCTCATGCCGAACTGCGCCGCAAAAGAGGCGCTTATCTGTTCCGCTTTTTTCGGCGAGATGCCCGGTATCTCGGCAAGCCACTGCGGATTATGCTCGATAACCTCGAAGCTGTCCGCACCGAACTGCGAAACTATCCTCTGCGCCGTCACCTTGCCTATGCCGCGCACGGCGCCGGAGGAGAGATATTTCAGTATCGCCGTCTCGGTGGCGGGCAGTTGTTTCTCATAAAACTCCACCTTGAACTGCTTGCCGAAAGTGGCGTGGTTGACCCAGTTGCCGAGCGCCGAAATGGTCTCGCCCTCCGAGAGATACGGCATATTGCCGACGAGCGTGAAAAGCTCGTCGGATGGCGTGAATATCTCGCATACCGTATATCCGTTTTCTTCATTCTGATATATTATTTTTTCCACAGAGCCTTCTATGGAGAGGAGCCCCTCCTTGTCGGCAATACCGTTTTTCAAATCCATTTTAATCCCTCAGTCAGAATCCGTCAGATAAGCTCACAGCGCACATTTCCGTGACGCGAAGCAAAGCTTTCCGCTATATACATAATCTCATCGAAGTGTGCATCGCTTCTGTTTATATGTATCACTATCACCGTCTTTTGCTGTGCATAAGCAAACATACTGCATCTTATATAATACTCCAAATTTTCGTAATTTGCAAATATTTCTATACGATTATTTGTAATTTTTACAAATTCGCTTTTTTCAAGCTCGTTTTCCGCGAAAAATGATACGAAAAGATACATTGCCGTGGCAAATGACGAAGCGAGAAGCAAAGCGAGAATTACGGTTTCCGCAAGTTTCATGAAAAAATCTCCCTCTTTCTGCACATAATTACGATGTATCATATGAAAAATGTGATTTTTGGTGAAAAGGGGAGGGGGATTTTCTTTTTATTGTGCTTTTGAGTGATGTAAAAAGACTTTTTTTATTGTACTTTTCTGTGAAGAAAAGTACCAAAAGTCAGCAAGGAGGACTCGCGCCGTCCTCCTTCCGAACCACCGGCGGCGTGCACGAGTTAGTCGCAAGAAGTAGTGCGTGGCAAGCGCGTGAGGCAAGGGACAAAGTAAAAGTCGGTGGTTTTGCCGCTCTCCGCGGCTTCAGCCATACCACGCGTGCGAACATATCACACGAGATAGCCGAGCAGATTCGTGCACGCATTGCCTGCACGCCCGCTTATAAATGCAGGGCGGGCGTGAATCTAATATGTGCGCTGACGGGATGGAAATTGTATTTTTTATTTTTGTTATTGGCTTTACTTGAGTTTTATCTTGTAGGGGGCGGCGCCGTCGACGCCCCGCTACTTAGTAGGGGCGAACATTGTTCGCCCGCGAAAAGAACTCTAAAAGAGAAGTATTATAAATAAACTTTTCTTTATCGTACTTTTCAGTGACGAAAAGTACCAAAAGTCAGCAAGGAGGACTCGCGCCGTCCTCCTTGCAACCACTGGCGGCGTGCACGAGTTAGTCGCAAGAAGTAGTGCGTGGCAAGCGCGTGAGGCAAGGGACAAAGTAAAAGTCGGTGGTTTTGCCGCTCTCCGCGGCTTCAGCCATACCACGCGTGCGAACATATCACACGAGATAGCCGAGCAGATTCGTGCACGCATTGCCTGCACGCCCGCTTATAAATGCAGGGCGGGCGTGACTCTAATATGCGCGCTGACGGGACTGTCAAAATAAGCCCTATCTTGCTATGTTCGCACCCAGACACGCACCCAAACTTCGACCACCCTGTCTCGGCGACGCCGACCGCGTTCGCTTGCGCGAATCGGTCAATTCCCGCGAGGTTCGCCATAGCCTGACATGGTACAGCAGCGAATCCGAGTCGGCGCTTAAGCGTTTCGAGTCTGTAGCTATGGTTATGCTACAATTGGACGGTCGGGGCGCTTTGTTCGCACTGGTCGCCGCGAGGCGACAGAAGGTGTTTAAAAGAGGAAAGCATTCCTCTTTTTGTCCTTTTCGTTCTTTTCGGACAAGCGAAAAGAACACTATGAGAAAAGCTACTTTATGATTATTTTAGGTCGTCGCAGAAATTAGGCAATGCGCCGCCCTGTATCCTCCTTTCATCATTAAAAAGCGCGAGAAAAGAAAAGCTACTTTTTCCGTTTTCTTTTCCGAAAAACAACATAAAATCTCCCTTTTCCTCATTTCGGTATCAGTTATATCGATATATGCAATACTGATATGTAAAATCGGCAATTCACAAAACTGCCGCGAGATGATATACTATATTCGGAATTTTCTCGGAGGAGGTGCAAAATGAAACGAAACGAAATATCGCGCGCCACAATGGGGAGACTGCCGTCATACCTTTCTTTTATTGATTCCCTGCCGGAGGAAATGCGACATATCTCGGCGACATCCGTGGCTTCCGCGCTCGGGCTCGGCGAGGTTCAGGTTCGCAAGGATTTGTCGGCGGTGTGCGGCTCGGGCAAGCCGAAAACCGGCTACGAAGTGGCAAAACTGCGCGAGGCAATCGAATCCGCACTCGGCATAAACCGAAGCTGCGAGGCTATCATCGTCGGCGCGGGAAAGCTCGGTTCCGCTCTGCTCGGCTACGGCGGTTTTGTACAGTACGGCATCACGATATCGCACGCATTCGATACAGACAGCACGAAATTTTCCGAATACATACGCCCGCTTGACGAACTGCCGTCTTATTGCAGAATGCGGCAGATAGAGATAGGTATCATAACCGTTCCGCACGATTATGCGCAGGAAACGGCGGATTTCCTTATCAGGAGCGGCGTGCGTGCAATATGGAACTTCTCATCGGCACGGCTCAATGTCCCCGATGGCATCACCGTGCAGAACGAAAGCCTTGCACTTTCACTTGCAAGACTGCGTCAGAAGGTAGAAAAGCACTAAACAAATCATAAAATAAATTTATTGAGGAGAAGCTCATGGAAACAACCACAAGAACGGTAATAGACAGCGTTGAATCGCTTGAAAGCGCAATTGCCCGCGTAAAGGAAGCGCAGAGAAAATTTGCCACCTATACGCAGGAGCAGGTAGATGCCATATTCAAAGCGGCGGCAATCGCGGCGAACAAGGCAAGAATTCCCCTCGCAAAAATGGCTGTAGCCGAGACGGGTATGGGCATAGTTGAGGACAAGGTGATAAAAAACAACTATGCCGCCGAGCATATTTACAATGCCTACAGACATACCAAAACCTGCGGCGTGATAGAAGAGGACAAAGCATACGGCATGAAGAAGATAGCCGAGCCTATCGGCGTTATCGCCGCCGTCATCCCGACAACAAACCCCACCTCTACCGCTATTTTCAAGACGCTGCTCGCGCTCAAAACGCGAAATGCAATAATCATCAGTCCCCATCCGAGAGCCAAAGCCTCCACTGCGGCTGCGGCAAGAATTGTGCTTGATGCGGCTGTGGCGGCAGGCGCGCCCGAGGGCATCATCGACTGGATAGATGTTCCGAGCCTCGATATGACAAGCCTGCTCATGAAGGAAGCCGATATCATCCTTGCGACAGGCGGTCCCGGCATGGTAAAGGCGGCTTATTCCAGCGGCAAGCCTGCGCTCGGCGTAGGCGCGGGCAATACTCCCGCGATAATCGACGATACGGCTGATATCGTGCTCGCCGTCAGCTCGATAATCCATTCCAAAACATTTGACAACGGCATGATATGCGCCTCTGAGCAGTCGGTCATCGTGCTCGACGGAATATATGACGCGGTAAAGGCTGAATTTGCCGCACGCGGCTGTTATTTACTCTCTCCCACGGAAACGGAAAAGGTCAGAAAGACGATAATCATAAACGGCGCGCTCAATGCGAAGATAGTCGGTCAGAGCGCGGCGAAAATAGCCGAGCTTGCGGGCGTGAAAGTCCCTGCCGGCACCAAAATACTGATAGGCGAGGTGGAGAGCGTAGAGCTTTCCGAAGAGTTTGCACACGAGAAACTCTCACCCGTGCTTGCCATGTACCGCGCGAAAGATATAAGCGACGCTTTTGACAAGGCGGAGCATCTCATCGCAGACGGTGGCTATGGTCATACCTCTTCGATTTATCTCAATGTCGGCACGGAGCAGGCTAAGCTCAATGAATTTGCGGCAAGAATGAAAACCTGCCGTATCCTCGTGAATACACCCTCCTCTCAGGGCGGTATCGGAGACCTTTATAACTTCAAACTTCCTCCTTCTATGACGCTCGGTTGCGGCTCATGGGGCGGAAACAGCGTTTCCGAAAATGTAGGTGTAAAGCATCTGCTCAATATAAAAACAGTTGCCGAAAGGAGAGAGAATATGCTCTGGTTCCGCACTCCCGAAAAGGTGTATATAAAGAAAGGCTGTCTGCCTGTCGCTCTCGACGAGCTGAAAACCGTCATGGGCAAAAAGCGTGCCTTTATCGTAACGGACGCTTTCCTCTATCGCAACGGTTATACCAAGCCGATAACGGATAAGCTCGATGAAATGGGTATTATCCACACCACATTCTTTGATGTCGCTCCCGACCCGACGCTTGCCTGCGCTGTCGCAGGTGCCAAGCAGATGACCGATTTCGCACCCGACTGCATCATCGCTCTCGGCGGCGGTTCGGCTATGGACGCGGGCAAGATAATGTGGGTTCTCTATGAGCACCCCGAGGCGGATTTCATGGATATGGCAATGCGCTTTATCGATATCCGCAAGAGAGTTTATACTTTCCCGAAGATGGGCGAAAAGGCATATTTCATAGCCGTGCCTACCTCGGCGGGTACAGGCAGTGAGGTTACACCTTTTGCCGTTATCACCGATGAAAAAACAGGCGTGAAATATCCGCTTGCCGATTATGAGCTTCTGCCGAATATGGCGATAGTCGATACCGATTTCCATATGAGCGCTCCCCGTGGACTGACGGCGGCTTCAGGTATTGATGCGGTAACTCATGCGCTTGAGGCTTATGCCTCCGTTATGGCGACGGATTATACAGACGGACTTGCTCTGCGTGCGCTCAAGGTTATTTTTGAGTATCTGCCGAGAGCATATGACAACGGTCAGGTTGATGTTGAGGCTCGTGAAAAGATGGCTAATGCCGCTACCATGGCGGGCATGGCTTTTGCAAACGCTTTCCTCGGCGTATGCCATTCCATGGCGCATAAGCTCGGTGCTTTCCATCATCTGCCGCACGGCATCGCAAACGCGCTGATGATAGAAGAAGTGCTTCGCTTCAATGCTTCCGAAGCTCCCGTCAAGATGGGAACATTCTCACAGTATGACCATCCGCATACGCTCGCGCGCTATGCCGAGGTTGCCGATTATCTGGGGCTCGGCGGCAAGAACGACAGCGAAAAGCTTGAAAATCTCATAAAAGCCGTAAACACGCTCAAGGAGCGCGTCGGCATAAAGAAAACAATACGCGATTACAATATAGATGAGGCAGATTTCCTTGCAAGGCTCGACGATATGACCGAGCAGGCGTTTGACGACCAGTGCACGGGCGCGAACCCGAGATATCCGCTGATGAGCGAAATAAAGCAGATGTATCTCGATGCCTACTACGGCAAGCACTTCACAGAACCCGAAATGCCGACAGCAGGCGGCGCGGGCGAAAGTGCCAAGCAGACAAAGCGCAAAAGTAAATAAGGAAATATAAAGACAAAACTTCGGCTCCTCGGAGCCGAAGTTTTGTTTAGGTTGGGGATATTTAAATTTATCTTGTAGGGGTCGGTGTTACCCTGTCTCGGCGACGCCGACACACACGCTTCGCATATGTGTCAATTCCCCGACGACCCGCTATGGTAGTGGCGAACATCGTTCGCCCGCGAAGAAACATAAAGAAACTTTTCTTCTTTTCGCGCTTTTGAGTGACCAAAAGCGCGGCAAAAGTCACATAAGGTCGTTCCTGCCTTATGTATCCTCCCTGCATCTTCCCGCCATGCTCTCTTCAAACAACCACCACCCTCCGGTGCGAACATAGCGAGCGAACCGTCCAATCGTAACTTATCCACGGCTACAGGCTCGAAACGCTCAAGCGCCGACTCGGATTTACTGCTGTGCCATGTCGGACTACGGCGAACCTCGCGGTTCAAATTTGGGTGCGTGTCTGGGTGCGAACATAGCGAGATAAGGCTTACTTTGATAGTCTCGTCAGCGTACAAACTCCACCCACGCCCGCCCATCTTTTTTCAGCGGGCGTGCAGATTATGCGTGCACGAATCTGCTCGGCTTTTTCGTGTGATATGTTCGCACGCGTGGTATGGCTGAGATTGCGGAGAGCGGCAAAACCACCGACTTTCGATTTATCCCTTGCCGCACATACTTGCCACGCATGGCTCGCGCGACTAACTCGTGCACGCGGAGGGTGTTTTTTAAGAGGGAGGAAAGCCCTCTTAAATGACTTTTGCCGCGCTTTTGGTCATTCAAAAGCGCGAAAAGAGAAAAATTTTCTTAATGCCTCTTTGCGGGCGAACGCTGTTCGCCCCTACTCGAGAATCCAAATCCCGCCAACAGCCAAAAGAAAAAATATACCCTTTATTCCGTCAACGCACATATCACATCCACGCCCGCCTTGCACTTTCAGCGGGCGTGCAGACAATGCGTGCACGAATCTGCTCGGTTTTTTCGTGTAATATGTTCGCACGCGTGGTATAGTTGAAGTCGCGGAGAGCGCGAGACTACCGACTTGCACCATTAGCCCCTTGCCGCACGCGCTAGCCACGCACTACTTCCTGCGACTGACTCGTGCACGCCGCCAGTGGTTCGGAAGGAGGACGGCGCGAGTCCTCCTTGCTGACTTTTGGTACTTTTGGTCACGCAAAAGTACGATAAAAGAAAAGTTACTTTATAGTACTTTTCGTCAGTGAAAAGTACGATAAAAAATCATCTTTGAGCATCCGGCATGCGACCATCGGTCACATCCGCTACCCTCACCGCCATCAATCCGGCAGAGAAAAATCCGTCATCGGATTTACGGGCAGATATTCCCCTTTTTCCTTGTCGTAGTAAACCTTGCTACGGTATTTCGAGAGGAATTTCGTTATCTCATACATATCTATCCATATCTGATTTGTGCCGTCTTTCTGCGAGACATCGAAAATAAGCTGCAAGCCGATATGCAGATGCGGAACATTGATATTGTTTTTGTTCTCCTCACTGCTGTAGCCCGTCATGCCGAGATAACCTATCACATCGCCTGCGGTGACGATTTTTCCCTCATACATATCGGCATAAGGATGGTTGCGCCGCAGATGTGCATAATAATAGTACCTCTTGCCGTCAAAACTCCGTATGCCTATGCGCCAGCCGCCGTAACGGTTCCAACCGACGGCTTCCACATAACCGGATTCGACGGCGATTATCGGCGTGCCGATACTGCCGAGCATATCATGCCCGAGATGGCGGCGGCGATAACCGAAAGAGCGCGCGGCGCCGAAATCATCATAATCACTGTATGAAAAACCCGAGGCTATCGGCGAAAAAACCTTTAGACCGTATTTTTCCGTGTATGTATAGCCGCCGTCTTTCTTCTCGTATACGGAATATTTGCCGAGCCAGCCCGAGAGCACGGCGCCGTAGGCTTCCTTATAATATGAATAATATTTCATGGAGTCAAAACATGCGGCGTTTTCAGAGAGGGAAGAATATGCGCTTTCCATATCGGCTTTTTTATAGCGGGAAAAATCGCCGCCGTACCGCGCGCCGAGATAAGCGAGCAACTCCGTCATGCCGAAAGCATGACCGTCGTCATGACTTTTTATCCCGAGGCGGACGGCATCGGAAAGTGCCGCTTCCGTTATGCCGAAGTCGACCCATTTGATATAGCTTTTGCCGTCGGCACCTGTTTGCAGGCTTATGCCGCGCGGCGATGCTCCCGATATATAAACCGCACATATCGTCAGTGCCAGAATAAGGCATATTCCTTTCACGGCACGGTATTTTTTCGATGAAAACAATGTTTTTCTCCTCTCGGTTTCACATTCTGTATTATTATATTTTGAGAGAATGAAAATATTACCCTGTGAGCCGCGGCAAAATTTCAAAACAGTATGGATTTTTTAAGAAAGATATGATAAAATATAGAAAAAAAGCGAGAGGAGCGGAGCACATGGGACTTTTCGGAAGGAAGCCGAAGGAGGGAACGCCTGCTTTCCGCCGTGCAATGGCGGAGAATATAGCACGCAGGAGATTGCGTTATGCCGTGGAGAGAATAGACGATACCGATATTATCATCGGCAGAGAGGGCGGCTTCAATATCAGAGACGGTGTTTTTATCGTTTTTGCCGATAGCCGCGTGATATTCCGTTGCAATATAGACGAGATGGAGGCTTCCGAGCTGATGAGTCTTGGTGGCGCGATAATTACGGCTCCCGACCTCGAATCCGGCGGCAAAGTACGCACGATACTGGTGCACTATATAATAAATTATTAAAAGCGAAAATAAAAATGCTCCCGCGAGGGAGCATTTTGTTTTTACTTATTCTGCTTTGGATTTTCGGTAAGACCGAGGATATAGTCTGTTGAAACATCATAAAAAAGCGCGAGCTTTATCAGGATATCTGTCGGTATATCCCGCTGACCGAGCTCATAATTGCTGTAAACCTGCTGAGAGCAGTGCAGATATTCCGCCATCTTTTTTTGAGTTATGTCATTGTCTTCGCGAAGCGCACGAATATTCGGATACACGGCAAAATTTCCTCCGAAAACGGTAAATTCTCTATTTATTATAATAAATTGCATGAAATCTATTGACAAATACTGCAAATTGCGGTAAAATTCAAATATCAATAAATTTTATGGAGGAGAAAATTTATGGCTTATATCCAAATTGAACTTGCAGGGCAGAAAACATTCGGAGGATATCTGAAGATAGACGGCGAAAAGCAGATAAAGCTTATCGACGGGCTTCTGATACCTGTATCGGCGGGAATGCATTATCTTGATTTCTCGAGCGAGAGCAAAGCATCGAGAAATATGAGCAAAGCGAACGCAGCTGTCGGAAACTATAGGGAGGCGGCGTTCATGGAGCGAAATTCCGTGGATGGGGAAATAACAGTTACACTCGATGAAAACGACCTCATGACATTTACCGTGGTTTCCGATAAGAAGAGTCACATCCTCGGCTTGCCTACATATACCGTGCGTGAACTTGACGAATCTGAGCAGGAGACTGCAACAGCCATATTGAATGAGCAGGCGGCGGCTTTTGCAGGCGCAAAAAAGAAACGCAAATTTATATGGGGAATCCTTGTGGCGGCACTCGGCGTATTCGGACTTTTTCAGGGAAAAGATACTCTCGCAGTATCGTTTATTCTTATCGCGGTCGGCGCTTTGCTGATTTTCCTCGGTTTGGCAAAAAAGAAAAAGAAAGAACAGTGATAAAAAATGCTCCCGCGAGGGAGCATTTTTGCCGTATCGGCAGTTTCATATCACTATACCCGCGGATATAACGAAAAAAGCACTTCTTTCGAAGTGCTTTTATCTGGTGACCCCTGGGGGAATCGAACCCCCGTTTTCGCCGTGAGAGGGCGATGTCTTAGCCGCTTGACCAAAGGGCCATATTGCTTAGCGGATGTTATTATAGCATAATTTAAGCGAAAAATCAAGTCTTTTTTCACATTTTTTCAAATATTTTTTTTGACAGGGCAAAAAAACAAAGCCGACTGAGAGCTCAGCCGGCTTTACTTTGCTTATCTGTAGATATTTTCGAGTCCGAATTCTCGGAAATATTCGTCCACATCGACAACGGTATCCGTATGTCTTGCCTTTTCTGCGGCGAAAACTATGAGATGATTTGCCGCGGAAACCGATATATCGGCAACGGAACAGCCATTGTAGATTCCGTTGAAATATTCATAGAGATCGGCTATCATGCCCTGGTCGCCGCCGCCGTGACCGCCGAGAATCGATTCATCCGTTTCGACAACGGGAACCTCGCTCCAGCTCTTTGTGGCAAAGCTGAATACTCTTATCGCGGTGTCGTTTGCTTCGGCTACAAGCTCGCCTTCTGTTCCGAAGAGATGAATGGCTCTGCCGCCGCCGTTGAATGGATTCATCGTGAAGCTTGCCGTCACATTGCCTTCGAAAAGCATATCGACTACCTGATGGTCGACAACATCGTTATTGGCATGGAAAACACAGAGACCGTAATCCGTGGTTTTCAGCGCTTCCATGACCTCTTCGTCGGTGGGATATGTGGTCTTTGAAATCTTATTTGCCGCGGCACGGCGGAACCAAAGATTTTTCTTATCATCATAATAGAGCCTGATACAGTTGTAGGGGCAGGTATCGGCAATGGGGCAACCGCCGTCGGCGCATCTTACGGGTGCGCCCTCGGGTGCATTTTCACTTTTGAAATATGTGAGATCGCCGAAAGAGGAGACTTTTTTGCAGGTTTTGCCGAGCAGCCACTGTATGATATCTATATCATGACAGCTTTTTGCGAGAAGCATGGGCGTGGATTCCTTTTCGCTGTGCCAGTTTCCGCGGACATAGCTGTGGCTGTAATGAATATTCTGTACTCTCTCGAGCGCTATCACAGACATTATTTCGCCGATCGCGCCGCTGTCCACGATATCCTTTACCTTTTTATAGAAAGGAGTATAGCGGAGGACATGGCAGACTATGACTCTGGCGCCTTTTTTATGTGCCGCTTTGGCGATATCCGAAATTTCTTCCACCGTCTGTGCGATGGGCTTCTCGAGAAGCAGGTCGTAGCCGAGCTCGATAGCCTTCATTGCGGGTTTATAGTGCATATCGTCGAGAGTCGAGATTATGGCGATATCCGCAAATTTCGGGCGGTCGAGAATTTCTTCCCATGAACGATAGCTGTTTTCCTCCGGTATTCCGAAGGAGCGGATGAAAACATCGCGTGCGGCATCTATCGGATCGGCAACGCCGACAAGCTCAAATTTATCGGGATGTTCGCTCATAATGTTGAAATAGCCTCTGCCTCTGCCGCCGGCACCGATGCATATTACTTTTAACTTTTTCATAGAAAATACCCTCCGCATTTTATGCATTGTTAAGTGCAGTATAACATATCGATGCACGCAAGTCAAGCGATGACGGGGTTTATTCATAAAACTTTTTCTTTTTGCATATATATTAGCAACAAGAAAGAAGGGCGGACTCTGATATGCAAAAATCAAATATACATAATGAAAAATCCGGCATGCTGCTCCCTATTGCAAAGGCGCTGGGAATAGCTGTTGCCGCGGGGATAGTGCTTGCCGCGATATTCTGCTTTGCCGCGCTGCGGTTTGACGATCCCGAAAAGGTATCGGTGATATTCGCATATATCGCGCTTGCCGCCGTAGCATTCGGCGGGGGATATCTCGCATCGAAAATGTACGGGGAAAAGGGCGTGCTCTGCGGGCTTATCCTCGGGCTGTCGCTTGCGGCGCTGATGATACTGCTTTGCTTTGCCTTTTCCCTGCCTGTTTCGCCGCTTGCCTACGCGGTGAGCGCCGCATGCGCGGTGGGGCTTGCCATGCTCGGCGGCAAATGCGCGGAAAAAGGATCGGGCAAAAGGAAAAGACCGAAGAAAAGAAGATGATATACGGATGTATAAATAAATAATACATCTGTATAAAATATAAAAGCGGAAAGCGGAGCCGAAATCGGCTCCGCTTTCAGTCTGTCGAAAAAGTATATTTTACTGTAAAAACAGATAAAAGTATTTTTTTGTATAGCCTTCTCCTGCGGGAGAAGGGGGACCGCGGTAGCGGTGGATGA
>ERZ1026780.627-NODE-627-length-27044-cov-10.498129_pt1 | contig 27044 bp, 27 predicted proteins | sample MGYA00380126_ERZ1026780 | MGnify/ENA primary metagenome ERZ1026780 (study PRJEB33269, sample SAMEA4719762) | human gut metagenome | biome: human-associated habitat; feature: organic feature; material: feces | place: Cameroon | collected 2013-10 ... | reverse complement strand
GGCCAACACCGGCGGGCTAGCCCGCCGGTGTTGCACTTCTATCTTGAATCTTCAATATTCTTACTTCTCGCTATATGACGAAAAATGCGTATCTTTGCGAGTTATATATATTATATATGAGCGAAAAACACACAGAAGAAAAAAATATAATCGAGGACATCGCGGGGAAGGAATATGAGCACGGGTTTGTGACGGATCTCGAGCAGGAGTTCATTCCCAAGGGTCTGAATGAGGAAATCATACGTCTCATCTCGGCGAAAAAGGAGGAACCTCAGTGGTTGCTGGATTTTCGTCTGGACGCTTTTCGTAAGTGGAAAGGGATGAAGGTCCCGACGTGGGGGCATCTGGACATCCCTGAGATTGATTTTCAAGACATTATATATTATGCTGCTCCTAAGAAGGACAGTGACCGCCCGAAAGAGATTGATCCCGAGCTTGAAAAGACTTTCGACAAATTGGGAATACCTCTTCACGAGCGCGAGACCCTCGCAGGTGTGGCTGTGGATGCCGTTTTCGATTCCGTTTCGGTGAAGACGACTTTCCGTGCCGCTCTCCAGGAAAAAGGAATCATCTTCTGCTCGTTCTCTGAGGCCGTGCGTGAACATCCGGACCTTGTTCGGAAATATCTAGCCACTGTAGTGCCTTCCGGAGACAACTTCTACGCTGCGCTCAATTCCGCAGTTTTCAGCGACGGGTCGTTCTGCTACATACCGAAAGGAGTCCGCTGTCCGATGGAACTCTCCAGCTACTTCCGCATCAACGCCAAGGGTACCGGACAGTTTGAGCGTACGCTCATCGTTGCCGACGAGGGCTCGTATGTGAGCTATATGGAAGGCTGTACCGCCCCGATGCGCGACGAGAATCAACTGCATGCGGCAGTCGTGGAGATTGTCGTCGAAAAGGACGCGGACGTGAAATATTCGACCGTCCAGAACTGGTATCCTGGCGACGCCGAGGGGCGTGGAGGAATCTTCAACTTCGTGACAAAGAGGGGGATATGCAAGGGAAGCGGAAGCCACCTGTCATGGACTCAGGTTGAGACCGGTTCCGCAATCACTTGGAAATATCCGTCCACGATTCTGAAGGGGGACAACTCATCGTCGGAGTTTTACTCAGTTGCCGTCACGAACAACTTTCAGCAGGCAGACACGGGGACCAAGATGATACACATCGGACGCAATACACGCAGCCGCATCGTCAGCAAGGGGATCTCCGCCGGGCATAGTCAGAACAGCTACCGGGGACTCGTCAAAATGCTTCCCGGGGCGGACAATGCGAGAAACTACTCCCAATGCGACAGCCTTCTCATCGGCTCACGCTGCGGGGCGCACACTTTCCCTGACATTCAGAACTCCAACCCGACGGCCGTTGTGGAGCACGAAGCGACGACTTCGAAAATCAGTGAGGACCAACTGTTCTACTGCAACCAGAGGGGTATAGGGCAGGAGGATGCCGTGGGACTTATAGTTAACGGATACGCGAAGGAAGTCCTCGCCAAACTTCCGATGGAGTTTGCCGTCGAGGCGCAAAAGCTTCTGTCAGTGTCACTTGAGGGCTCTGTAGGATGATGATGTTTTGATAAAATGGATTGGATAAATTATACTTTGTTTTCGATAGGCGGTGACCGTCCGGTGCTGCTGATTGACCTCATCACCTCGGTGTTGGGGCTGACCTGCGTGTTTCTTGCCGGCCGCAACAGCAAGTATAACTTCTGGGTGGGCTACCTCTACACGGCGGCCCTATTCCTCATGTTCTGGAACAAGCACTTGTACGCATCTCTGATTCTTCAGCCAATCTCGTTGGGTATCAACGTTCTGGGACATTGGCGCTGGACTCATCCGAAGGCCGGAGAGCAGTCATCCGAGGAGGCCGGTGAACTGAAAGTGTCCATGTTGACTTGGCCGCAGAGAATGGTTGCAGTAGTTTCGGTGTTCGTCCTCGCCGGAGTCTGGGGCTGGCTGATTCACAGGCTCGGCACAGTCTGGGCTCCGGGCAAGTTCCCTGCCGATCCGGTGCCTTACCTGGATGCCTGCGTAACCGTGCTTATACTTGTGGCACAGTTCCTCTCCGCGCTCAAGAAGTGGGATTGCTGGGTGGCGTGGCTGCTTGTGAATATAACCCAACTTGCGCTGCACATCTCTGTGGGACATGTGTTTATGCCGATAATCTGCGGACTCTACCTCATCAACGGCATAGCATCGCTGTTCTCGTGGATGAAACTATACAGGAAGAACGCCTGAAGAGTGTATGCACCGGAAGCCGCTGAATTTGTGAGCCTTTTGCGGGCCGAGTTTTGAATAAAATTAAACAATATATAAACAGATAGATATATGTCTGACATCATACTTAAAATAAAGGGTCTGAAAGCCGGAATCGAAGGAAAGGAAATCCTCAAGGGCATAGACCTCGAAATCAGAAAAGGGGAAATTCACGCCTTTATGGGGCCTAACGGCGCCGGAAAGAGCACTCTCAGTTCCGTGCTCGCCGGGAAACCGCAGTACACGGTCACCGAAGGCACAATCGAGTATATGGGAAAGGACCTTCTGTCCATGTCTCCGGAGGAACGTTCTTGGGCCGGCATTTTCATGTCCTTTCAGTACCCGGTCGAGATACCTGGAGTCAGCATTACTAATTTTATGAAAACCGCCGTCAATTCGCATCGCGAGGCCAAGGGGCTTGAGCCGATGAAGGCCGGTGAGTTTCTGAAGCTGCTCCGCGAAAAGATGGCTTTCGTGCAGATGAGGCCGGAGTTCGCGAAGAGGGAAGTGAATGTGGGATTTTCCGGAGGCGAGAAGAAGCGTAACGAGATTTTCCAGATGGCGATGCTCGATCCTGTACTCTCAATTCTTGACGAAACCGACAGCGGGCTGGACGTGGATGCGCTCAGAATCGTCGCAAACGGAGTGAATGCGCTCCACACTCCGGAGAAAGCCTCAATCGTGATCACTCACTATCAGAGACTTCTGGAGTACATAGTCCCTGATGTCGTGCATGTCCTGAAGGATGGCCGCATCGTCAAGACGGCCGGGAAGGAGCTTGTCGATTTCATTGAGGAGAATGGTTATGACAAACTTTAGGACATATTTTGTTGGACGCGACGTCGTTCCTGAGACGATAGTCCTTGGGCGCGATGAGGAGCTTTCCGTCCTGCTTATCGCTCTTCCAGGGGTCAGTGCGGACATTTCGCTGAAAGTTGACCTGAACGGCGAAGGTGCACGGTTTGCCCTTAACGGTGTCGGAATATCCACGGCCGATGAGAAAATCCGTGTGCATGTCGAACTTAGACACAATGTGCCGGGATGCTCTTCGTCGCAGCTTTTCAAGAATCTTGTGGGCGGCATGGCTCGGGTCGATTTCTACGGCCGCATCATCGTGGCTCAGGACGCGCAGAAAACTGAAGCCTACCAGGCAAATCACAATCTGCTTCTTTCCGAGACGGCCCGCGTGAATACCAAACCGCAGCTTGAAATCTACGCAGACGACGTGAAATGCTCCCACGGAGCCACAATCGGCAAACTCAACGAGGACGAGCAGTTCTATATGCGCTCGCGGGGCATCTCCCTTGCGGAGGCAAGGTTCCTCCAGATGATTTCGTTTGTGTCACCGGTATTTGAACTTGTCCCGGAAGAAACGGAGCGCGAAAGACTCAGGAACGAAGTCGAGGCTGAACTCCGGACGATACGTCTTTAGAAGCTGCATCTTGTGTTGATTTTGCAGAAACCTGAACGCAGATATGATAACTTACCCCAATGTCAAGGTCAATCTCGGCCTGAACGTGCTTCGCAGACGTCCTGACGGCTACCACGACATCGAGACCCTCTTCGTCCCCTATTTCGGGATGACGGACGTTCTGGAAATTGTTCCGGCAGACGAGTTCTCTATTCGCATCACCTCCTCCAAGCCCGGTATTCCGGACTGGGACCCGATGTCGGATCTTTGTGCAAAAGCATGGAGGCTGATGAATGAGCGGTTCGGGGTCGGGCCGGTTGCTGTTTTACTCGAAAAACGCAATCCTGTAGGAGGCGGGCTCGGCGGCGGCTCATCTGACGGTGCATTTACGCTTAAGATGCTGAACGAGATTTTTTCGCTCGGCCTCGCGGTGACAGAACTTGCCTCCCTTGCCGCAGAACTCGGAAGCGACTGCCCGTTTTTCATATATAACAGACCCATGATAGGCGAGGGCAGGGGCGAGATACTCTCTGAATTTGACTTGCCTGACATTGATTTGGGCGCTGAGACAAGTTACGGACGTTCAAATCTTTGTTCCAATTCAGATTCTGTCTCCCAAGCACGTGCGGCGAAGGAGCTAACTGATGGCGTCGGCAACGGATACCGTCTCGGAGTTATTGCGCTCGACTCCAGTTTGAAAGTTTCTACGGCCCAGGCCTACCGCAGCATAATTCCATCCATTCCCGAGATTAGCCTGCGTGACGCCCTTTCCCATGACATAACGCAGTGGCACGGCCTCTTGAAAAACGACTTTGAACCGGTAATTTCCGCTGCCCATCCTCTTGTTCGGGAGACCATTGAGGCTTGCTATGCCCGAGGATGTGTCTATGCCGCGATGTCCGGAAGTGGCCCGTCAGTTTATTATATAGATAAAAAAAGATAAAAACAGGCCTCATGCGCACTTCTACGTGTGTTTCCTTCAGGCGTATATAGGCGTATATAAAAAAAGAAAAAATCTATAAAAAGAGAAATTGGTGGCGAAATGCCCTTATGTGACGCCACTTTTTTGCCGTTTACGTTCTGTTGCCGTTTCTTTGCAGGCGTCGGATTATTGTGCTCCGACGTTACAGAAATCGTTGTGTATGCGTAAACTTATCTTTTTACTGCCCACTGCGGCTGTGCTGACTTGCTGCGGCCTAAAGGAACTTGGAGAAATTGTGCCGGAGCCTGGCATCCCGGACTACATCGATCCTCCGCTTCCGAAAACGGAACTTGTGGTTACGGGGCTTGAATATCCCGAGGGCTATGACTGGAATCGTCCCGAAACGGCGACCGGTGCTCCGGACATCGTGATGTATCGCGGAGATAAACTTGTTCTGCGGATTCCGACAGGTGATGGATATTCTGTCTCTGAAGACCTTGATATGCACCGCTATGTCAGCGGTCATGTCTACACTGACTATTCCTCCGACACCCACACGATAGTCTCCCGGGACGGGCTTGAGCTTTTCCGCTACCAGGGACGCGAGCGCATCGTTTTGTTGGCTGAACGGGATGGGCGTGTGCTGACACTCGGGGAGGCGCGTGACGGACGCGGCTTTTCATCGCGTGTTGACGGCATTCCCGTGTTTATCGGATTTGACGGCAGCGTGTTCCAGAATGCGGGGGTTTCTCCGAAGGGTGAGGTCCGCTTTTTCTACCGGCTGCCCGTGAATTCCACTTCCGGAGTTACATATCTTTACTATGCGGTCGTCGGGGCGGACTGCGTGATGATAGAGCTGCCCTCGGACATTGTTGAGGCATATGGGTTCGCTTTCCCGGAGACTCCGTCTTCTTCTGCTGCAGAAGAGACCGATGCTGTGGGCGGCATAAAGGTGCTGTGCCGCCGCTCCGTACAGGACGTCCAAGACGCGACGCAGATGGAGATATTCGATGTCGATGCAGGCGAGGGTAAGCCTGTACGTGCTTCAGGGTTATTCAGTTCTGTCAGAGCCGGGACAGTCCTTTCAGACGCTGCGCCTCTTCTTGCAGTTTTTTCAGTGTCGTCGCTGTTTTCGTCCCGCACAGCCGTATATTCCGGAGCGCGATGCTGGCAGGAATGGAGCCGCAGCGACATTCCGACCGGATTCCGCCATCTGGGGGATTCCGTTGCTGGAATACGCAAGTCTCTATATGGAAGCGGAGTTGATATTCTCTGCAATGGTTCTGTGCGTGACACTCTTCCGAAAGGCTACACCACAATGACCGGTGCCGCGCTATGCTGTACCAGCCGTGGAATAAAGGTCGGGATGACTTCGACAAGCGGCGGGCGTGCCATACTCTGGAATGAAGGTAAGGTGGACAGCCTGATGTTCAGGGGAATAGTCACGTCTGTCACAGAGGAGCCTGTCGTCTTGGAGGGCGAATGATGCGGCCTTTGGGAGCAGCCGTTGTTTATGTGGACGCAGGTGAAATAGTCTCGTGGGCTTAATCGGCCCAGGAGAGTGTCCTGGACTGGTCTGGGTTTACGGTTATGTGGACGCGGAGAGTCTCCTCCGGCAGCAGATCTTCGATGTTTTCCGGCCATTCCATCAGGCATAGGCAGCCGCTGTAGAGATAGTCGTCAAGTCCTATGTCTATTGCCTCGGAGTTCTTGGTGATGCGGTAGAAGTCAAAGTGGTAGATTGGCTCACCATCGGCGGAAACATATTCGTTTATTATGGTGAACGTCGGTGAGCAGACAGGGTCGGTCACGCCGAGACGCTTGCACAGCGCCGTCGTGAACGTGGTCTTGCCTGCGCCCATAGGGGCGTAGAACGCTATGAGCCTGTGCTCTCCAATCTGGTCGAGGAATTCCCCGGCGGCTCTGTCAAGGTCTTCTGTGCCGCTTATTGTGATGGTATGTTCCATGTTTATGTCGATTTCCTTTCTTTCTTTTGACGAATGCTTGTCCCGTTCGTCCGTCTGCCATGTGAAAACCGTGCAGGCTGCTTCATGAAATAATAGCCCAGTCCCGCAAGGTTTCGCTATCAAAAAAGGAGGCGATTCATCATCGTCTCCTCTTCCTTTGTCGGGGTACTGTGACTCGAACACAGGACCCTCTGGTCCCAAACCAGATGCGCTAGCCAACTGCGCCACACCCCGAATTCCCTCATTTGGGACTGCAAAGATAAGCCACTTTTTGAAAATGACCAAAAATTTTTGAAATTTTTGATATTTTTCTCGGTTTGGACGGACTTTTCTTGCTACCTTTGAATGGAAATGCGCACCTTCTCCGGTCGAAGGGCATAGTTTTTTACAATATGATTACGGCCAAAGACATAACAAAGAGTTTTGGAGACCTTCGGGTTCTCAAAGGAATAAGCCTTGAAATCGGGAAAGGGGAAGTTGTCTCCATCGTCGGTGCCTCTGGTGCCGGCAAATCCACTCTTCTCCAGATTCTCGGTACGCTTTCGCAGCCCGACGGCGGAAGTTTGGCAATTGACGGATACGATGTGCTGTCCATGCGTGGCGACAGGATTTCAGAGTTTCGGAACAGGAAAATCGGGTTCGTCTTTCAGTCGCACCACCTGCTGCCGGAGTTTACGGCGCTTGAGAATGTCATGATTCCGGAATTTATTGCCGGAAGCGGCCGCAGGACTGCCGAGGCGCGGGCCCGGGAACTGCTGTCGGAAGTGGGACTCGAAGACAGGATCGGCCACAAGCCGTCGGAACTTTCCGGAGGCGAGGCACAGCGGGTTGCGATTGCCAGGGCTCTGGTCAACGGCCCGGCCGTGCTCTTTGCCGACGAACCTTCAGGAAACCTCGACTCCGTGACCAAGCAGGAAATCCACAGGCTATTTTTCGAAATGAGGGAGCGTCACGGGCAGACCATTGTCATAGTCACCCACGACAACGCTCTCGCGGACGAATGCGACAGGAAATTCACCATGCAGGACGGTATGATTCTCAAAGTTGAGTAGCAAAGTGTTTTCTTCCCGCTCCGCGCCCGGATAAGAGTACTCCATAGGCGTCGGACAAAAACAATGACGGAATGGGAGTTTTCAAGTTCAGAAAGTTTGACGTGCGGAACGAGAAGTCCGCGATGAAGGTCAACACGGACGGAGTGCTGCTCGGTGCGCTGATGACCATCACAGGTAACGAACGCCACCTTCTGGACATCGGCACCGGCACCGGTACTATTGCCCTGATGGCCGCCCAGAGGCTATCTGAGATGCCCCCAAGACCACAGACGCTGTTTGATGAGCAGCAGTCAGAACTATCGAAGGCAGAACCACAGCAGGAGAGCAAAGGTTTTCTGATAGATGCCATTGACATCGACGAGGCATCTGCCGAGGAGGCGGGTGAGAACTTCCGAGACTCCCTTTGGGCCAGAAATCTGCATGTGCATCATTGTCCTCTTTCTGAGTTCTCTTCTGAAGCGTCCTTCGATCTGATTTTTTCAAATCCTCCGTTCTTTACGGAAACTCTCCATTCTCCGTCCGAGCGCAAGGCTCGGGCCCGTCACGCAGATGCCCTTCCACTGGAAGAAATAATGGTTTTCGCCGCTCTTAACCTCACGGACGGAGGTCGCCTGAGCCTTGTTCTTCCGTCTGACCGCGAAAAGGAAGCCTCGGAGCTCGCGGCACGGCACGGCCTTCGTGTCCTCCGACTCGTGGATATACACGGCTCGGACCGAAAGCCTGCATATAGGGTTATAATGGAATTCTCCCGCAACGTCGGGCAGAAAACCGCCGCGTCACGGGAGAAAGTTACAATAAATATGAATGGAAAGTATTCAGAACAATATTTAAATATCGTTTCTGATTTTCTGCTTATCTCATCCCGCCTCGTGGACCCATCCCGCCTCGTGGACTCATCCCGTCAGGAGGAGGCATTCCCGGCCCGCCCCTGCGCTCACCGTTGAGCCTGTGAATCTGTTCCCTGCGAAAGTCTTCCTCAGCGACAATGAGCCTTGCAATCTGTTCGTCCGTGAGTACTTCGGAAAACTTCTCATAATCAGACATTTCCCAAGCATCCAGATTAGCTCGCGCTTCGAGGTACTTCTTCAAGAGAGTTTGGACGTTTTTCTTTGACTTGAGTGCCTTTTTTAGTGACCTCAGAGCTTCTTGACGCTCGTGGAAAAGTCTGCCTTTCTGCTCCTCGTATTCATTATAGGCCTTCAGAAATGCTTCCGACTCGTCCTTTTGCAGGCCCATCCGTTTAGTGATGAACTCGACCTTTTCGGCCTGAGCCTTCTTCCAGAATTCCGGATCCTTCCTTTCGCCTTTTGGCTGGGCTCCCAGGCTGAAAGCCGCCGGGAGCATTGCCAGCACTAACAAACAAACCTTATAAACACTTTTCATTTTTTTAGTTTCTTTTTGGTCCATATTTATCTTCTCATGTCCAGTACACTCCTTCATTTTGCGCATCTTCAGTTGTTGCTGACGATGGAATTGATATCTTCAACCGAAGCTCCTGTATATATCAGATACTCAATAATTTCATCACTACTGAGGGATGTTGTGGCGTTGTCCGAGTAGAGATAGTGTTCCGATGCCGTCCGCCTTCCGTCAAAAAGCAACATTCCGAAAAAAACGAGAGCGATGGAAGCCGCCACCGAGAAAACCGGCACCAGAATCCGGCGAATCTTCCTGCTGCGGATCTCCTGGATTTCAGGCACGCGCAAGGCCCGCTCCCTCATCGCTTCGAAATATCCATCGGGGACGACGAAAGGATTGCCCTTCAGTTTTGTCTTGTCTTTCAAGATGTCCATATCACCATTCTGTTTCATAACACGTTTCTTTAGACAATTATCTTCTTCAATAGTTTAGCGTTCCTGTTCCATATTCCAGGAGTTGTGCGTCAGTTCATCACGTATCTTATTGTACGCTATGTGATAAGATGCCTTTAACGCCCCCTCCGACGTCCCGAGAATCCTCGACATTTCCTTGTACTCCACCTCGTCAAAATACCTCATCTCGAACACGAGCCTCTGTTTGTAAGGAAGTTTTGCAATGGCACGATAGAGCGCGGCCTGTGCTTCGTCGCCATTGAAATATGCGTCGCCTTCGATATTCCTGACGGCCGAAGATTCAAAGCCGGCGGACGAAAAACGCGAAAGAATATCCCGTTTTCTCAGAAAATTCAGGCTTTCATTTACTGTTATTCGGTATATCCAAGTATATACTTCCGAATCATAACGAAACTTCGAGAGATTCCTCCAAATCTTAATATAGCAGTTCTGGAGCACATCATCCGCATCGTCATGTGAAAACACGATCCGCCGTATCTGCCAATACATCCGCTCACCGTAAAGCGCGACGATGCCGTCAAACGCCCCACGATAATCCTTCGCCCCGAGCCTTTCGGATATATGTTTTTTAGTAACGTTCATATTCTTAAGCAAACATTCTTTAGACACGGATATATGCCTGAGGTTTAGAATTGACGCTCCAAACATCGACGACGGATCAAAAATACGGAATTTTGTGATTATCTTTGCAGATTGTACGTCACGAAATAAGGAAATATGGAATATATACGTAACTTCTGCATAATCGCACACATCGACCACGGAAAGAGCACGCTCGCCGACAGGATGCTTGAAATCACGGATACTCTGAACGCGAGGGAAATGGAGAATCAGGTGCTGGATTCGATGGACCTTGAAAGGGAAAAGGGCATTACCATCAAGAGCCACCCGATTCAGATGCAATACAAGTACAAAGGCGATACCTACACCCTGAACCTTATCGATACTCCGGGTCATGTGGACTTTTCTTACGAGGTGTCACGGGCAATCGCTTCCTGTGAGGGGGCGCTGCTTGTTGTCGATGCAACGCAGGGTATTCAGGCGCAGACGATTTCAAATCTCTATCTTGCTGTGGAGCACGGGCTTGAGATTATCCCGGTGCTGAACAAGATTGATATGGACTCGGCTATGATTGATGTCGTGTCCGATCAGATTGTCGATATGATAGGCTGCTCCCATGATGAGATTCTGCTGGCTTCCGGGAAGACTGGTCAGGGAGTAAAAGAGGTTCTGGACGCGATTGTGGAGAGGGTTCCTGCTCCGAAAGGCGATCCGAATGCACCGCTTCAGGCTCTGATTTTCGACTCCGTATTCAACTCGTTCCGGGGCATCATCGCCTATTTCAAGGTCGTGAACGGAACCATCCGTACAGGCGACAGAGTCAAGTTCTTCAACACAGGCAAGGAATATGTCGCCGACGAGGTGGGAGCGCTGAAAATGAAACTCTGTGCCCGTAACGAAATTGCCTGTGGCAGTGTCGGGTACATCATCTCCGGAATAAAGACTGCCAGCGAGGTGAAGGTGGGAGACACGATTACGACAGTGGCGAATCCCTGCCATGAGGCGATTGCGGGTTTTGAAGAGGTGAAGCCGATGCTCTTTGCGGGAATGTATCCTGTTGAAACAGACCAATATGAGGAACTTCGTGCCGACCTTGAAAAATTCCAGCTTAACGACGCTTCCTTCGTTTTCGAACCGGAGTCTTCGCTCGCGTTGGGCTTCGGTTTCCGCTGCGGATTCCTCGGGCTGCTGCATCTCGAAATCGTGCAGGAGAGACTGTTCAGGGAGTTTGGAATGGATGTCATCACGACTGTGCCGAACGTTTCCTACAAAGTCTACACGACCCAAGGCGAATGTATCGATGTCCACAACCCTTCCGGTCTTCCGCCAGCAACGCTGATTGACCACATTGAGGAGCCATACATCCGTGCCCAGGTCATTTCCAAGGCCGACTTCTACGGCCCGATAATGAAACTATGCCTCGACAAGAGGGGCACCCTCATCAACCAGCACTACATCACCGCCGACCGTCTCGAACTCACCTACGAGATGCCGCTTTCGGAAATCGTTTTCGACTTCTACGACAAACTCAAGTCAATATCAAAGGGTTACGCTTCTTTCGACTACCACATCGTGGGCTTTAAAGACGCCAAACTCGTCAAACTCGACATTCTCCTCAACGGCGAGCCGGCCGACGCCCTTTCGTCCCTAATCCACGTCGATCACGCCTACGATTTCGGACGCAAAATCTGCGAGAAACTCAAGGAACTCATCCCGCGCCAGCAGTTCGACATAGCCATCCAGGCCGCAATCGGTGCCAAAATCATCGCCCGCGAGACCGTCAAGGCCGTGCGTAAGGACGTGACAGCCAAGTGCTACGGTGGCGACATCACCCGAAAGAGAAAGCTGCTCGAAAAGCAGAAGCAGGGCAAGAAGAGAATGCGCCAAATCGGCACAGTCGAAGTGCCTCAGTCCGCCTTTATGGCCGTGCTGAAGCTGGATTAAGTGGCAGGATTATTTTTCTCCCTCAAGAGTTTTAAGGCCGGCTCTGCATATTAATACAACCAGACTGTACTCCGACTCCTTCCCGAAGGTGTGCAGTCTGTGGTATACCGTTCCTCCGTTATTGTTTGTTGTTGTCTTATTCTTCCACTCGGATCTTCTTATCTGAAAAGTCGTGTCCATATTCAATAGCCATCTGCCGGTTTTCGTGTCTTCGCTCAATGGGAAAAATAGGAAACTGCGTCTGTAATATGATGGCTCTTTTTCTTCCGGGTCCATCTTTTCCCCTTCCCAATCTTTGAATATCTTTCCAAATCTTTCCGACTCCTTTTCCAAATAAGAGGAGTCTTCGCCGGAGAATCTGTCGCTCTTATACTCCCTGAAAAAATCATTCACCAATCCATTATAACGTCTTATGGCTTCGTTCCTTCCATACTCCGCATCCAAGACATTCTTGGCGTTTTCAATGGCGGCAAACTTCTCCTTTTCAGCGTTCCTTCGTTCCTCTTCGCTCCATAGTTCAGTTTGCGCCCGTGTCATAAAAATCTCTTCTATTTGCTCCCGCTGCTGTAAAAACGAATTTTCAATTATTTGGGCCTTTGCCCTTGCTTCAACGATTTCCTGACCGATTTTTGCGAGGATTTTCAGTTTTTCACCTTCCTTTCCAAACTTTGCTATGTTTTCTTCAAGCTTATCCAATCCCGGAGAAATCTCAACCAATTCCTTTATTAAATTGGCGATATAACCGCTTTCGTCATTGATACTCTTGACAAGTCCGTCGATTTGTTCCTGATAGACTTTTTTTGCAGCCTCATTTCTACATTCTACAATCTTTTCTATTATTGTGTCGAGCCTGATATTCAGTTCGGGAAGATGAAATTTTTCTTTAATTTCATCTGCTTTTCGGAGCGCAAGATTACAAGATGAGACCGTTTCGCGGGGAAATCCCTCCAATTTATCCAATGAGCGGGATATATCTTCTGTCATTTTCTTTGTCCGCCAATGGCTTATCCATTGTTCATACTTTATATACGAAACCGCAATCAGAGATAGAATCAACAGCAATGCTGCGAAAAGAATCACACGTCCGTACCAATAAGTAGCGGCATCAAGCCGGCGGAAACTGTAAAATGACGGCTTGTGAACTGCAATATGGGAGTCTCCGGTTGTAAGCCCATTGGAACCGCAGAAGATAGGAGTGCCTATATCCTCAAGACAAACTGCGTCAGACAACAGACAGGATGCCCAAACCGCCCCGGACTGCTCCCACTTACCATCACCGGATTCTATGAATTCGTATGCTCCGAAATCATATCCGTCACTAAACATATAGACCCTATCCTCTGCAATTGGGAGAATTCGGTTAAACTGCCTGTCATTACCTCCAAACTCCGACAGTTCCCACTCTACACAATCAGCGTGGTCTCCTGTGAAAACAAATCGGTGCAAGGACCCATCTGTCAGCACAAACGCTGTGGAATCCACAGAGCTGATGTCCAGAACTTTATGTGGCGGCAATGTGTCAATCAGACAAACGTATTCGGTTTCGCATTTATGCGTATCAACGAAATATACTCCATTATGAAGCGTGCCTATCACAAGTTTTCCGTCAACAAAGCATAATTTGTTCGGATAATAATCACTGATTCCTTCTCTCAGATGAAGTTCTCCGATTTTTGGAATGTAATCTTTAATGGGCACATGGGGGCATAAACTGTCGGAATAGTCATATACTCGTACCATATCTTCCTTTCCTTGATACAGCGACTTTCCAACAAACAGATTGCAGGTAATTTTGCCGTTTTGACTATTGACCGGACCACGGACAACACGCCGTTTCCCGACCAGGCTGTATATCGTTCCTCCGGAATTGACAAATACCGTGTCACCGCAGGAGCCTGACAAGGATATTGCCTCACCCTTCATTACTGTCCGTATATATTCCGCTTTCCCAAACCTGGCTGAACCATTTGAAATCCCGAGTGGTATGGAATAGAGGTCATTGTTAGCAGATAACGCATAGATGCCGTTTCTGTCGTTGAGACAAATGGAAATGATTTCCTCTGAACAGAAATATGGCGCAAGAGGAATCCGGTACAGTTGGTTTCCGCCCGGCGCAACATATAAAAATGAGTCCTTGACGAGACAGAGTGCACGGCAAGATTTGTTTCTCGGACGGGAAAGGTGTCTTTCCGGAAGTTCTATAGTCGCAATTATCCGTCCCAAACTGTTCGCACACTCTACCGTCCTCTCGGAAATGGCGTATATATATCCATCTTTTACGATAAAACTCTTCGGCTCTCTATTGAACGAGGCATTGTAGGGTTTGGCTTCATCATATCCATCCTCAATTGCCTTTATCTGCTGTCCGGAAAGTTGGAGACCTGCTTTTATGGCAGTGGTCGCCTCGTCTGTTATCTTGTGCAAGTCCATTTTCGCGACTGACCATTCGTAGACTCCATCGTCTCCTCCAAAAATCAGTTTATTGTTTCCACTGCGAACCACGCTATAAAAGCGCCTTGGTTTGGCATCGCTTAATGAGTCCAGCGGAATCCCGCAATCATCCGATTTGTGAGCGTTCCATCTGTAGATACCGTTAGATGTCGCTCCGTATATCGTATTGCCATCTTCGCTCAGAAGAATCTCATAGGGACTGTATTCTGTCCCTTTTGTCGGAATTTTAAAACTCTCCGACACATTGTTCTTCAGATTGACTTTTCTGATGCCTCCATCTTGAATCGTGAAATATAGGAAACCATTTCTGATTGTCATATCGTAGACAGTTCCACCGCCATCACGCAACAAAGGTTTCGAATTGATTCTTTTTGTATCAAAAAAAGTGATTGTGCCGTCATCGGTGGCAACTAATATTGAATCTCCGGGAATATCCTTTATTGCGGTAATCTGATGACGGAAAGGAAAACTGCTACCGTGTATATCTTCCAGAGAAAAGGCATTATCCCCACACGATGTAAGGACTGAAAGTATCGAAAGTCCAAGCACAATTGTGATTTCGGAAAACTTCATACGGCAATAGTTTTATGTTTTTACAAAAATAGCAAATATTCTTAAGATACATTCTGCTGAATTGTGTGCTTTTTCGCGACCGGTAACTCAAGTAAATCTTACATATTTCAAAGTAAAATTTACATATAGCATTGATTGTCAAATGGTTATTGCGTTTTTCGATTTTATGTTCCACCTTTGCTTCCGAAAACAATGCCGCCACTTCAACTGATAGTCCGGCACCGAATCAATAATAATCAATAAAAACAAACAGCTATGAAAACAATCTCATTTATCAAAAATCTTGCTGCCATCTTGACACTCGCAGTTTCGATTTCTTGCAATTCAAATGCGCAGGAGACCCCATTCCCTCCATACCTTACGGCGAGTTCTGTCCCGAGCAGTAAAGTTCTGCTCCCGCCACCGCCGGAGCCCGGCTCGGTGGAGTTTCTGCTTGATGAGTACTATTATTTTGAAGCTAAGAAACTCAGGGATACCCCGCGCGGACAGCAGGCAATTGATGATGCCAAAATGGGTGAAGCCGTGCTGCAGCAACTCGGAATCCCGTTCGGGCATAAAATCACCGAACAAAGAATGCCGGCGCTTTATAAATTGCTGATGAGAGCCAAGGAAACATTCGGGAGCTATGGATGCAACCAGGCCAAGGAATATTACGCCCGCACCCGCCCGTTCGTGTATTATGGAGAGTCCAGTCTTACTCCGTGGGATGAAAATTGGCTGAAGACAAACTATTCCTATCCATCCGGTCATAGTGCAATTTTCTATGGGCTGGCCTGTATCCTCAGTTCTTTGAAACCGGAGAGGCAGGAAGAAATCTACAGTAGGGCTGACGAAGGCGCCTATTCTCGGGTGATTGCCGGTTGTCATTGGATGAGCGACACGAGAGCCGCACGGGTGGTTGCTATGATGGTTTTCGCGAGACTACAAGCGGATTCAGACTACCAGGAGGACTTTCTCCTTGCCAAGAAAGAACTGGCCCGAATTGAAACTCCTGACGTGATTTATGTTGTCGACTGAAGACCGAAGGGTAAGTTTTAATAAAGTTTAATTCATAATATTGACGGTTACAATGAAAAAGATAATTACACTTGCTATTGTATTATTGGCAGGAGCGGGAGTCATTTCCGCGCAAAGTGATACCAACAGATATTGGACAACACAAATGATTGATGGGTATACCTGTCACGTGCATAGCACCAAATATCTGTATTTCTTGGGTTATAGTAATGTATTCGAAAGCTTTGAGTACTTTGAGGGAATGACATTATTTTATTGTACAATATCTCTTCCTATGTCGCTTGATGATGAGCGCCCTACGGCAGTTCCGGACTATTTTATGCAAAACAATGAAAGAAATATCTATGTTACGGTTCGGTATTATTCGCACGGAACTCCTTGCAGGACAGAAAGAATAATCTGCTATTCTGAAAAAAGAGACGAGGTGATATATGTCGATTGCTTGTACGGATATAGTTACGATATTATTAATTGGCTTGAGAACTATGGTGATATTGAACTCTCTGTTCCATTGACCGATGGCTCTTCATCCAGACTGTATGTGCACCAAAGGTCGTGACAACAGTTTAGGCCGATGGCGCATCTGCCGGAGGAGGCCGCATCGGTGAAGGGATATGACGGAAATGTCGTCGTCCGTGTTGTGGATGCCGGAAGAAAATACTATATTGCCACGACTTCGGATTCGGACGGGATGATGATTGGGAAGAGTGTTTCCGGGCTATACAAGAGCAGATAGTACAAGTTCAGATTTTGAATAGTCGAATTATAAAATCAAACTCATTATGAAGAAAGTCATAGGAATCGGGGAGACTGTTTGGGATGTTTTTCCTTCCGGCAAGCGTCTTGGCGGAGCTCCGGTGAATTTTGCGTTTTTCGCAAAGGAATTTGGGGCAGAATCCTTCCCTGTGTCGGCAATAGGCAATGATGAATTGGGAGTCAAGACAATGGAGGCGCTTGAAAAAACCGGTCTGAATCTCGATTATATCCAATGTAACGGACATCCGACAAGTCGGGTGATTGTGACTATGGATGAAGCGGGAGTGCCCGAGTATGAGATTGTCGAGGGGGTTGCCTGGGATGCGCTTGACTGCAATGAAAAGACCGTTGCGCTTTTGGCGGAGGCGGATGTGGTCTGCTGGGGAACACTGTCTCAGAGAACTCCGTTTTCGCGTGAAAGCATTCTGCGGATGGTGGATTCTGCGCCTGAGTCTTGCCTTAGGGTCTATGACATCAATCTTCGTCAGCACTATTTCTGTCGCGAAACTGTTGAGGAGTCTTTACGACGGGCAGATATCCTGAAACTCAATGAGGATGAACTGCCGATTGTAGCGGGATTGTTCTCGATTTCGGGTTCTGCTCTTGAACAGATTCTCGGCTTGATTGAGAGGTTTTCTTTGAAGAATGTTATTTTTACCCAGGGTTCGCTTTGCAGCGAGGTCTATGGGCCGGAGGGACTTCTCTCACACAAGGATACGCCGAAAGTTAAGGTCGTTGACACGGTCGGAGCGGGGGATTCTTTCACCGCGACCTACATTATGGCGCGTCTTGAAGGAAAACCTGTGGAAGATGCTCATTCTCTTGCGGTTGAGCTTGCTGCCTATGTCTGCACTTGCAGCGGGGCAATAAATCCTGTTCCGGAGTCTTTAAAGAAGCTTTTCTGATTTTTGTGCTTTGACGGTTACTAAATTTGAACAGGTTTCTCGGTCTATCTCCATTTGCGGGGCTCAATCTACAAGGCAACACGGCCTTTACTTCGTCCTATCTCCGCTTCTGTTCAATCTCAGTGGCAGAGGGCTGCAAGCGCTTTAAGACTCGTTCTATGAGGGGGAGTAGAGTTTTTATTCTCCCTCTTGTTTCACCTCACCAACCTGACTGGCGTGCCTTTATGGACAACCATGGGCGGGAAATGCTCCGCGCCCAAAAGTGACGAAGCTCGGGAATATGAAAAAAGGAATGCTGGAACCTTAGTGCCCGGGCATTCCTTTTATTGTGATTTTTATCGTAAGCTCTGTTATGCTTGACGGATTTTAGAGATTTGCGTTATCTTTCTTCCAGTCTGCAACAGCCGGGATGATGCCGAGGGCAACAATCTCGTCGCGCATTTTGCAGAGGTGCTCGTAGGAAGCGTCAAGTGCCGCCATTTCCTCAGGAGTACCCTTAGGCATCGTGAAGTGGCATCCTGTGGCGTCAATTGTAGTCGGCATTGCCATCATAACGTTCTTGAACTTATCTGTGTTCACATAAGTTCCGGCAGGAAGAGTGAACGGAGTGCCGCCCATTGCAGCCTCAATCATCTTGACGGCGTTGTAGGCAGGACTCTGGAATGAAGAGCGTCCGCGGAGCTTGATGATTGCGGAACCTCCCTGGATTGTCTCCTGCTTGATTTCGGCCATCCTTTCGGCAGAAAGGTCCATTTCTGAAAGCGGTTTGCCTGCAACCTTTACCTGAGAAGCGAAGACTGCCATCTGCTCGCCGTGACCACCGTAGGTGTGTGCGCCTGTAACTGCGCTCTGCGGAACGCCGAACTCCTTTGCGAGGTTGCTCTGGAGACGGGTTGAGTCGAGGGCTGCGAGGGAAGTGAGCTGCTCCGGTTTCAGACCTGAGTGGATGAGGGCTGTGAGAGCCGTCACGTCAGCCGGGTTAAAGATGACAACCACATGCTTCACGTCCGGGCAGTACTTCTTGATGTAGTCACCGAACTGTGCGGCAATCTGGCAGTTTCCCTTGAGAAGGTCCTCGCGGGTCATGCCCTCCTTACGGGGTGCTCCGCCTGATGAGATGATGTACTTAGCGTCCTTGAATGCAACCTCAGGATCTACTGTCCAGGTGATGTTTGCGTCTTCGAATCCGCAGTGGTACATTTCCTCTGCCACGCCGTGAACGCCCGGCTCGAAGATGTCATAGAGGCAGATGTTCGGGGTGAGGCCGAGCATGAGAGCTGTCTGTGCCATGTTTGAACCGATCATTCCGCCGGCACCCACGATTGTAAGTTTCTCGTTTGTCAAATACTTCATGATACTACTATTTTATATTATTTATATTTAATATATTTCGCAAGTGTTCTAACGTCTTGCTAAACTTATCTCATTTATCAAACTGTTACGAACAATGAAAACATCGGGTAGTTTTCCGGGCGAAACCGGATGCCCTTGTAAGCAAAAGCAGTTCCAACTCCCTGAAATTCGGGCGCAAATTTAGTAAATAATTAAAAAATAACTATCTTTGCAGACGTAATTGTTAATTATTGCAGAAACGTGGAACCTCCCAGTCCAATATCAGGCACTCAGAGCATAGCGGCGGACAGTCTTTCTGACGACCCGCTGTCGACCACCCATTATATCGTGACATCGGGCACATCCTCTTTAACAGAGGGTGCGGTTTTTCGTGTCCTGCAATATGACATTTTGTGAAACCAGCTTTTAAAGCTATATGGCACTATATCTTAAAAAGGAACTTGAAAACGGAGCCGAACTTGCTGTTTGGCAAATTACAGAAACTGAAGATGAACTCAAAACCTTGAGTTCTGTCCCCACCGACGAGATGGAGGAGATAAACCTTTATGGAAACGAGTCACAGAGAAAGCAGCGCCTCGCCGTGAGGGCTCTCATCAACGAACTCTTCGATGAGAAGATGTATCTCGACCACCACGACAATGGCAAGCCATACCTTGAAAACTGTGCCACGAACATAAGCATCACTCACACGGACAAATATGTAGCCGTCATCATCCACGATGAGGACGACCTTGGCATTGATATCGAATCCCTCGACCGCGACTTCTCTTCCGTTGAAAAAAAGGCGCTGTCGGAAGATGAGATTGATGACCTCGATGATGACGACAGAAAAAAGAAGAACGAGCAGCTCGCGATTTATTGGTGCGCGAAGGAGGCCATCTTCAAGAGAATGTCACAGAACAGGGTCGACTTCGCCGAACAGATTGAGGTTGAGAAGTTCAATCCTAAGGGTGAAGGGGAGTTGGAGGCTACATTCATCCATAAGGACGGGCATGAGGAGGAGTTTGATTTGGAGTATATTGTATTTGACCGTCACGTCCTCGTCTGGCTGGTAGGCTAAAGCCGCAGTAGGCGACGAATTTCCGCGTTACAATAAAACCCTGAATCCTCATAACCGTAAGGTTGCTGCGGTTCAGGGTTTTCTTGTGCCTTGAACTTCGCCTGCCTCTGCGACTTTAGCTTCCCAGGAGCTATTAAAGTTGCTGCGGTTTCATCTTCGCCGTCCGCCTTGCATCCCGTTCGAGGTCAACGTTATGGCGATGGGCTATTTCCAGAGCATTGAACGTCCGATAGCCGCCCGGCCGGAGTGGCAGATTGACAATCCGATTATTTGGGCTTTTTCTCTCCGTATTGCGCCTGCTCGACATCGCTGAGATAGCAGTTCTCCCGCTCTTTGGGACTGTATCCGTCGACAATAGACAGGGCGGATTCGACAATGTCGATGTCCAGGGCTTCCTCGATTCTTGAAATCGTTTCCAACGTCATATTTGAACTGCCTTTTAGAAGGTTGGATACATATTGTTGGCTGCATCCCATTCTTCGAGCAAGTTCCACCTGTGTAATGGACTGTTCGTCCATAGCCTGCATTGTCCTTATTGTGATGAAACGGGCATACCGCAGCCATTTCTCATTTTCTATGCGCCATTGCGCGTTCTCACGCCATTTTGACGGCGAAGCCGATTGATGCCGGCTCAAGTACTCATTTGCCTTGTTCATAATCCGTATAATCAATTAGTCCTTCTTTGTCGAAAACTCCATTATCAATGAAGTGATTTCTAACCAATTCCAACTTTGCGAGTTCTGCAAGGGTGTGGCTTCTTTCAGACATCGTCGCAGTAAGTTTTATCGCACCTCCGGTTATGACATAGGTCCCTTTATCCACTTTTATTGCGTATATCCTGAGCCATGAAGGGTGTTTATGCATTCCGTCACCCTTTGCTTTTTCTTTGCCGAGTAGCATTTCGGAATATCGTCGGTTGTCAATGTGTTTGAAAAGCGTATCCAAGTTTGCCTCTGGCGTTATATCCATCATCAGGCATTCAAGTCGTGAAGCTTCTTCCATGGTCTCCATAACAGCCTGATAAACGTCGGTGATATGGAAGAATGATTCCAAGTCAGAAATGTTCTGTTCGAAGAATGTTTTCAACCATAACATGTCGTACCATTGGCCGAATAATTCTTCAAAACAATTATCTTCCTTGCCATCATATCGAACGGCCCAAAGTCTGCCATCCTCCAAAATTTTGTCAAATGTCATAAAATCAATTTTTACAAAGATATCAACAATATTTATATTGTACAATACGAATATTGTGTTTGCTGTAAATTTTTTGATGCCGCGATATGCTTTCCGGAATTTTCCCGACCTTTGCAATTCAATACCCTGTGAGTGCGCTCCGTATTCTGGCCCCTCATATCCTTTTGAGTGTGGGGTATTGGATATCGTTTGTTTTTACTTTCATGAGTTTTCAAAGAAATTGTACAAATAATTGCTAATTTCCTGATGACTGGGATATGAGTGAGGTCAAACGCCTGTCCGGAGCCAAACAGCTGTGACGCCCTGCATATACCGATTCGGACAAGAATAGATTCTATGGCGACATATGGCTTCTATAGCAGATCGCTAACAAGACTGGAATCCGCTCCGATCTCATGCAAGGAATCAAAACTCACGCTGGTTCAGGGCTTTCTTGTGCCTTGAACTTCGCCTGCCTCTGCGACTTTAGCTTCCCGGGAGCTATTAAAGTTGCTGCGGTTTCATCTTCACCGTCCGCCTTGCATCCCATCTGCCTCTTTAACCTACCGTCAAGCATTAAGTCAAGACTGCTTCGTTGGACGTCTTGATGAAATCCTCACCCTCTTATTGACCCCTCCTGTCCCCTCGAAGGGGAAGTGGTGCTCCGCTGACCTCTTTTATGGTTTGAGGGGGTATGTGCAGAAACGGAGAACGCTGATTGACGCCATTCTAACAAGGATTTGATTTCGTACTCTTTCCGCATAACTCCAAAAATGTGGGAACTTTTTTCACATTTCCCATAGCAAATTGTTAAATCTGCACAAATTGATAGTCTATGGAAGAAAAAGATATCATTGTCCCTCAGGTCGATACCCTGTTCGAAAAGGTTTCGATACTCATTGACCAATCACGCAAACAGATCAAGACGGCCGTAAACCTTTCCATGGTTTATACCTACTATGGGATTGGTCAATATATTGTTGAAGACGAGCAGCAAGGGAATTATCGGGCTGAATATGGGAAGAAGGTTCTGTCTGAATTATCTGACAAGTTGACGCGGAAATACGGAAATGGTTGGTCGGAGGAAACACTTACAAGATGCCGGAAGTTCTATGTCGTTTATTCTTCTGACACGATTTCGTCAACACCGTTGACGGAATCTCCCACTCAGACTGCTGGTCTCAATTCCGTCAACAATGTTGACATAATTTCACACGAGGCGGCCAGGACTCCAGAATTTGTGCTGGATTGGTCTCATTACCTGATACTTATGAGGGTCAAAGACCAGAATGTCCGCAAATTCTATGAGATAGAAAGTCTCAAGAGCAACTGGAACGTACGCCAGCTTCAACGCCAGGTTAACAGCAGCCTCTATGAACGTGTCGCGTTGAGCCGGGACAAGAAAGAACTTCAGCAAAAGCTGCAGGACTGGATTGCAGAATTCGACGGAGACGAGCCGGAGGGGCATTGACCAGCGCAAGTCTGTGGCCAGCTGTGCCGGGCACAATCTTGCGACCGCTTATTCTTACCGGCCCAGAACCCAAGGCCTTGACTTCCCCTCTGATAGCCCCTTTACAGCGAAAAATCCCAACGTCAGCAACACGCCTGTCAGGATCCCTAAAAAATGTAAGTTCTTTGCTCATAGATTATTGATGTATTTGGCTATAGATGATGCTTCTACCCGGGAACGGATATCATCCAGCACTTCGCCGTTGTAGGTAAAATATTTTGCTCCTTGGTATGCGCCGGAGGTGTTGCGTTTCTCTACGGGCATAAACGTCCCCACGAATGGAGAAAGCTTGAAGATACGGCCTTCGTATTCTATCTGGTCATCGCTGGCCACTTTTACCTTCACACCGGTAGGTACAAAGGTTAATTCAGAACCGATAGGAATACCGACCATACTGAACTTGAAGCGAGGACGATGAGGAATCATAGGCTTGGCCGGGTTTACAGGCGCATTCGGCTTGGCCACTATCGGCTGATTATTCTCATACATCGTGATAACAGCGTCATCCAGGATCATTGCCTCGTCCTTGAAGATTTCCAGGGCGAGTTCCGGTTTGATGTTGAAGAACTCGCGGTTCTGGCGGATACGTAGGTCAGTAAGACGGTCTATGGCCTTGTGAATCTTCTTCTCAACGATGTCGTATTTCTCTGTCTTGAGGGTTGCATATATCTCAAAGGGCAGCGGCACGGCAGTATTATCAAGCTCTTTCGAGCGGATATCTACGGGACGGGAACTCTTGCCAATCTTTACCCAGTCTTCGCGGAAACTGGGGTTTGTGAGAATGTATACGTAACCGGGTTCTTTTGCCATAGTGCCTATTGGATTTCGTGTTATCACGCAAATATACAACTTTTTGCGCAATATGGCCTGGATGCTCGAATGAGGTTATTCACTGGAAATGTGTAAATTTGCATTTTCAAATTACCAATTTATGAATCCCAATACGGAATTTGAGCGCTTTACCCAGCGGATTTACCAGAAGCTTGTGAACAATGACGTCCTCAAGCCGACAAAGGTGCAGCATAATGTCAAGCTAAAGGGCAAGTCCGGATGCGAGCATCAGATTGATGTGTATTGGGAATATGAGATTGCAGGTAACATGCACCGTGTGGCCATCGAGTGCAAGAACTATGACTCCCTCGTTCCAGTAGGAAAGGTACGTGACTTCCAGGGCGTATTATCCGATCTCAACAATATCAACGGCATAATGGTCTCCCGCAAAGGATACCAAGATGGTGCAAAGAAGTTCGCTGCAGAATATGGCATTTCCCTGAAGGTGGTGCGCCAACCTGGATGGAATGAATCCATAGGTTCTATTACTACTGTTGTGCATGCAAACATCAGGCATACACTCTTTCTTATTGATGAAGGCTGGATTGACGAGCATCATTTCGACCTTGACAAGTTACGGAGGTTCTATGCTACATTCCAGTTCGATAAGGAGGACTATTGGCGTGTTGCTACTCATTTTCCCATTGAGACAAAGGACCACTTTATCAGGAATGCTAAAGGTGAAAAGATATCTTCCATCGAGGATCTTGAAAAGCAACTCCCGGAGAATCCAGAGCCGGGCACATCTGCTGTTTTCCCTTTCGAAGACGGCTGGCTGGAGTCCCGCCACTGGGGACCGGTTCGCATCCGCGAAGTGAAGCTTGAATATGAAAGCAAGGTCCAGGATACTACCCTGAACCTTGCTGCAGACGATTTCGTGGAAGCCATCTTGGATGATGCCGTCAGTGGAAAGACCGACTACGTCCCCAAGTACTAATCGGCTTCATCTAAAGGTCCTGGACCTCCGGTCCTTCTTCCTGCTTGTTCTGCCGTGCCTCATCGAACTTGGCCTTCATCGTGGGGTTGCCACGAGTGAGGCGTTTGATGGTGAGGTTGTCTGCTTTATCGTTAGCCAGGCGTAGGTTGTTCTCTGATCCGATGAGGGCGTCCTTGATCTTCTGGAGATGGGCGATGGACTTGTCGATCTCGTCGATGGCGGTCTTGAACTTCTCGCTGGCGAGGCGATAGTTGCGGCCGAAGGCGTCCTTGAAGGTTTCCAGCTGGCTCTCGAAGTTGGTGACGTCAATGCTCTGGCTGCGGGCAATGGCAAGCTGTCGCTTGTAATCCACGGACTTCTTGGCCGCATTCACCAAGAGGGTGATGATGGCCTTGAAGAACTGAGGGCGGATGACGTACATCTTGGGATAGCGATGGGACACATCCACGATGCCGCCGTTGTACAGCTCGCTGTCAGGCTCAAGCAGGGAGACCAGCACGGCATACTCGCAGCCTTTTGCGGTGCGGTCCGCATCGAGCTTGCGGAAGAATTCCTCGTTGCGGTGCTTGGTGGCCGTCTCGTCCATCTCGTTCTTCATCTCGAACATAATGGACACGTACTCCATGTCATCTTCATAGTCGCGGAAGATGAAGTCTCCCTTGCTTCCGCCTGAGGCATCATTGTCCTTCTCGAAGTAGGCGTTCGGCAGAAGGACCCTCAGCTCGCTTTCGAAGACGGTACTACAGTGGACCTCCAAACTTTCTCCGACCATCTTGGTAGACAACCGGGTCTTGAAATCCTTGAGGCGCTGCACCTCGTCCTCTGCAACGCGCAGGCGAGATTCTGCCTCTGACTTGACCACCTGCAGCTTACCTTCGTACTCGGTCTGCAAGCTCTTCTCTCGAAGAGATGCCTCGGAAGCAGCCAGCTTGGCCTGGGAAAGAAGTTCGGCAATCCTGGCGTCTTGGGCCTGTGCTGCCTCTTTCGCCTGCTGGCGCTCTTTTAGGACTGCAATCTCCAGTGCCTGGGCATTCTGGTTGATGGTAGCCTTGAGGTCGGCAATCTCCTTGTCCTTGTCGGCTATAGCGGTGCCCACAGCAAGTTTCTGTCGGTCACCCATAGCGGAAAGCTGCTCTTTCAGCTGGGCTATCTCGCTATCCTTAGCGCTGATGGCCTGATCTTTCTTGAACAGCTCGCTCTGGTGAGCTTTCTCCTGGTTGGCAGTACGTGCCTGTTCTTCGGCCTGCTGCTGGTGATGCAGCTCGGCAAGACGGCGGTTAACTTCAGCGTCGAATTCGGCGCCTTTAACTTGACTGACGATAGAAGCGTAGTCGGCTTCGTTCACGGAAAAGATATTTCCGCACTTGGGGCATTTGAGCTCTCTCATGTTTTTGTTTGTTTCTGGGTTTACTAATTCTTTTTGCATAAAACACCGCCAAGAGGGTTCTTTTCCTAATGACGGTGCAAATTTAAAACATTATTGTGCGGTGTATATGCACAATAAATAACATAGAGAGAAATTTATATTTCTTCGAGCCCGAGTTCCCGGAGGAAGCCGTTAAACTTGTCCCGAGCCTCGGAAAGAGTCTTTTCAATATCCTGCAGCTTATTCTGATTGGCAGCAAGATCGATGGGTGCTTCTTCTTGTGCCAGGCTGACGTAGCGGGTGATATTGAGGTTATAGTCGTTCTCGACAATCTCGCGGAGACTTACCCGGCGGCTGTACCGGTCTTCTTCCTTACGGTAACGATAGGTCTCAACGATCTTATCGATATGCTCCGGCAAAAGGGTATTCTGCTTCTTAACCGGGTCGTAGTATTCTGCGGCATTGATAAAGAGGACGTCGTCACTCTTGCGGCATTTTTTTAGCACAATGATGCAGACAGGAATACCGGTCGAGTAGAACAGATTGGCAGGGAGACCGATGATGCAGTCGATATTATCATCGGTGATGAGCTTCTGACGGATGGCAGCCTCAGCTCCGCCACGGAACAGGACACCATGAGGGAGAATAATGGCCATCGTGCCGCTGTCGCTCAGATAGTGAAAGCCGTGCAACAGAAAGGCGAAGTCGGCTGCACTCTTGGGCGCAACGCCATAGTTCTGGAAACGGGGATCTTTTGAGACTTCGTCATCGGGCTCCCATTTGAGGCTGAATGGCGGATTGGCTACGACTGCGTCAAATGTCACCGGCTTAACGGGGTTGCTGTCTTTCAGCAGGGTCCAGTCGTTGGTAAGGGTGTCGCCGTGGAAGATTTCAAACTCGGAGTCATGCAGGCCGTGGAGCAGCATATTCATACGGGCAAGGTTGAAGGTGGTGACCTCCTTTTCCTGACCGTAAATCTTGCCAATCTTTCCGCCGTGCTCCCGCATCTGGTTGTTCACGTTCAGGAGCAAAGAGCCGGAGCCACAGGCAAAATCGAGCACGCTGGAAAGCTCTTTTTTGTGACCGGTAGCCGGGTCCTGGCAATCTAGCGTGACGATGCGGGAAAGGATGGTACTCACCTGCTGCGGCGTATAAAATTCGC
>ERZ1026780.623-NODE-623-length-27108-cov-12.454404_pt1 | contig 27108 bp, 21 predicted proteins | sample MGYA00380126_ERZ1026780 | MGnify/ENA primary metagenome ERZ1026780 (study PRJEB33269, sample SAMEA4719762) | human gut metagenome | biome: human-associated habitat; feature: organic feature; material: feces | place: Cameroon | collected 2013-10 ... | reverse complement strand
AGCACCTGACTGTTAATCAGGGGGTCGTTGGTTCAAGTCCATCTTGAAGCGCAAAGTCCATGGATATGGACTTTAAACAGATATCCCAAATTGCTTCAATAGCTCAGTTGGTTAGAGCACCTGACTGTTAATCAGGGGGTCGTTGGTTCAAGTCCATCTTGAAGCGCAAAACGAGAGGAGTCACACAGCGTGGCTCCTTTTTTGTATCATCCAAACTTCAAGTGAAAGCACTTTTGAATAAAGGAACACAATTTTTTATTATATAATCACATTTTAAATTTACTATCTACGAAAATGAAAAAAGTATTTCATTTTGTGTTTGCAGCAGTTATGCTGGTGATGGGTCAAAGCGCGATGGCACAGTCAGAGGTGACCACTGTGCTCGACGAATCATTTGCTGCATTCACCGAGGGCAGCGAGGCAGAGCCCGCTACCACCGACATCTCAAGCGGCTTGACCAACAAGTTGGGTACCACCCTCACAGGCTGGAGCGGACGTTATGTGTATGAGGCCGGCGGTATGCTGAAAATTGGCGACGGCGGCAACTTGCAGACTGCGCGCTACGACATGAAGACCAACAAGGGCGTTATCAAAATCTCGATGCGTGTTCGCTCTTACGACGAGAGCGGCGCCATGTTCGCTATCGCTGTGAACTACAGCACCAAGGTGACCGACTTCGTGTTCGACAACAAATGGCACGACGTGAGTTATGTGGTGAGCGGCGCAAGCACTTCAAGCACCACTTATTTGAAGATTACCGCATCTATGGCATTGAACGGCCTGCTCATCGACAACTTGAAGGTGGAACAGAGTGCTGACTTCTACCCAGCACCTGTGGCTAAGCAGCCAACTCAAGCCGATGGGACTTCGTTTACTGCTAAGTGGGACTACATTTCAGGCTCATCTGGCTACTATCTCGACGTTTATACCAAGGACGCTGCTGGCGCACCTGTTTATACGATCCAAAACGAGTTTGTGTCAGGCGCATTCACTTCTTCTTATAAGGTGACTGGTCTCGACGCATCAAAGACGTACTTCTTCGTGGTTCGCGCAACCAATGGCACAGCTACTTCTACAAACTCTAACGAGATTGAAGTGGTGAAGGTGATTTCAAGCCTTGACACTCCTGAAGCTCTTCCTGCAAGCGATGTGACTGCCGCTGGCTTCACCGCCAACTGGAACGCAGTTGACCAGGCTGAGGGCTACCTCGTGACCGTTTCTAAGGTGCTCACTTTGAAGGAAGACAAGAATATGGTTGTGGCTTCTGAAGACTTCTCTGCTTTCAAGGAAGGCTCAGTGACCGCTCCTGTTTATCCAAGTTTGAACGAATACCTCGACAAGTACACCAACGAAAGTGGCTGGTATGCTTACGCACACCTCTACGCTCAAGGTCTGCTCGGTTTGGCTCCATTCTCTGAAACCTCACCTGCTTCTCTCCTTTCACCAGTTAAGAACCTCGCAAGCAACGGCGGCAAGTTCGTGGTTAAGGTGCGCATGGGCTGCACACAAAGCGGCGTGTATGTGGCTGGTGGCGTAGTGACTGTGAATGTTTACAACGGCGAAAATGTGGTGGAAACTCAGCAAGTGACCCTTTTGGAAGGTTTGAACGACTATACTTTGAACTTCACCAAGGGTAACGAAAACACCTATGTGGAATTTACCTACCCAAGTACTACTTCTCGCGTGTGGATCGACAGCATCGAAATTTCACAAGAAAAGAAGGCTGGCGACGAAATCATGAGCCTCGTAGGCGAGTTTGATGCCGAAAACACTCTTTCTAAGGCATTCGAACTCCCATTCACCGATGGTATCAGCTACTGCTACACCGTGGCAGCTTACGTTACCACTGTGGTGGGCGGTGAAATCGACAAACTTTACAGCAAGGATTCAGACAAAGTGAAGGTGACATTCACCGAACAAACTTCGGTTAACGATGTGACTGCCGCTAAGACTGTGAAGAGCGTTCGCTACTTCGACCTCTCTGGCCGTGCCCTCGCACAACCAACTGATGGCGTAAGCATCGTGGTTACCACCTACACCGATGGCACCACTTCTTCTGCAAAAGTGATGAAATAATCCCTCACACTCATACATCCCTGGCTCTCGGCTTGCAAGCCGAGGGCTTTTTTGTGCTTGTTTCTTTGGCTCTGTGGAAAACTGCTGGGGGCATAGGTAAATCAAGGAAAGAGTGTCAAATCCTCAAAACGACAACGCCATAGCGTAGAAATATGCCTTTGGCGTGTTCCAATGCGTTGATAAATAGTTTGTTGCTATTAAACCCAAATCGGTCATTAGGCCGTGTAATGATTTTTTAGGTTACTTCTTGCGGTCTTTCGGCTTTTATAACATGCCTTTTGCTTGTTTTTATTTCGTAATAGCTCGCTATCACTCATTAAAAGACAAACAAAATTCATTCTTCTAAAACTCCGAAATACCACAAGCCCTAATGACCGATTTGGGTTAAAACACGCCAAAAGGCGTAAGCACTGAAAAAGTAAAGATAGCGCGCATTTCGCATTACAAAAGGAACGCTTGAAGCAGGCCGGTCTTTCATTTTACAGAACGGCGTATAGAGGCACATATATGTATATGCTTTGTAGTCTACAAGTTGTACAAAAAACTTGAGCGAATATTACGGATTCTAAATACCAGATTAAGTGCTGACAAAGTTCTTGATATCGCAAAAACTATTTCCACGATAAGTATTAGACTCACTGACGGCAGAATTTATTCCCGAACATTACTCAATACAGCCGAAGAACTGCAGCTTCGACCACTACCATCGTGAAATAACCGTTTTGGGTGACCTATTGTCAAAGTCAGGATAATATTTGAGGAATTATTTGTTTTATTCAGAAGGGAAAATCGGGGAGCCATCCGGCATTTTTATACCACTGAAAATCAGTTCTACCTCTTCGGGTGATATCACGTCAATTGTCTGGTAACCTATGGGAACGTCTTCAGAAGTTATTCTGTTGCTGTATTTTTCTTTTTGTGCCTCTGTAAGTCTGTAGAATCCACAAACTCTGGGGTTCTCACTTAAGATTCCGAATAGGACTCGAGCCTGAAATGCGCTATTGTCCTTGTATAGTGAGTCCCATTTGGCTTTAAAGGCTTCTTTGGCATCATCCGGCACATTCTCGTTAAACCATCTTGATGGATGTATGGTGTCAGATACAAGCGCTGGTATAATGCCTTGGAAGAATTCAAGACACAATGAATCTTCTTTTAACATTTTTCGTATTTCACGCTCAATCTGAGCTCGGTTGTTTGAGATGGTAACTTTCTGGACTTCAGAATTGCGTTTGTAACTTGGATACCAATAGAGTATCAGCATAGGTATTGCAAATATAATTGCAAATTTAATTACTTCATAAAGGGAATTTTGCTTCTTCATATGCGCTTTCTATGCGGTGGTTGAATAATGAGTTCAAGGCATAAAAAGAAAGCGGAGCCACATTGTCACTCATTCTGCACTGTGGTCCTAAGAAAACCATGATTACGAATAGGTGACGGTAACTCCACTTTGACCGCATATCATGATTTTGGACGATATAACAAGCCTAAGAGAGCGTCAATTCACCATCTTTCCGTAATCAATTGAAATTTCCTGGGTTTCAGAGCAGGAACGATGCGAAAACGCTTCCTATAATATGTCTGCTCGCCCATAGTGGGCCTGCACTTGCAAATATAGATGAATTTTTCAATATGACAAAATCTCAGTGGCTGATTGATAGAATATTATTATACTCATGCGAGTATTGAATATCCATTGTTTTTACACTCATCTTCCACAGGAACGGGGATTATCAATCTTTTTGAGAATGGAAGGGAGATTGGTATGGACGCGGTCCAGTTCGTCACATGCCTTCTTGTGCAGACTCTCATCAAGAAAGAATCCAAGCCTGTTCAAGACTGGGTATTATCGTTGCAAAAGGATACACGAACTCTTCACGAAACCACGATAAACGGAGAGCACTCTGTAATTCCGTTAAAATTACAGAGTGCTCCGCATCATATATTAAGGAAAGGTTTAGTCTGTTTTTAGGCAGGCTTTGGTGAATTTGCCGGCGTGGGTGCCTCGTGAAATTCACATTGCAAAAATAGACCTTTTCAGATATAATGCTTTTGTCATTAATGCTTGAGTTTTTGTCATGAAACAAAAAAATGCTTGTCATGAAACAGGAATTCATGACAAGCGCCAAGGTTAACTATCTAACAATCAACTAATGTGTGTTGCTTTTATTGTTTTTGTGATTTGTTATCCATTCTGTGGGCGAAATTCCCTCTTTCGTTTTGAAAGCCCTTGTGAAATTAGGGTGGTTGGCATATCCACTCGCTTCGGCAATGGCTTGAAGGGTGAGTTCGGGATGCTGTGTCATTTGCCTTTTTGCTTCCTCGATGCGCAGGTATGGCAGCCACTTTCTGAAATTGGTGGCATCGGTGTTGCTGCTGAGGTAGGCGTTGAGGGTTGATGCCGACACGCCCATTTGCTTCAGTGCCGTGCCGATGGTGAGGTTGGGGTCGGTGTAGTGACGCGCATCCACCCATGTCTCGATTTTTCGGGTGGCGTGTTCCGAAATGTCGGTGCTGGGGCGTTCCCCCTCCATCAGTTGCGCCTCGCGTATTTCATCGTTCACCTCAATGGTTTCCGCCATGTTGTAGCCGTAGAGGCAAAATTCGCACACCAGCCACGACAGCGTCATAAGCAAAGTGAGTTTGGTGATGGTGTAGAGTAGGGTTGATGAAGTGAGTCCAACCCATGGCGCAAACACGGTCACCACGAGCAGGGCGTTCATGGCGTGCGAAGTGTAGCGCAGTGCCACGTGTCGCTGCTGTAGTTCTCCGTCGGTGAGGCTTGAACTCGTTTTCTTCAATCCACGGTGCAGCACGATAGCCATTTGCGTGATTTTAGCAAACAGGGCAAGGGCTATATAGAACGTGACGGTGGTGTGTGGCTCCACATCGTCGATGAGCAAATCGTTGGTCAATCCATAGAAAAACAGCCCATAGCAGAACGCCACGAATATCACCGACCGCCAAATGTGTGGCTTCATGTCGTGGCCGGCGCGAAGCAGAAACAGGTTGCCCAAGAAGATAGGGGGGATGATTGCCACTAAAAACATAGTGGTGATAGCCCACGACAGCGTGATGCTCTGCTCACGGAAATTGCCTAAAAACTGCACCAAATTGAAAATGCACAGCAACAGGCAATCCGTGAAAATCAGCCATCGCGCCTGATTATATACTTTGAGTTGCGTTTTTCCTCGGTTGACAAACGCAAGCAGAATGGAGAGGGCAAACATGGTGAATGCGCCCATGAAGCGTGTGCCAGTGACCAAGTCGTGTCCTATGCTGGGAGATAAATGCATAATGTCGTTTTCCTGATTGTATGTCGCCGTGGCGACTGTAAATAATTGTGTAAGAAATATCGATTTTTCCGTTAAATCACAAAGTTAATACATTTTTGTTAAAAGCCATCGTGATAATTGAAAATTCCACTGCTGATTGAAAAATCTTTGCCAAATCTTCCTAAAAATCAATTCATTTGCAGTAGTTTCAGATTTTTACTAACTTTGGGTTCTATAAAAATTTTACTGTATTTGCGTATGAACCGAATGTTTTTGCTGCTGATGCTGGCGTTTGCCGCAGTTGCCGCCCATGCTCAGCGAGTTTTCAGTGTGGTGACCTGTCCTGCCGAAGATGCTTCGGTGGCGATGAATGTGAGTTGGGCAACCGATGCCGACGCGCCGCAGTCGCACGTGATTTTCACCGAATCCACCGACAAATTATGGCGAAAAGCCCGCCGTGCCACCGATGTGGATATGCACCTTTGCACCACTTTCGACAGCCTGTGGAGCAAAACCGCGCTCAACGAAGATGTGTATGAGCGGTGGCGGTTCAACAAATGCGGCACCACGCTTAAAAAGCTCAAACCCGACACCGAATACATGTACCGTGTGGTGGCTGGCGACCAGCGCACACCCATCTACCGCTTTCGCACGGCAGGTGCCAAGTGCTGGAGCGCGTGTGTGATTTCCGACTTCCACCACTATCCGCCAGTGCCCTCACGCCTGCGTTCGGCAATGACGATGATCGACACCATTTGCCGCAAAGACGCGTCGCTCGACTGGGTGTTGCACCTCGGCGATGTGATTGCGTGGGGCGGCAGTTACTCGTTTTGGAAGTCGATGTACGATGAACCCATATTCCGCAAATATATGTGGGCTGGCGTGAACGGCAACCACGACAACATGAGCCGCAAATACGCCAAGTGCACCAACGACTTTTTCCGCAATGCCAACCACTATCCTCGCAACGGCTATGCTGGCGAGGAGGGCGTGTGCTATTATTTCCGCTATGGCGATGCGCTGTTTGTGATGCTCAACAGCGAGTCGATGCGCTCCGACGAGGGGCTTGCCGCCGCTCAAGACTGGTTTCGGCAAGTGATGCGGAAGCAACGCAAAAAGGCGCGCTACGTGATTGTGTGCGAGCATTACCAATGGTTTTTTGGCAACGACGGCAAGACCTCGCAATACGCCAGATGGGGCAAATTGTTCGATGAATTCGGCGTGGATTTGGCTCTCGCAGGCAATAATCACATTTATGTGCGCTCCGGTGCGCTCTACGATGGCAAACTCGCCGCCGACGCTAAAGGCACCGTGTGTGTGCAAACACCATCGAGCGACAACGACCGTGGACAGGCTGCGCGCGAATGGACGCTTAACCGCGACATCATCAAGAAAATATGGACCGAGGGCGTGAACACCGTGGGTGCCATTCACCTCAATGCCACCCCGAAAGCTCTCACCCTCACTCTTTACGACCGCCACGGCACCGCCATCGACCACCTGCAAGTGCTCTCCAAAAAACGCTGATCTGGCGTTATTTGTAGTAGGTGATTTCGCGGTGGGTGGTCACGCCTTTTACGGTGCGCTCGGTCCAGTTGCCGTATTTGTCAAACTTTGTGTATTGATACGTTTTTCTGTAGCGTTCGCTCACGGTATCGCCCATTTTTTCAACGCAGTCGGCATAATCGATGAAGCCTTTGGCATCGTAGTGAAATTGCTCAGTGCCCGACTCGCCTTCTGCCATCCACTCGGTGGCGGCGAGGCGCATACCCTTCCATGTGTAGTTTTCGATTGATTCCCACATTGCCATTTCGGTGATGCGTCCTTCGCTGTCGCGCGTGTATTTGACCATCGCTTGTTCAGGGTCGTCGTATATGTCTTTCGACACATCGAATGGGTCGTAGTTGCCCACTTTCACGATTTTACCATCTTTGCTGAACGTGTGGGTGCGGCCGTCCCATGAATACTTGTCGTTCACATCAATATAACTCTCTTTCACCGTGTGCACAGGGCCGTGCAACTCCAAGAAGGCGAGATCGTAAGTCACTTGCTCGTTAAGCGTATTTTCTTGAGTTTGCGCTTCGGCGATGTGTGCACTTTCTGCTTGCTGATTTCCGCCTTTGTTGCACGCAGAAAGTTGAATGGCAGTGAAAACTGCCACAAAACAGCAGGTAAGAATGATTTTCGTTTTCATTTTGATTCAGTATTAGGTTGGGTTTAGATTAGTTTGAAGTGTAATATGTGATGGTACGCTTCGTGAGATCACCGTTTTCGGTGCGTTCTGTCCAGTTGTCGTAATTGTCAAACTTCTTGTATTCGTACACTTCTTTTACGCGAGTCACCTCGGTAGGATCGTCATCTTCGTATGTTTCATATTCCGTTGTGTTGGTGGCATACTCAATGAGTCCCTTAGGTCCGTAGTGGTATTCCCTTGTTCTAAGACCGGATTCAATGCCGCGTACATATTTCACGATTCGCTTGCCTTCCCAAGTGTAGTCGGTGTCAAACATCGCACCCACAACTTTGCAAATGCGTCCTTCGCTGTCGCGGTTGAATTTATTCAAGAGTTTTTCTGGCTGACCATACACGTCGGCAGTGAATGGATCATAGCCATTGAAGGTGACGATGTTGCCACTCTTGTCGAAAACATAGGTGTCGCCATCGAGGTATTGAATGGTGTGCACAGGTCCATGCGCTTCCACGAAAGCGAGGTCGTAGGTCACTCGATTTGCATTGTCATCTTGCTTTTTTGTTTCCACATTGGAAGCGGTTTTGCTTTCAGCATTTTTGTGATTTTGCGCTTTAACACACGCCGAGAGCAGGGTGACCACGGAAAGAGAGCACTGAAAAAGTCCAGTTTTTTAAAGACCAAAACGAAAAATGCTTACGATTTATAACTTTTCTTTCCACAAATCGCCTCAATAAGGCTATGATAGGCAGAAAAAGAAGGGTAAAACGGCTATTTCTCCGTTATTAACTTTCAATCTGAAAGTTGTTTTTACTTTTTCAGTGCTCTCCACGGAAATCACCACTACGCAGCTGATAAGATAGATTCTCTTATTCATATTATTCAATATTTGGTTGAGTTTATATTAGTTTGAGGTATAATACGTGATAGTACGCTTCGTAGGCTCACCGTTTTCGGTGCGCTCTGTCCAGTTGCCATAATTGTCGAATTTCTTGTATTTGTAAGTTTCTTTTTCGCGAGTCACGTCGATGGGCTCATCTGAGTCATATATTTCACTTTTCGTTGTGTTGATGACATATTCAATAAGCCCATTTGCCCCATAGTGGTATTCCATTTTTCTACACCCGTTTTCCCAGCCACATTCGTCTTTCACTATACGCTTTCCTCTCCAGGCATAGTCTATTTCATACAACACGCCCTCCAACTTGCAAATGCGACCGTAGTTGTCGCGTGTGTATCTCTCCATGCATTTTTCGGGATCTTGATACACATCAGCGGTGAATGGATCATAGCCATTGACACTGACTATATTGCCACTCTTATCGAAAACGTAAGAACTACCATCGAGGTATTGAATGGTGTGCACAGGTCCATGCGCTTCCACGAAAGCGAGGTCGTAGGTCACCCGATTTGCATTGTCATCATGCTTTTTTGCTTCCACATTGGAAGCGGTTTTGCTTTCCGCACTTTTGTGATTTTGCGCTTTGGCGCACGCCGAGAGCAGGGTGACCACGGAAATCACCACTACGCAACTGATAAGGTAGATTCTCTTATTCATATTATTCAGTATTGGAGGTTAAAAATGTAATATTCACAAAGATAGATAAAAATCGCATAAATACAAAATCTTTGCTGCTGCGGCATGTTGTCACAGGTTTTCAGGGATGTCATTTATTGGAGTTGGTTATTTCTCAGCCATTAGCACTTCCCAGAAGATTTTGGGGAGATACACGTTTTTCAGCGTGACTGCTGCCTCAAACATTGGTGCGATTTCCTCTGGTGTGTAGCCGGCTATGCCACAACCAATCGGGGTGACCAAGAATTTCAGTTCGGGGTGCTCTTGTGCAAATTGCACGAATCGCTCCACGGCACGCTTGGTGCTTTCTTCGCCCTCCATCGTGGGTATGGCGTATGACTGGCCTTGCAATCCCTCGCCATTTCCCCAAACGGCGCCGAATTTCATGTGTGCCGTGCGTGCGGCACCACCGAGGTGCATACCGTGCGCATTGCTGCCAAACACGAAAATTTCGCCAGCCTCCAGCGTGGCAATGCGCCGTGGGCTCACGCGCAACTCGCCATTGATAATTTCATCAGCCTTTCCCATATTTTTTTTGATTTATTTTTGAAGATTTTTTCGGGCTTTTTAATCATAAAAAACATTAGCACAAAAATAGAGAAAATCTCCCGATAAATGTGCAAGAAATTCACTATAATTTGCGTTGGGGGAAATTTCAAATGTGGCACTGAGGGCTGGTAGAAAATAAGGAGATGAAAACCTTTTTGCACTATTCAGTTAAAAGCATTAATTTTGCAGACAAATTTTCTAAAAATTATCACAAATGCAGAAATTTACTACAATTTTGATGTCTTTGGGGCTCAGTCTTTGCCTTTCGGCACAGGCTTCCGCACAAGGCATGAACAAAGTGGCAGCGCGAAAAAGCGGTGCAGAAACCACATGGAAGTACCTTGGCAAAGGCACTATGATTGATGGCTGGGTGGTGCCTGGCTTGGCTCCCTCCATAGGTGAAGAACTGAATCCTGCCGACTACGCCTTCAGCGTGGATGTGTACGAGAGCACCGAAACAGCCCATGTCTATAAACTCGCCAGCCCTTGGACTTCATCTTCGTTCCCATTTCTCGACAAGAACGAAAACAAAGAGGCGCACGACCTCGTTATCGATGCGTCGAAGCCTGAGTTTGTAAGGGTAGAACCACAAGTGTCGGGCTTTGTGAACGTGGACAAGACACGCGCCAATTTTTCCGACCCATTCTATATTGGCAATGCCGGTTGCTATTTCAATGAGGAGGAAGGCTACAGCGAGTCGGAAATCATTCAATACAATTACAACTCCACGTTTAAAAATGGCGTGATTACTATCGTGTCGCCGCGTTTCGGCAAGGCAGCAAAGGGTGCCACCTATGGCTATAACTGGCAAGGCGAGTATAGCACTGTGATTACCCTCCCAACGGAGCAGCCAGCAGAGCAATGGAAATCAGCTGGCAAGGCCTCGTTCACTGATGGCTTCCTTTCACCAGGATTCTCATCGAACACCGACGACTACACTTGGACCGTAGATGTGGAGGAAAGCACCACCACAGCAGGACTTTACCGCTTGGTGAACCCCTACTCTGCTACTGGATGCCCATTGGTGTCGAAAAACCTCGACAATACACCTGCTTATGTGCGTATCGACGCTTCTGACCCCGACATTGTGGTGATTCAACCTCAATACACTGGATTCAAGGCTGTGCATAGCAACGAAACCATCAACTTCTACATCGGTAACGATGCTGGCATTTATGTGGCTGATGGCATCTCTAAAGCCGACCTGAAAGCGTCTTCTTCGTTTGCCTCGAAGATCGACAAAATGGAGAATGGTGTGATCACCATCAAAAAGCCGCTGTTTGGCAAGAATGCCACCAGTGAGTTTGGCTACGAGTGGACTGGTGCCGACGGACAGGCAATCACTGTGGCTGCCACTATCCAGTTCCAAACCCCATCGTCAATCGATACTGTGGTGACCGACGACAATGCTAAAGCAGAATACTACAATCTGCAAGGCATTCGCATTACCAACCCACAAAAGGGCGGCATCTACATCGTGAAGAAAGGTGCTAAGGCCTCAAAAATTGTGATGTAAGATAATTGAGTTATGATACTAAAGGCAGCCCCCGAACTCGCAAGTTCGGGGGCTGCTCTGTATATATCCAAAATATGAATGAGTGATTATTGCTGTGGTTGCTCCACCTTTTTCCAGAGGAAAAGTTTGTCGCTTGGACGGATTTTTGTGTCGGTCTTGATGGAGAAGCGTTCGCCCTTCTTGGTCATTTCCACAGGTTTCAAATCCACTCGGATTTCCTCCACGGTCATGGGCAGCGCGCCTGTTGTGGGACCTGTAATCACGATTTCATCGCCCACATGCAGTTCGCCGGCCTCCATTTGAAATTCTGCCACGCCCAGTTTTGAGAAGTAGCGAATGCCCTTGGCGGTATACGCCTTCACACGCGTGGCACTCGAACCGTATTTCGATGTCCATTCGCCCAGTCGCTGGCCGAGGTAGTAGCCGTCCCAGAATCCGCGGTTAAACACCTTGGCGAGGCGTTCGTTCCAGTCGGCGATTTTCTCGTCGGTGTAGGTGCCGTCGATGATGGCGTTGATAGCCTCGTTGTAACATTCCACCACGGTGCGAACGTATTCGGGTCCGCGCGCACGGCCCTCAATCTTGAACACACGCACGCCAGCGTCAATCATCTTGTTGAGGAAGTGTATGGTTTTCAAGTCCTTCGGACTCATAATATACTTATTCTCGATGGCAAGTTCATCGCCCGTGTCGCGGTCGGTGACGATGTAACTGCGGCGGCAAATCTGGCGGCACGCACCACGGTTGGCGCTCGCCCCGGTTTCGTGCAGGCTCATATAGCACTTTCCGCTTACAGCCATGCAAAGTGCGCCGTGGCAAAACATCTCGATGCGCACCTGGTCGCCGTGAGGACCGCGCACATCGTTTCTCACGATAGCCTCGTGCACCGCCTTCACCTGGTCCATGTTGAGTTCGCGCGCCAGCACTTGCACATCAGCCCACTGGGCGTAGTAGCGCATCGCCTCGCTGTTGCTCACGTTCACCTGTGTGGAAATGTGCACCTCCACATCAATGGAGCGTGCGTAGAGAATGGTGGCCATGTCGCTGGCGATGATTGCTGTAACCTTAGCCTCTTTCGCCGCATTCACGATGCTGTGCATATATTCGATGTCTTCCTCGTAGATGATAGTGTTCACGGTGAGGTAACTCTTCATGTTGTGCTCTTGGCACCAAGCCGCTATGGTGTGCAGGTCGTCGAGGGTGAAGTTCACGCTCGAACGGCTGCGCATGTTCAGATTCTCAATGCCGAAGTAGATGGCGTCGGCACCGCCTTGCCATGCGGCGGTGAGTGATTCCCACGACCCCACAGGGGCCATTATTTCAAAGTCGCTTCTTTGCATACCTAAAATGTGATGATTTGTTTTTGCAAAATTAGCGATTTCCCCACACTTAAAATAGGAAAACACCGCCTTTTTGCGAATTGGCGCAGACTTTTGCCGAAAAATGTGCTTTTCCATTCAAGAAAATTGGTATATTTGCACTTTAAACTGAAAAAAGTGACCACTAACCACTATATAGTATTCAGACGACCATGCCGATTACGCCACAGGAGGGGCTTCGCTAAATGAGAGGCTCCGCTAAGGTGTTTGTCATCACTGGCTTGACCTTCGTGGCTTTGCTTCTGATGTATTATTTGCCTGTGATGAATGTGGGCGGCGCGCAACTGCGTCAAGTGGATGTGCTTGCCGACCTCGATGCCGACAGCACAGAGCGTTACGATGCCGAAAGCATCACCATCGACGAGGTGAAAAAGCCCAAAGGGGCGTGGAAAGACTCGGTGCCAGAAGGCGTGGAGCCCATCATCGACTATGGCACCGACAGCACAGGTGGCATGGATAGTTTCTATGCGGCTTTGGCGCAAGGGAAAAAACTCGGTAGGCCTGTGCGTGTGGCGTATTTGAGCGACTCGTTCGTGGAGGGCGACATCATGCTCGTGGACCTTCGCACCATGCTTCAGAAGCATTTCGGGAATGGCGGTTTGGGCTGGTTGCGCTGCCGCACCAATTTCGATGAGGGCACTTTTGCCGCCAACTTGTCGAGCAGCGGCTTCGAGCCTCGCCATATCATGAAGGCACGATCACTCAGTTTAGCACATTACATTCTACCACAAGGATATAGCGAGGTGCATGGCACAGCCACCGCCACTGTGGCTTCGCTTTCGGGCGAACAAGCCACCACTTGGAGCCGTGCCACGGTTTGGGGCTACACCGATTCGGGTGCCGCCGTCACAGGCAACCCCACAGGTGCCACCGTGCAGTGGCGGCCACACAAAGGCATACAGCAAGCCCGATTCCACGCGGCCAACATGCTCCGCTTCTCCACCACGGTGAAGGGCGATGCCAAGGTGTTTGGCATGTCGCTCGAAAACGACTACGGTATCGTGGTCGATAACTTCGGCGTGCGTGGCAGTTCGGGTATGCAACTTGCGAGTTTGGCGGTGGGCTTGTCGGCAGATTTCGCCCGTCAGCACCCCTACGACCTTGTGATTATCCACTACGGACTCAACGCCATAGCACAGGCAGGAACGGAGAAAACTTGCTCCTGGTATGTGGCAAACATGAAGAAGTGTGTGGTGCGAATCAGGAAAATTTACCCACGCAGCGCGGTGATGATTGTGAGCGCGTCGGATATGGCTACTCGCAGCCACTCCACAGGCAAGGTGCGCACCATGCCGGCCGTGGAACCCCTCGTGCGCTATCAGCAGAAGATGGCGGCGGAAATGGGTGTGGGATTCATCAATTTCTACGATATGATGGGCGGCAGAAACAGTGTGGTGAGCATGGCAGAGCGCCATCTTGCCGAAAAAGACTATGTGCACGTCAATCGCCGTGGCGGTAAGATGTTGGCGGAGAAATTCACCAAGTCGTTTGTCACCGGATATGATAACTATAAACGCAAAAAAGCCGCAGGCTACTAAACGATATGGAAGCGATATACAACAATTTAGTGCAACTGCTCACCTACGACCCTCAAAGCCCTATCATTTTCAGTAGCGGCTTGTTCTTGGTGCTGTTTGTGGGTTTCACGTTGGTGTACTACATGCTTCATAACACCTTCACGCCTCGCATTCTTTTCGTCACGCTCTTTTCCTACTATTTCTACTACAAGAGCAGCGGCGTTTATTTCATTCTGCTTGCCGTGGTCACGCTGAGCGACTATCTGATAGCCAAGGCGATACACAACAGCCGTGAGGAGAATGCCGACGATTTGAGTTATGGCCGTGGCTATCGCAAGATGCTCGTGCTGCTGAGTTTGGCGATAGATTTGGGCTTCTTGGGATATTTCAAGTATGCCAACTTCTTCGGTGCCAACTTTGCCCTTATCGTGGGGCAGAATTTCCAGCCGTGGGACATTTTCCTGCCTGTGGGCATTAGTTTCTTCACGTTCCAGAGCCTGAGTTACACCATCGATGTGTATCGTGGCGAATTGCGTCCGCTCGGCTCGCTGCTCGACTATGCGTTCTATGTGTCGTTCTTCCCGCAGTTGGTGGCTGGTCCTATTGTGCGTGCCCGCGACTTTGCGCCGCAAATCCGTAAGCCGCTCGTGATCAACAACCGCATGATTGCGATGGGCGTGTATCTGATTGTGATTGGCTTGTTTAAGAAGGCGGTGATTAGCGACTATATCAGCATCAACTTCGTGGACCGTGTGTTCGACAATCCGCTTCGCTACACCGGCGTGGAGAATTTGTTCGGTCTGCTCGGCTATGCCATGCAACTGTATTGCGACTTTAGCGGCTACAGCGATATGGCGATAGGCATTGCGCTGCTGCTGGGTTTCCGATTCCCTACCAACTTCAACGCGCCATATAAGGCCGACTGTGTGAGCGATTTTTGGCGCCGCTGGCACATTTCGCTCTCGTCGTGGATTCGCGACTATGTGTATATCTCGCTCGGAGGCAACCGTAAAGGCGACTTGCGCACCTGCTTCAATATATTCATCACCATGCTCTTGGCTGGCTTGTGGCATGGCGCGAGTTGGAATTTCGTGATATGGGGCGCGCTCTTTGGCTTGGCGCAGGTGGCGCACCGCACTTTCAGGGTGAATATCCTGCACCACGACCGCCACTATCGTAGCCAGGGCGTGAAACGCTTCTTTGCGGTGCTGAGCACCTTCGTGTTTGTGCTGTTCACCTTCATGGTGTTCCGCAACTCCGACATGCAGGGCGTGGTGGATATGCTCACGCAAATGTTCACCAAGTTCCACCCCGAAGTGGCTGTGCAGTGCGTCACAGGCTATGTGTGGGTGTTTGTGCTGGTGGTGTTTGGCTTCGTGAGCCACTGGCTTCCACAGGCGTGGGAGAGCAGAATGGTGGCATATCTCTCCAAGTGCAATCTACTGGTGTATGTGCTGCTGCTCACTGGCGTGATTTTCCTCATTTGCCAAGTGAAGACCAGCGATGTGCAGCCGTTTATCTATTTCCAATTCTAAAAGCGGAATTGGCGTTGACATAAATAATTTTTAACGAAAGTTTTCGCGCTTGGGCAAAATTTTGGCACAATATATAAATTATCTTTGCAATGTGAAAATGAAACAAAACTGATAATAATAAAAAATTTCAATATAATTATGGCAGAAGATATTAAAACTATGTTGGGTGATGCAGCTGAACGCAAGCAATTATCGCCTGAGAAGTTGAAAGCGCTTCAACTCACAATGGATAAGATTGACAAAACCTATGGTCGTGGATCAATCATGAAACTCGGTGACGAGAACATCGAAAACATCGAGGTGATTCCTTCTGGTTCTATCGGTTTGAACTATGCCCTCGGCGTGGGTGGCTACCCTCGCGGCAGAATCATCGAAATCTATGGTCCTGAGTCATCAGGTAAGACCACCTTGGCAATCCATGCCATCGCTGAGGCGCAGAAGATGGGCGGCATCGCTGCCATTATCGACGCTGAGCACGCTTTCGACCGCTTCTATGCTGAGCAACTTGGCGTGGACGTGAACAGTCTGCTCATTTCACAGCCCGACAACGGTGAGCAAGCCCTTGAAATCGCTGATATGCTGATTCGCTCGTCGGCTATCGACATCATCGTTATCGACTCGGTGGCTGCGCTCACTCCAAAGGCGGAAATCGAGGGCGAAATGGGCGATAGCAAGATGGGGCTTCAGGCTCGACTGATGTCGCAGGCGCTTCGCAAACTCACTGCCACCATCAGCAAGACCAACACCACCTGCATTTTCATCAACCAACTTCGCGAAAAACTCGGCGTGATGTTCGGCAACCCCGAAACCACCACTGGCGGTAACGCGCTGAAGTTCTACGCAAGTGTGCGTATCGACATTCGCCGCATCGGTCAAATCAAAGATGGCGACCAGGTGAACGGTAACCTCACCCGTGTGAAAGTGGTGAAAAACAAGGTGGCACCTCCATTCCGCAAGGCAGAATTTGAGATTCTCTTCGGCCAAGGCATCAGCAAGGTGGGCGAAATCGTTGACCTCGGCGTGCAGTTCGGCATCATCAAGAAGAGCGGCGCATGGTTCTCTTACGAGGGCACCAAGTTCCAAGGTCGCGACACGGCTAAGCAACTCATTGCCGACAACCCAGAACTCGCCGAAGAACTCGAAGCAAAAATTTTCGCCGCTATGCGTGGTGAGACGCTTGAAGAGAAAACTGAAGCATAAATTCAATAATCCTTTATAAAAAACATCTTTTTAGTGGTTAGAGGGGCATGGTTATTCACCCTCAACGCCCCCTTCGGTATGCGCGACGCACCCCGAAGGGGGCTCCCCATTTAACCCCACCACTTCAAGTGTTTCAAGTGCTTCAAGTGCTTCAGGCGCTTCAAGTGTTTCAGGTGTTTCTGGCGCTTCGATTCAGAGAAAATTTTACAAGAAAACGTAGCGATATGCCTTCGGCGAAAGAAAACCGATTAAACCCAATTAAAAATCCATTAACCCGATTTTTAAAAAATAGGATGAAATAGGTGTTTCAAAAATCCCATCAAACCATCATAAGTCAAAGCTATCGTCTTAACTTCTTAACTTCTTTAACTTCTTAACTTCTTTAACATCTTAACTTCTTCCTTCTGTAGATTCCATTAATTTCTTAACTTCTTAAACTTCGTGGGTTGGGGAATTTTTTGTAATTTTGGAGGTTGGTAGATTATACTGAAAATATAAGGTAAAACTATAATGGATAAAAGTCAAGAAAAGAGCCTTTTCGGCTTGGTTAAGGTGAAGTCGCTCATTGCGTTTGCGGCTTCGGTGCTGTTCTTCCTGGTGCTGTCGTGGGTGTATTTCTACCCCAACGACATTCGTGGCGATGTGATGCAGCAGCACGATATAGTGCAAGGTGCCGCCAACGGTCAGGAGGCGTCGGTGTATTACGAACAGACAGGCAAGGTCACTCGCTGGACCGATGCGCTGTTCGGTGGTATGCCCACATTCCAGATTTCCCCCACCTACGAGAGCAGTTCGCTGCTGAGCACGGTGGATAAGGTGTATTCATTGCGCATATTCGGTATGCCCTCTTATGTGAGTTGGCTCTTTATGCTCATGATGGGCTTCTACATATTGATGCTCGCCTTCGACATGAAGTGGTATTATGCCGTGCTGGGTGCCGTGGCTTATGCGTTCTCCAGTTATTTCTTCATCATCATTGGCGCGGGCCATATCTGGAAATTGCTGGTGCTCTGCTACATTCCGCCCACCATTGCCGGCATAGTGATGTGCTATCGTGGCAAATACCTTGCCGGTGCAGCCATCGCTGCCCTTTTTGCCGCCCTTCAACTCTACAGTAACCACGTGCAGATGACGTATTACTCCGCGTTCGTGGTGGTGGCGCTTGTGATTGCCTACCTCTGCCAAGCCATCAAGCAAAAGCAGATGAAGCGTTGGGGCATCGCCACCGGCTCGCTTGCCGTGGCTGCGGCTCTCGCACTGTTGAGCAATGCGCCCAACCTGTTTATGACTTATAAATACTCGAAGGAAACTATACGTGGCGGCCACAGCGAACTCACTCCGCTGAAGACCGATGCCGAGCAGGCTCCACAGCAGACCACTAAAAACGGCGGTTTGGATAAGGACTACATTACCCAATGGAGTTACGGCTTGGGCGAAACTTTCACGCTGCTTGTGCCAAATGTGAACGGTGGCGCGTCGCTCAAACCCACACAAGATGAGCAAAACCCAAGCATAATTTCCAACACTATGCTTTCGCTCGACAAGACCTCGAAATACGAAAAACTCGACAGCCAAGGCGAAATCGACCAACTGAATGCGCAATGTATGCAAATGTTCACCCAATACTTCGGCAATCAGCCGATGACCAATGGCCCGGTGTATGTGGGTGCGCTGATTTTCGCGCTCTTCGTGTTGGGGTGCATTGTGGTGAAAGGGCCGGTGAAATGGGCACTTTTGGCTGTTACCATTCTTTCGGTGCTGCTCTCGTGGGGTCATAATTTCATGTGGTTCTCCGACTTGTTTATCGACCACTTCCCGATGTACAACAAGTTCCGCACCGTGGCGAGCATTCTTGTGATAGCCGAGTTTACCATTCCTTTGCTGGCTGTGCTTGCGCTGCACAAGGTGTTCACCGAGGAAGATTTCCTGAAGAAGCATAAAATCGCCCTCTTTGCCAGTTTCGGTGTGTGCGCTGCGCTCTGCTTGCTCTTTGCTGTGGCTCCGGGCTTGTTCCAGAACTACACCGAAAGCGACCAGCAAATTTTCAACATGATCAAGCAGCAACTGGGCGAGGTGCCTGGCAGCGTGTATGCCAATGTCGATGCCATTCGCCTCTCGCTCGTGTCGCAAGACGCTTGGCGCAGTTTGGCGGTGATTGTGGTGGGCTTCGCCATCATTTTCGCCTACCTCAAAGGCATTATGAAAACCAACGTGGCAGTGCCTGTGCTGCTCGTGGCTGCGGTGGTGCTGGTGGATATGTTCACCGTGAACAAGCGTTACATCGATAAATACTCTTTCGTGTCGAAATACGATGTGGCTTCGGCTCAGTTCGAGCCCACACAGGCTGATAAGACCATTCTTCAAGACACCACGCAGAACTACCGTGTGCTTGATGTGCAGGGCTTCGGTCAGCCCAACTCATCGTATTTCCACAAGACTGTGGGCGGCTACCATGCGGCAAAACTGGCGCGCTACAACGATTTGATCGACCGTCAAATCAGCCGCAACAATATGCAGGTGCTCAACATGCTCAACACTCGCTGGGTGAAGGTGGATGCCAATACTGCACAACGCAACCCTGCCGCACTGGGCAATGCGTGGTTTGTGGATTCGCTCACATTCGTGAAGGGTGCCGATGCCGAAATGAAGTTCCTCGACCACTTCAACGCTGCCAACAGCGCCGTGGCCGACGAGCAGTTTAAGGCTGTGCTTGGCAATGCCGTGCCTAAGACTCCAGGCGACACCATCTACGAAACCACCTACGCTCCAAACCGCCTCACCTACCATAGCCATAGCGCGAAGGGTGGCGTGGCTGTGTTCAGCGAAGTGTATTTCCCATGGGGCTGGCAAGTGACTATCGACGGCAAACCTGCCGAACTTGGCCGTGTGAACTATGTGCTCCGTGCGCTGCAAGTGCCAGCCGGCGACCACAAGATTGAGATGAAGTTTGAGCCCGAACAGGTGGAATCGGCCGACTCTGCCGCTAAGGTTGCCATCATGCTTATCTTTGTGGCTGTGATTGCGGCGATTGTGGTGCCTGTGATTCGCAACCGTAAGAAATCCGACGGTAAAACCGCCGGAAATGCCTAAATTCTCCCGATAATTCCGTTAGCGAATGGGTAGATTCAGAAGATATCGAACTGCTTGGAGCCGCCACCACCGAAGTGGCGGCTTCGGCATTCATTCGCCTTTCGCGTTCAACTTCGTGCAGAATGTGCTTGGCGAACGATACCCCTACTATGCCTACGCACGCATTGCCAAATGGCGAGCCAAGGCAAAGGCGGCGTTGGGTGGCTGCTGGCCACATTCATCATCGCTGATTTCGCTTAATGAAGCCCGGATGTTGTTCCGCATCACCAATTTCTTCAATCCCTTGCAGCTGCTTGTGGTGGGCGCAAGAAGTGGGGTGTCGGCGGCAAGTGTGAAGGCGGTGTCGAGCCAAAGTGTGCTACACCTCTATTCGCCACATTATGCCCAAAGCAAGGTGCAGCAGCAGTTACTCCAGCCTTTTGGTGATCAAGTGCGCCATTATAGCGACATTTCCGAATGTGTGCAAGCGTATTTCTCGCAGATTTCGGGTGATGTCGAGCCTTTCGTGCTGGTGAACGAAATCGGCGATGAAATTGAACTCGATGCGCTAAAATCGGCGATTTTGCCGATAGTGCGAAAGCAAGGTGTGATAGTGATGCGCAATTTGCACAAGCATGAACTGGTGGCGCGCCTGTGGGCGGAATGTAAGCACCACGCCCAGTATGGACAAACCTACACCAACGGGAAAACCGGTATTCTCATCGCTAACCCCAAACTCCAATTGGAGCATTTCTCCCTTTGGCTGAAATAAGAAAAATTCCACACAGATATGAATATAGTGAAGATTAGCGGCAGCCCCGCACAACAGATGTTTCAATACGCATTCTATTATGCGCTCTTGCAGCACGACCCCGAAGCACGCTTGCATGTGCCTTCGGAGAAGTGGATTAACTCTCGCTTCCATTTGCCCCGATTTGTGGAGGCGTCGGCCGACGACTTGAAGCAGTTTGGCAAAGGTTCAATCAGTTCGCGCATGATGTCGATGTTCAGAAAAGCTGCTGGTGAGGTGGTCGCCGAGCCGCAAGACCACCGTTTTGTGGCTGATTTGCTGGAGAAGAAAGATGCTTATTTCGATGGGCAATGGCTCTCGCCACGCTATTTTGCTTCGGTGGAAGATGATATCCGCGCGGCTTTTTCGGTGCCAGAGAAGGTGTTGCCGTCGTCGATGGCAAGTATGCTCAACATGCTCAAGCAGGGCAAGACCGTGGCGATGCAAGTGCATGAGCCTAACGGTGCCGATAATACCTGCACGCCCGACTACTACAACTGGGCGATTGCCAACATTCTCTCCACGTTCAACAATCCGCATTTCTATGTGTTTACCACCGATATTGATTGGGTGAAGGCAAACGTTAATTTCCAAGGGGCGAAGGTGGAAATCGTGGCATATCCTGCCGCTGCCGAAACCTCGCTACTTGCCTATCTGTTTCGTGCGCGCCACATCGTGATGGCTAACCGTCTGGTGAGTTGGTGGGCGGCATGGCTCAACGCCAACGACGATAAAATAGTGATTGCACCCCAAAAATGGGCGAAAAACGCCGATTATCCCGACCTTTACCCCATCTACTGGACCCAAATCCCCACCACATAAATCCTAACGATAAATGAGCGGCTTTAGTTATGAAATGCCGCTTTTTTTATTTGGATTTTAATTGGTGGTAGGGGGTGAGGAAGAAGGGGCGGTCGGTGAGGTGAGGGTGTGGTACGGTGAGCGTGGGCGTGTTGATGGCGATGGGGGTGCCGTCGGTTTGTTCGATTGCCATGATGTCGATGTCAACGAGGCGGTCGATGTAGTTGCCGCGTTCGTCGCAGTGCGAATCGCTGCCCAAAGAGTGCTCCAAATCGTGAATGTGGTCGAGCATGTCGAAAGGCTCGATGGTGGAATCGAGTGCCACGCCCACGTTTAGGAACTCGTTGGGCGACTCAAACCCCCACGGCTTACTCTTTACCACTTCGCTTTCTTTGACGTGCTCAGCGCCGTCGGAAAGGGCTTTAATGGCACTTTCCAAATTCCGCTCGCGGTCGCCCAAATTCGTGCCAATATTGAGATAATACCGAAAAGTCATTTAGAGAAGTTAGAAATTAGAAGTTAGAAATTAAACTCAGAAGTTAAGAAGTTAAAGAAGTTTAGACGATAGCATCGCCTACTTCGAATTCTCGAAAAATCGCCATCTTTCAGGATTTTTGAAACACCTATTTCATCCATTTTATCCTATTTTCACCTATTTTTTTTAATCGGTGTAAATGGATTTTTAATTGGGTTTAATCGGTGTTTTTTTTCTGCCATAGAAGATGAATGGTGTGTAAAAAAGAGAAAAAGGCTTAATTAGCCGTTGTGTGCGTCTAATCAAGCCTTTTGTCTTTTATGCAGAGATTGCCGTGCGGCAATTAGAGACTCTTTTGTACCTCGACTTCTTCGAATGCCTCAAGCATATCGTCGGGCAAGATGTCGTTGTAGCCAGCGATGCTCAAACCACATTCGAAACCGTTTGTAACTTCCTTCACGTCGTCCTTGAAACGCTTGAGTGAAGCCAAAGCACCAGTATAGCGAACGATACCATCGCGAATCACGCGCACCTTGCAGTTACGCTTGATTTTGCCGTCCATAACCATGGCACCGGCAATGGTACCCACCTTGCTGATGTGGTAAACTTCCTTCACCATCACGTTACCAATCACCTCTTCCTTGATGTCTGGAGCAAGCATACCTTCCATAGCGCTCTTCACCTCCTCGATTGCATCGTAGATGATAGAGTAGATACGGATGTCGACGCCTTCTTGTGCAGCGAGGCGCTTTGCATCGGCGCTTGGACGCACTTGGAAGCCAATGATGTAGGCATTTGATGCGGCAGCCAAGGTTACATCGCTTTCGCTGATAGCACCCACAGCCTTGTGAACCACATTCACTTGCACCTCTGGGGTAGAGAGTTTAAGCAGTGAGTCGCTCAACGCTTCGATAGAACCGTCCACGTCGCCCTTCACAATCACGTTCAACTCGTGGAACTCGCCCAAAGCCTTGCGGCGTGCGATGTCTTCGAGGGTGAAGCGCTTCTGTGTGCGCAGACCGAGTTCGCGCTGGAGTTGTTCGCGCTTGTTGGCAATCTGGCGTGCCTCTTGGTCGGTGTCCATCACGTTGAACTTATCGCCAGCGGTAGGAGCACCGTTCAGACCGAGAATCAACGCAGGTGATGATGGTCCAGCCTCTTGAATGCGCTGGTTACGCTCGTTGAACATCGCCTTCACCTTACCGTAGTGTGTGCCGGCAAGAATGATGTCGCCCACGTGGAGTGTGCCGTTGTCGACGAGGAGTGTGGCCACATAGCCACGGCCCTTGTCGAGCGATGATTCAATGATTGAACCAGTGGCCTTGCGATGAGGATTGGCCTTCAGTTCGAGCATATCGGCTTCGAGCAGCACCTTATCGAGCAACTCAGCCACGCCGATGCCCTTCTTGGCACTGATGTCTTGGCTCTGGTATTTACCGCCCCATTCTTCCACCAGGTAGTTGAGGTTGGCAAGTTCTTCTTTAATCTTGTCAGGGTTAGCGCCTGGCTTATCAATCTTGTTGATTGCGAAAATGATAGGCACACCGGCAGCGGAAGCGTGGTTGAGTGCTTCCACGGTTTGAGGCATCACAGCATCATCAGCAGCCACGATGATGATAACGATGTCGGTAACCTTGGCACCACGGGCACGCATAGCGGTAAACGCTTCGTGACCAGGTGTGTCGAGGAATGTGATGCGGCGGCCGTTTTTCAGTTTCACATTGTATGCGCCGATGTGCTGGGTGATACCACCAGCCTCACCAGCAATCACGTTAGCGTTACGGATGTGGTCGAGCAATGAAGTCTTACCGTGGTCAACGTGGCCCATCACAGTCACCACTGGTGGACGTGATTCGAGGTCTTCAGGATTATCTTCCTCCTCATGAATCTGTTCTGCCACATCTGCGCTTTCGTATTCGGTTTTGTAGCCAAATTCTTCAGCCACAATATTGATGGTTTCGGCATCGAGGCGTTGGTTGATAGATACCATCACACCAATGCTCATGCAGGTGCCAATCACCTTGTTGATAGGCACGTTCATCATAGCAGCGAGGTCGTTTGCGGTCACGAACTCGGTGAGTTTCAGAATTTTTGATTCTGCTGCTGCCTCTGCTGCTTCAGCGCGCTCTTCCTCACGGAATGCCTCACGCTTTTCACGACGCCATTTTGCACCCTTCTTCTGTGGCTTGTTGGTGAGGCGTGCCAGCGTTTTCTTCATCTGGCGCTGTACATCTTCCTCGCTCACTTCAGCCTTGAATGGGCGTTTGTTCTTATCTTTCTTGTTGCGCTTGCCAGCGTTGGCATTTTGTGCGTTGCCAGCGTTTTGCTGGTTGCCACGCTTTTGGTTGCCACCGCCTTGTGATTGCTGTTGCACGCTCTTTTCGATGTCAACCTTTTCCTTGCCAATGCGCTTGCGTTTGCGCTTTTCGCCGTCGGCATTAGCGCCTTGGCGAGCCTTTTCCTTGTTGATACGCTCGTTGCGCTTTTCCTCCTTCGTCTTCTTCTTGGGGCGAGTGGATTGGTTGAGCGCCGACAAGTCGATTTTGCCCACCACCTTAGGACCTTGCATACGAGGGGCGTTGGAGATGGTTTCTGGTTCGGCTTGTGGAGCAGGAGCAGGTGCCTCTTCCTTCTTCTGCTCTACCACAGGAGTTTCTGCCACTGGTTGTGGTTTTTCTACCTTTGGTTCGGCTGGAGCCTTTTCTTCCTTCTTAGGCTCTACCGCAGCAGGTTCGGGCTTAGCCTCCTCCTTTGGAAGCTCTGCTGGAGCAGGCTTCTGTTCTTCTGCCTTTTTTTCTTCCATCTTCACCTCCTCGGCTTTAGGTGCTTCAGGCGCAGCGGGTTTGGGTGCTACAGGGTTGCCCTTAGCGTCGAGTTCGATTTTACCCAACACTTTTGGTTTCTGTATCGCCACTTCCACTGTTTTGCTTTCTTCAGCTTCACGACGCTTTTTTTCTGCAGCTTGAGCGGCTTTCTCTTCCTTGCGGTCGTGAATAATCTGTTCGGCTGCCTTTTTCTGTTGCATGGCTGGCTTAAACTTCTGGATGAGCAAGTTGTAGGCTTCATCGCTGATGCGTGCATTGATGTTGTCGTCAACCTCAATCTCGTTCTTCTTCAAGAAGTCTCTTGCCGTCTGCATTCCGATGTTTAAATCTTTGACTGCTTTACTAATCTTTATGGGCATATATTTCTTTTAAGTTGTTGTCTCGTTTGTTTTGTTCGTTTGCACTTGTTGGCCCTTGCTTGTTTGTGCATGTGTCCCGACTCTGTGCATTGGGTCGTGGCAGCGGAGGGGAAGAATGTGATTATTCTTCGTCGAACTCAGCCTTCAGCACAGCAATCACGTCGTCAACGGTGCTTTCCTCGAGGTCGGCTTTGTCGATGAGTTCTTGGCGTGGAGTGTGGAGCACGGCTCTTGCGGTGGCGCAACCCATGTTCTTGAGGGCTTCGATTACCCATTCGTCGATTTCATCCTTAAACTCGTCGAGGTAGATATCGTCTTCGCCTTCGCTTTCAATGTCGCGGTAAACGTCGATAGTGTAGCCTGTGAGGATAGTGGCGAGTTTGATGTTCAAACCACCCTTACCGATAGCGAGCGACACTTCGTCAGGACGCAAGAACACTTCGGCGTGCTTGTTTTCTTCGTCGAGGCGGATTGAGGAAATCTTTGCAGGGCTCAATGCGCGCTGAATGAAGAGTTGTGGGTTGCTGGTGTAGTTGATCACGTCGATGTTCTCGTTGCGCAACTCTCTCACGATGCCGTGGATACGTGCGCCCTTCACACCCACACATGCGCCTACTGGGTCGATGCGGTCGTCGTAACTTTCAACGGCGATTTTAGCGCGTTCGCCAGGAATACGAGCCACGGCGCGAATCACAATCAGGCCATCGTGGATTTCTGGCACCTCAAGTTCGAAGAGGCGGCGCAAGAAGTTTTCGCTTGTGCGCGACACGGTGATCTTAGGATTGTTGTTCTTGTTATCCACATTATAAATGACGGCGCGCACGGTTTCGCCCTTGCGGTAGATGTCGGTAGGAATTTGTTGATCCTTTGGAAGGAGCAACTCGTTCTTCTCATCGTCGAGCAGGAGCACCTCACGCTTCCACACTTGGTAAACTTCACCACTCACCAGTTCGCCTTCTTGGGCCTTGAATTGGGTGTAGATGGCGTCTTTTTGCAGGTCAAGAATCTTACTTGCCAAAGTTTGACGCAAGTTAAGAATTGCGCGGCGGCCGAATTTGGCGAATTCTATTTTTCGGGTATGCTCTTCGCCCACTTCGCAGTCGGGGTCGGGGCTGTCCACATCGTTGCGGGCATCGGTGAGCGCGATTTGGCGGTCGGGATCTTCCACTTCGCCATCAGGCACCACTTCAAGGTTCTGATAGATTTCGCAGTCGCCGTTGTCGGGGTTCATAATCACGTCGAAGTTCTCGTCGCTACCGAAAATCTTAGCCAATACGCTACGGAACGATTCTTCAAGCACACTAATCATAGTGGTCTTGTCGATTTTCTTCAACTCTTTGAATTCTTTGAAACTGTCGGTCAAACTTATAGTTTCGATTTCTTTCTTAGCCATAGTCTGGTGTTAAAACTGTATGATGTTTTTTGTATATTTTATTTCGTCGTATTTATAGTTGAGGTCCTCGTCCACCATTTCGGGGCGCTTCTTGCCCTCAAGTTTCACCTTCTTGGTGATGGTAAGCGTAAAGCCTTCCTCGTCAGCGTCTTTGAGCGTGCCTTTAAGTTTCTTGCCGTCTTTGGTGAGCACTTCCACCTCGCCGCCCATATTCTTCTTGTAGTGCTGAAGCACCTTGAAAGGGTCGCTGATGCCGTAACTGCCCACGGTGAGTTCGTAGTCCTCCACATCGCGGTCGAAGTGGTCGAGCACCTTATTGTTCAGCGCGATGCAGTCGTCGATAGTCACAGAGCCCATGCTGTCGATAGCCACATCAATTATATTGTCGGCACTCACTTTCACCTCCACCAGAAAGATATCGCTTCCTTCAAGTTCGGTGTTGATAACGTCGATAAGTTCTTGCTTATTAATCATACTTACGGGTATATAAATAAAAAAGAAGAAGCCACAGAGCCCCCTCTAATCGAATTGCGCTGCAAAGATAGTGATAATTACCGAGGTATGCAACTTCCCCCTGCCACCGCC
>ERZ1026780.620-NODE-620-length-27184-cov-8.434922_pt1 | contig 27184 bp, 23 predicted proteins | sample MGYA00380126_ERZ1026780 | MGnify/ENA primary metagenome ERZ1026780 (study PRJEB33269, sample SAMEA4719762) | human gut metagenome | biome: human-associated habitat; feature: organic feature; material: feces | place: Cameroon | collected 2013-10 ... | reverse complement strand
AGGCACAATAAAAGGGGTCCTACTCACCTTTTGGGTTTTCGAACACCCCCTTTTTTTATATAAATAGCGAGATTGTCCGAAGCGAAAAACCGTTTTAAATACTAAACTTTTTACCTGTTTTATTTTTATCACTATTTCAACATAAAATGGTTTTTCCTAGTATTTATCGTCTTTCTTTTTATCACGTTATTAATTTTTAATGCTTGACAAATATCGAATTGTCTATAGATTAAGGCTATCCAAGGCATTCCTAACGAAGCCTTAGATGTTTTATAAGGAGGCTTTTTAGACATGAAAGGCAAAAAACTATTCGTGCTCGGTTTAGGAGCACTTTTGACACTCACGGGCTGCGGTGGCTCGGGTGGAGGCGATGATGGGAATAAGACTTATACTTTAAGAGGCTATGTCTCTGGCGCCCCAACCAATTGGAATCCCCATACTTGGGAAGATAGCAGCTACGATGAAATCGTCTCTTATACCGAACTCGGTTTCGTCGATTTTACTTATGACCCTGAGGTGGAAGGTGGCTATAAGGTCGTCTACGAAATGGCTGACGACATCAAAGACGTCACCAAAGACGCTTCGATCGTTAACAATACCTTTATGACCAAATGGGGTATTAGCGCAAATGACGAAGGAAGAGTTTGGGAGATTGACCTCAACCAAAACGCCAAATTCGCGAGCGGCACCAAGATCGATGCCACCACTTACGTCGAATCAATGAAGCGACTTCTCGACCCTGCAATGAAGAATTACCGCGCGAATAGTTACTATAGCGGCAACACCGCGATCGTCCATGCGTATAACTACTATAACGCCGGTAAGAAAGCGCTCGCCAATATCCTTAGCATTCCAGATTGGGGCGTGACAACCGAAAGCGACGTTTATTTGGACTTCGCCAACTCGCCTTTGTTCGAAGCAGCGCTTGGTTTATCTTACCAAGACACGCTTAACTCCGGTTATCTTTCCTACTTCCAAAACTCCAAGAAGGAGAATCTGTTAACGAAATACGCTGAGCCGACGCTCATGACCGACGCCATCTTTAACGAACTCAAGGAAATGCCAATTATCGCCGCCTGCGAAATGACCGAAGAGGACATCACCAATTATTTCGGTTCTAAAAATTGCACCTTCGATAACATTTCTTTCGATGATGTCGGACTTATCGCTAAAGATGACCACACCTTGCTCTATGTCACTGAGCAACCAATCGACGTCTTTAATTTCAACGTTTCTTGCACTTCTTTGTGGCTTGTTAACCCGAGCCTCTACGATTCTTTAAAAACGACGAGCGGAGAACTCACCACCACTTCCTATGGCACAAGCGCCAAAACATACGACTCTTTCGGTCCCTATAAACTCGTTAGTTTTGAAGCCGATAAGCAATTCAAATTCGAAAGAAACGAAAATTGGTATGGCTGGACGGATAAGAAGCACGAAGGACAATACCAAACGACTTCCATCGTCGTCGATGTCATTAAGGAACATAGCACCGCTTTACTCGCTTTCCAAAAAGGCGAACTCGATTCCGTCTCCTTAGAGCAAGCCGATTTGGCCAAGTTCGGTTATAGCGATTATCTCCGTCATACCCCGGAAACCTATACCACGCGTCTTGTCTTTGATAGCAACATCGAAGATCTTAAGAATCTCGAGAAACAAGCGGGCAATGGGAAAAACAAACAAATCCTTTCGCAATATGACTTTAGGAAGGCCCTCTCCCTTTGCATCGACAGAACGCGCTTCAACGCCGAAGGAACGGCAGGTAATGAAAGCGCCTATGCCTTGCTCAATAGCCTCTACTACTATGACGTCGCCAATGATCCAGCCAGCGTCTACCGCAATACCGACGAAGCCAAGAAAGCCATCACCGACCTCTATGGCATGGAATATGGCGAAGGAAAGACCTATAAGACACTCGATGAGGCCTATAAAGCGGTCACCGGCCTTGACGTTGAAAAGGCCAAAGCCCTCTTTACGAGCGCCTATAATGCCGCCATTAAAGACGGTACCTACACCGCCGGCCAAGAGATTGAATTCGAAATCGGCTATTACGATGCCACAACCCCTTCCAATAGCGCACAGACAAACCTCATCCAAGAGTTTGTGCGAACCGCAACCGAAGGCACACCTTTAGCAGGCAAAATCACTTTCAAAGGAAAATCCTATAATGGCGATGTAAACCGTTATGATGCGATCGGGACGGGCGCTATCGAGATGGCCAACTGCGCTTGGGGTGGCGCTGCCTTCTATCCATTCAGCACCCTTCAAGTCTATTGCAATCCCGACTACACCGATGTCAACGAGATTCGATCCTTTGATCCAAGCAGTCAATCCTTGACGATCGAGTATGATTGGGAAGGAAATGGTAAAGTCACTTCCAAAACCAAATCCTACCAAGATTGGTCGATTGCGATTGGCGATTCGAGTGGCGAATATTTCTTAGCGGACAATGCTTTGAAACTCCATATCTTATCCAGACTTGAGAACGCCGTTTTGAACCTTTATAACTTCGCTGTCTTAGGTTCGATCGCCACCGTCTCCTTGAATTCCAAGAAGATAGCTTATCCGACCGACGAATATAACATCATGTATGGCTATGGCGGCATCCGCTATATGACTTACAAGTATGACGATGCTGCCTGGACTACCTATGTGAACTCCGTTGGTGGCACCATCAAATACGAATAAAAAAACGTTTCGGATGAAGAAGAGACGCTCCAAGCGTCCCTTTTTCATCCAAGGGAGGTCTCTATGTTCAAATACATCTTAAAGCGAATTGGGCTCATGATTGTGACGTTCCTCATCATCATGATTCTTTGTTTCGTGATGATTAAATCGCTTCCTTTGCCAACTCAAGAAGGCTTAACCGCAGCGCAAACGGAGGCCAAAATAGCTCGCATGAAAGCGCTTGGCTACTATGAGCCCATCTGGACGCAACTCTGGATCTATTTCCGGAACATCATCACCAAATGGGATTGGGGCACGAGTTGGTTTATTAGCTATAATGCGAACGCTTGGGACGTCATCTTCACTCGTTTGCCACCGACGATGCTGATTAACGCTTATTCTATCTTGTTTAGCATTCCTCTTGGCATCTTGTTAGGAATTGTGGCCGCTTTAAACAAGAATAAATGGCCCGATAACGCCATCAGTGTTCTTGTCATTCTTTTCGTCTCTGTACCTTCCTTTGTTTACGCTTTCTTAGTCCAATATTTCTTCTGCTATAAGCTCGGTTGGTTCCCTCTTACCATGAAGAGTCTTAGCGATGCGGGTGGCACTTATTGGAGTTGGACGATGTTTGTATCGATGATTCCGGCCATCATGTCGCTTTCGTTTGGCACTATCGCCGGTTTAACGCGTTTTGTTCGGGCCGAGCTTACCGATTGCTTGACTGAAGACTATATGATCCTAGCCAAGGCGAAAGGTCTCACCAATGCTCAAGCGACTTTCCGCCATGCGCTCAATAACTCGATGGTTCCTGTCCTTCCATCTATCATCAGCGAATTCGTTGCCATTGTAGGCGGTAGCTTAATCATAGAGAACATCTTCGGCGTTCCAGGTGTCGGAAGTCTCTTCATTAACGCCATCAATAGTAAGGACTATGACGTCTATATGGTCTGTAACGCGTTCTATATCTCAATCGGTTTACTCGCCGGCATCTTGGTCGATTTAAGCTATGGCTTTATCGATCCTCGTATACGCATGGGGGCTCGCTAATTATGGAAAAAGAAGTATTTTTGAAGGACGATTTCGAGTTTGCCAAGAAAGACGAAACGATCCACGACCTTAAATTCGACACCAAACCCATCGGTTATTTTAAGGACGCTTGGATTCGTTTCCGCAAATCGAAAGCGGCCGTTTTTGGCGCTATCGTCATCCTTTTAGTCGTTCTTTACGCGATAATAACCCCGCTTGTGAATGCCCACGACTCCTCCTATACCGATGGCACCTACAAAAACATGGTGCCATGGTCCAAGACTCTTTCTTCCCTCCATATCGCCGATGGCACCTATAGCAAGGAGCTCAATCAGAAAGGGTACTTGAATCTTCTTTCGATTGGCATTGCCGCCGAGGATAAGGATGGCAAAACCCTAGACGTCGAAAAAGGAAAAGAAAGCCGATTCAACCCCGTTAAAGAGGTCAAAAACGTCTATACAAACGATGACGTTGCTTATTACAGCACCCGCGTGCAACAGTATTACGAAGTCGGCTTTAGCTACGCCTCCGTCACCAAAAAGGAATATGAAAAAATTCAAGAGTTCGAAAAAGAAAAGAACATTCAAATCATTTATCCGATGGTTGACCGCTCGAAGCTTGAGAACAACACCCTCATTCAAACCAACGCCAACTACTGGTATCTGACAAGAAATGGCTATCCAATCGATTCGGATGGAAAAAAGATAACCAGCGAAGAAAACTTAAAATCTTTGCAAAAAGCCTATCTTTTGGACGAAGAAGGAAACCCAAGCTTCTTTACGATAGGGGGCTCGGCCGGCGATCAATATACGATTCGTGTCCTTTACTACAATTACTACCTTTATAAATACGATATGGTCGAGCCTTACTTCTTGATGGGCACGGATGCGCAAGGCTATGACATCGCCTCGCGTCTAGCAAGCGGCATCGGCCTCTCTCTTCTTCTCTCAGTGAGCACTTTCGCCGTGAATTTTGTCCTTGGCGCGATTTATGGCGCCATCGAAGGCTATTATGGCGGCGCACTCGACCTTGTGATGGAACGCATTAGCGACATTCTAAGCAACATCCCCTTTATCGTCTTAGCTTCGATCGTGAATGCCACGCTCATTAGCACTGGCAAAATGAATACCTTCGGGGCCCTTGTCTTTGCCTTCGTCTTAACAGGGTGGATTGGACCAGCCTATCGCGTCCGAACACAATTCTATCGTTTTAAGAACCAAGAATACGTTCTAGCGGCGAGAACATTAGGGGCCAGCGACGTTCGTATCATGTGGAAGCACATCTTCCCCAATACCTTGGGGACTATCGTAACGGCAAGCGTCCTTACCATCCCCAGCACCATCTTTAGCGAATCGATGCTTTCTTATTTAGGAATCATTAACTTCAATAGCAAAGGCATCACCTCTTTAGGTACGATGCTCTCGAATGGGCAACCCTATTTGCATAACTTTCCGCATATCATCTTGCCCCCTGCCATCGTTCTCTCTCTTTTGATGATTTCTTTTAACCTCTTTGGCAATGGCCTTAGAGATGCGTTTAACCCCTCATTAAGAGGATCGGAGGATTAGTTATGAAAGACAATAACGTCATATTGCGCGTCAAAGACCTTCGCATTTCTTTTCGCACTCTTTCGGGCAAAGTCCAAGCGGTTCGTAACGTCTCCTTCAATCTTCAAAAGGGAGAAACCTTAGCGATTGTCGGCGAATCGGGTAGTGGCAAAAGCGTCACCACCCGTGCTGCCATGGGGATACTTGCCAAAAATGCCATCGTGGAATCGGGAGAAATCCTTTATGATGGCAAAGATATCCTTCAACTTTCCGAATGGGAACTCCATAAGATAAGGGGCGAAAAGATCTCGATGATTTTCCAAGATCCCCTTTCTTCTTTGAACCCTATCGTTCGTATTGGCAGGCAGCTGACCGAAGCCCCCGTTTTAAAGGCGAGAAGCAACAGAGTGGAAAGTCGCTTGGAACTCAAAGCCATCCTTCAAAGCGTTCGTCAGAGTATCACCGAGGGAAGCCTTTCGGAAGAAAGCAAAAAAGAACGTCTTCTTTTGCTTGAAGAATATCGAAAAACGATTGAAAGAGCCTCTTCGATGGCTCTTCCTTATGAGTACGCATCTTCCTTTTTAAAAGCGCTTCAAGAAGATATCGACGAGGCTTTGTTTGCTTTAGAGCATCAGCTTGATGAAGATTTGAGCTTGACTCTAAAAGAAATCATCGCCCTCGTTAGAAAGTCCTTCAATCCCTATCTTTTAGAATGCGATCAAGACATTCGTGAGATTCTTTTTAGGCTTGGAAAAAAGCTTTTCCCTTTGCTCCTAAAAAGAAAGTTTAAGAAAGGAAAGAAAGAGGATTTCCTTATTTTCGAAGAAGAGCTGAACGCCCTAAAAATGAAGGTGAAACTCGCTTTAAGGAAAGAAAAGCCGGACTTCTTCATTTTGGCATTAGAGAAAGGAGGACTGGAAGAACGAAAGGCCTTTGAAAAGAAGAAAGAAACGGAAGAAAAAATCCTCCTCCTTTTAAAGGAAGCAAGCCTCTTCTCTTTTGAAAAAAGCGAAAAATCCATGTCAAAAGCCATTGAAATCCTTGAAAAAGAAAAAGAGATCTTTAAAAAGGAAACACTCTCGAAAAAGGACCTCCATGGCGTTTTAAAAGCCACGGCGAAAGAAGTAAAAGGGACAATTGACCCTCTCTCATTATCCAAAGACTCCTATTCTTTCACCTATGAAAGCTCATTGAAGAAAGCGATTGCGTCTTATTTCAACACGCTTAAGACGAATAAGAAAGAAGATAGACGGCACGAGAAAGAATTAAAGAAATGGAACGCCTTAAAAGAAAAAGGAAAAGAGCCCTCTTTTAAGGTCGCTCCCGCCAACATCATTCTCGAGGGAACTCTCCGTGAGAATATTCTTAAAATCATCGATAACCTCGTGGAGTGCTACCAAAGGGAAAAGAAAGAGAAAGATGACTCGAGCGAGATCCTATCGCATATTGACGATTTGGCGATGGCTTCCAAAAGAAAGCACACCCCTTTTATGGCCAAAATCGTTGCCATCCGCCTCATGAAAGAAGTCGGTATCCCCGAGCCTCGGAAGAGATTCCGTCAATATCCTTTTGAGTTCTCAGGCGGCATGAGACAAAGAATTGTCATTGCCATCGCTTTGACGAATAACCCAGAAATTCTTATCTGCGACGAGCCAACGACCGCCCTTGATGTCACCATCCAAGCCCAGATATTGGAACTTATCAATCACATCAAAAAAGAAAGAAAGCTCTCAGTCATCTTTATCACCCATAACCTTGGCGTTGTGGCCAACATGGCCGATAAAATCGCCGTTATGTATGCGGGAGAAATCGTGGAATACGGCACTTATAACGATATCTTCTATGACCCGAAGCACCCCTACACCTGGGCCTTACTAAGCTCGATGCCCGATTTAGAGACCAAAGAGAAACTCGACGCCATCCCAGGCACCCCACCCAATATGATTTATCCACCAAAAGGGGATGCCTTTGCCGACCGTAACAAATACGCTCTCAAAATCGATTTCAGAAAAGAGCCGCCGATGTTTATGGTTTCGCCAACGCATTTCGCTCGCACTTGGCTTTTAGAGGAAGAGGCTCCCAAAGTGATGCCTCCAAGGATTGTCATAGAGCGTATTGCGAGAATGGAAGAAAAGTATGGGAAAGACATCGATAAAGAGATGCAAGAAGAAACCCTTTTAGAGCCCGATGAAGCCTTCTACAAGAATAGTCGAAAAGCATGCGCCAATAAGTCAAAAAGGCTAAATCCCAAAGAGTATTTAGAGAAAGAGGAAACGAACCATGAGTGAAGAAAAGAAAGAAGTCCTTTTAAGTGTTCGTCACTTGAAACAATTTTTCCCAATGGGCAATAAGACCAAGCTTAAAGCGGTCAATAACGTTTCTTTCGATATCTATAAAGGAGAGGTTTTCGGTCTGGTTGGCGAGTCTGGATGCGGCAAAACCACCACCGGCCGCACCATCATCAAGCTCTATGAACCCACAGGTGGCCAAATTAGCTTCAAAGGGCAAGTTATTTCGTGTGGTACAAGATGGAACGAAAAAGAAATCAAATGGACGAAAGTTCGTTCCAAAGAAGCCATAAAGAATCTTAGAAGCAAGATGAAGGAAGACTTAGAGGAGGCCGACCCCTCGCAAGTCGAAAAAATCAAAGAGGCATACGCTTCGAAAGAAGAAGAAATCAAAAAACATGAATCAGAAGTCGTTTCTTTTCAAAAAGAACGCATCAAAGAGCACCATTTCGATCAGAAAAACGGCGTCAAAGAGTATGCTAAAAAGGAATATCTCAAAGTAAAAAAGGAATACGAAGAAAAAGAGAAAGAATTCCTTGCAAAATCCCCTTCTTTTATGGAAAAGGTGCGTTTTAAGTTTGAAAAAGAGATGGCCTTCCACGCTGCCAAAAATGAAAAAATAACCAACAAAATTCAAATGATTTTCCAAGATCCGATATCTTCTTTGAATCCCCGCATGACCATTCGCGAGATTATCGCGGAGGGACTTAAGATTCGTGGGATTCACGATAAGAAAATCATCGATCAAAAGGTGATTGAAGTTTTGAATATGGTTGGTCTACTTCCCGAACACGCTTCTCGTTACCCCCATGAGTTCTCAGGCGGGCAAAGGCAACGTATCGGTATCGCCCGCGCCATCGTGATGGAACCAGAACTCATCATCGCGGATGAACCAATTAGCGCGCTTGACGTTTCTATCCAAGCCCAAGTCGTGAATCTTCTTAACGACATCCGTCACCAAATGGGATTATCGATACTCTTTATCGCTCACGACCTTTCCGTCGTGAAGTATTTTAGTGACCGAATTGGGGTTATGTATTTTGGAAGGATGGTGGAACTCGCCTCAAGTCAAGAGCTTTTCGCCCATCCTCTTCACCCCTACACCAAGAGCCTCATTAGCGCCATTCCTCTTCCTGACCCCCATTACGAGCGAGAGAGAAAGAGAATCGTCTACAATCCCGCTCTCGCACATGACTATGTGACGGATAAACCTCGTTTCCAAGAGGTGTCACCCAATCATTTTGTCTATTGCAATAAGAAGGAATTCGAACAATATAAGAAAGAACGAGGAGAATAGATGGAAGAGAAAGAGATCGAAGAGACGAAAACTAAGAAAAAAGGGACATTTCTTCGCTACCTCATCGCGATTCTTTTGGAAGTTGCCCTTCTTTTTGGCTATTTTGCTCTTGTGAATCTCTTCCAAGACACGAAGCTTATCGACATCTATAAGCATCTTTCCGATGGCTTTATGGTCGTTGGGCTTTTGGCGCTAGGAATTGGAATACTCGTTTATTTTTCAAATCTTGGCGCTTTTAACTTCTTGTCCTTTGCCGCGCTAAAAGTGGCTTCTAAATTCGTTCCCACAATGAAAATAGCGACCATGTCCTATGGCGAATATGTCGAAAGCAAAAAGAAAACGAACGCCCGTTTTAGCTATTTGCTTGTGACGGGCGCCATTCTTTTAGCGACTTCTATCGTTTTTCTTATCCTCTTTTATCAAATTTACGAGGGGTAGAAAGATTTACCTCACATTAATATCGTTAAAGCCATTTTCGTCGAAAGAATCGCGAAGTTCCAAGGTCGCTTTATCGGTTTCTTTTTCTTCCTTTCCTTCGGCGTATTTGGCTATCGATTCAATTTCATAAGAAGCGCTTTGAATGAAGGAAGAAGAAGCCACCACTTCGGCATGGAAATTAACCGCGGTATATAGATAGTCGCTTCCCATGTCGTCCTCTTTATGTTCGAGGTAGACGCTATAGGAGAATGAGACGGTTTTGCTCGTTTTCCTTTCAAAGTGAAGGTCTTTCGCTTTCGTGCCGAATTCAGCGATAGCGTTATTTTGGAAGACAGTTTGGAATTCTTGGTAGGTATCAAAGCCTTCAAGGGCCATTCCTTCGAATTCTTCTTTAGGTGTTTCTGCGTGATATTCGGAATCAAGATAATCCTTCTCGACAAAGCTTTGTTTTGACTTAATTTGCATTTCCGTCGGCGAATAGGTTTCTTCATGAAGGACATATTTCATTTCACCATCGACAGGCATTTCTTTTAAACAAACTAAGTTATATTGGGAAGCCTCATAGAGCCCATCGTCTTTCCGGGGCTTCTCGGACTCGAATCTCTTCTCGTAAAAAGAAAGACCTTTTCGGGAAATGAAGAACGTTTTCGCTTTTTTAAAGACGTCATTCTCATACGTTTCCGTCGTTCCAGTCATGTAGAAATCGTCTTTTCTTTCGAATGCCTTCTTTCGTCCCTCATTCCACAAATTGAAATTATCTTCTTCGGAATAGGAATATAGAAGCGAAATGTCGGAACTCCCTTCGTTTCGCTCGCAGGCAAAAAGAAAGGGAATAAGCATTATCAAAGCAAGTTTCTTATTCATTGTTTTTCCTCAAAGCAATGATACATTACATTACTTTAAATATATAGGATATAAGGACAATTCGTTTATTTTGTGAAACAGGAAAACAAGCTCCTAATTCTCAAAAGGAAAAAGAGGAAGTTCCTTTTACTTGTTAAGCCACTCTTCTAGATGCGTTTCAACGACTTCTTTCGTCCTTAAAAGAATATTCTTAGCCAAAGATTCAGGAATATTGACGTATTTTGCTGCTTCAAGGAGGTCTTCTTCGTTGGGTAAAGAGTTCCCTTCGCAAGTCATTTCGTGTTCTTTTCGATAAATGGTTCTTGTGAGGTCATAAGCAGGAGAAAGGACATAAGATTTCTTTTCTTCGTCGTAAAGAAAGGCGAAATTCTTAGAGTGGTCGTCGAAGTTTTTTGCAAAAACGTTGAAACACGCTATACGGAAGGCTTTCTCCACTTCTTTTTGAGATTGAGTGATGTAGCCAGTCGCTTGAAGAAAACTCACGTAGTCTAAAACGGGGAGAGTATGGGGGACTTCTAAAAGGCCGCCTAAAGTGAGCATATGGACACGTTTCGCATCTCTCCTATCAAAACGTTTACTAGCAAAATAGCCGTCGGAATTTTGTGATTCCAATAAGCGAAATTCAGGCACAAGGATGCCGCACTCTTTGGCAGCTAGATTATATTCATATTCCATTCGACCCATCCAAATGGGATCGTTTCTTTCCCGGAATTTAAGAATCCATTCTTCGCCATCAAGATGAATATGGGCTTTTGGACGAGCGCCGCCAGTTGAGCTTTCATGAGTAAATATTTCACTAAGGAACGTCTTATCTTCCCCTTCAATGGCGTTGAGAGACTCCTCAAAGAATTTATCGGCGGTACCTTTCCAATTCTTAATACCGTTTCTTTGAGAAGGGACGTATGTTAAGGCGCCTAAACCATCCTTTCCCAAAAAGGAGAGCTTCTCAAGAGGGTTAAGTTCGAGGTAGGAAATGCCTTTTTGTCGCAAATATCTAATGGCAGTTAGAGTTCCCCAAGCATCCGATAAAGAATCGGAGAAGACGTCAAAAAGTCCTTCAAATTTCATTGGGTCTGCAACAAATACACGATTTTCTAACGGTAACGAACGAGGGGAAATGGGAAAGCCACTTTGAAGCCACGCAGAATCGTAAGCAAAAGAAGAGACGTCATTCGAAAAGCGTAAAAATCCAACAATTCTATCGTGATAGTAAAGACTCGTTTGAAAAAGATAGCGGTTCTCCCGAAATCAAAGTGGCAAAAAAGAAAAGAGCAAGCAAACAACTTGTTTTATCTTTTCGATATTAAGCCTTCTTTTCTTTATCGTTTCTCTGGGACTTCTTTTTTCGAATTACGTCACCATCCAATATAGCGGTTCTGGAACAGCGCGCATCTTCACGAATAGTCTCGGTCCCATCGATCTTTTATTTAACATCTGGAATGGAGTGGAAGGGCCCGTTAGAGGAGATGCCTTAAGCGCTCAAATAACTTCGATAGCCAACGTTGTTGATGCATCTTGTGTTTTCACTATCACTCTCTTGGGATTCTTTGCTTTGGCGGTTCTTTCGATTTTGGGTATTTATAAAGAAACCAAAGGCCTTATCGAGAAAAAAGATAGCCAAACGGATTTTTTCTTATTCCTTTTTCTTATAACGACCTCTTTTATGGTTTCCTTGCTTCGTGGGGCATTTACCAGTTCTCTTTCCTATGACTATGGCACACGAGCCTCAATCGGCGAAGGGCCTTTGGCTATCTTACTTTTAGGAACGCCCCTTCTTTCGGCTAAAATACTTGCCCATCTTATCTTTGAATATAAGAAGGAAGAAAGGCTCTCTTTTGCCAGCCAAATATGTTTAAGCTGTTCTTTGTTCGTGGTGCTCCCCTTGATTTCCCAATTTAAAAATTCCTTCGCCTATAGCACCCTTTCATTGAATAATTTTGGCATAGGAATCCTTTTCGATTATCGGATGTCGCAACTAGTGAGTTTCACTTCTCAAACCGCATCATCGGCCTCCATAGTAAACATGGCGATCGGCACCGTTATGGCATTCCTATTCGGAAGATACGCGTTAGCGATATTGATATTCGTTTTTTCCATTTTGTTCGCACGAAGCCTTTGGAACAAAAAGACAGACAAAACCCTTATCATTTCCCCTTCCATCACGATTGGCGTCAGCATTCTTCTCACGATTTCTTTGCCTATCGAAAATCTTGTTTTGTCAAACGTTATTCCAAGCTTAGGCGAAAGTTTTAAGACTCTTCAAATCGGCAGCGCCTTACCAAGTCTTATCGGTGGATCTCTTTTGCTCCTTGGTATTGGAATCGCTTCCTATCTATTGCGCAAAAACGCTTCGAAAAACGAACAACCTACGAAATAAAAGGAGAGTTTTCTCTCACTCTCCTTCTCCTTCGAAACTTAGCAAATATCGAAAGAACTAATTTTTCTTGCTTCCAATAGACAAGATGAATAAACTATATGTCGCTGGCGGAATTGGTGAAGTGGACTAACACAACCGGCTGTGAACCGGCCATTCACGGGTTCGAATCCCGTATCCCGCCCCATAAGAAAACATAGGTTTGATACAAATGTGTCAGACCTTTTTTCGTTTCTACGTTTTTGAACTTGGATGTTTATTCAACGTTTTCATTTATATATAACAAGCAATTCATCTAATTATAGATGCTTAGAAACCTCATTTAAGAAAAAAGAATCGTTCGAATAATGGAGAATAGCGTAAACATACCAACGCTATTCTTCATTATTCAATCATTTTTCTTATTTTTGGTTTGGCGGAATCAGAAAGTTGGAGGATAGAAGTGTATCCAAGTTGTTATTATGTCTTGGACCTCGACAACAAAATAAAACAAATGGTGGAATATGGAAAAAAGAAGTGGAAATCAATGTTGATTATGTAGATTGTGTTGCCAAATATGTTATGATAATTATGATAAAAGAGCTAGCGCATAATGAAATATGAAATTGTCACTTTTGTAAACGATGAAGTTAGACTGGATGTTAATGTATCACCTAGTGAGGATACAGTTTGGCTTTCATTGGCTGATATGTGTTTGCTGTTTGGCAGGGATAAATCAGTTATATCTCGACATATTAAAAATGTAATTTTAGAAAATAATTTGGATGTTAATCAAGTTGTTGCAAAAAATGCAGCTACTGGAAATGATGGGAAGACATATACTGTTTCATTCTATAAGCTGGATGTGATTATTCCTTTAGGATACAAAGTACATTCGCAAAACGGAATTTTGTTTAGAAAATGGGCTAATAGTGTTTTGAAAGAATATTTGTTAAAAGGTTACGTAATTAATGAGAATAGAACGTTGATAACTAATGACAACTATGTAAATTTAATTAACAAAGTTGACTCGATAGATAAGCGATTATCAGTGATTGAAAAAGCAGATCTAGAAAAAGAAAAAGTATTCTTTGATGGAGAAATGTTTGACGCAAAATCATTCATTTCCAATATTATTTCAAACGCTAATACTTCTATCATTCTTATTGATGCTTATGCTGATATCAAAGCATTGGAACTTCTAAAATATAAAAAGCAAGGTGTGAAATTATCTATTTATCATTCATCAAAAGCGAAACTATCTAATAAAGAAGTTTTGGGTTTCAATGCACAATATGGAGATTGTTCAACGTTCATAAATGATAAGTATCACGATAGATTTTTAGTTATTGACCAAAATGATATTTTTCACCTTGGCGCTTCATTGAATTATGCGGGTAAAAAGGTCTTTGCTATTACGAAAATGGAAGATGAAGCAATACGCGATTCAATAATAAGGAGTTTGTAGATTATGGATAAGAAAGAATTTGGAAAGAGATTAAAAAATATAAGAATAAGAAACAAAATGTCTCAACAAGCAATGGCTGATTCTTTAGGTTATACTTCTAGGTCTACTATCAATAAAATCGAAGAAGGGATTAACGAGATGAGCTATGACAAAATCGTAAAACTTATGGAACTATATGGCTTATCTAGACCAGATCTTGGCCTTGAACCAATATGTGGAGATAAATTATCAGGATTAAGAAAAGACGCAAAATACCCAAATCCAGAAATCGAAGAGATATGCTATATCAAAAACTGCGTTTCAAATCCAAATATTGTTGTTGGTGATTATTCGTATTATGACGACAAAAAAGGTGCGGACCTTTTTGAAAAGCATGTGACACATCATTATGATTTTATTGGTGATAAATTGATAATTGGAAAGTTCTGCCAAATAGGGGCGGGAGTAGAATTTATCATGAATGGTGCGAATCATTTTATGAACGGATTAACGACTTATCCATTTAATATCTTTTCAAGAGAACTTCGAAAATTCACACCATCTTTAGATGAAATGCCAATCAAAGGAGATACCGTTATCGGCAATGATGTATGGATAGGCCAAAATGTAACAATATTACCTGGAGTCCATATTGGAGATGGCGCAGTTATTGGAGCTAATTCTGTCGTTGGTTCAGATATACCGCCATATACAATTGCTGTTGGGAATCCATGCAGAGTAATCAAAAAACGTTTCGATGACAAAACAATAGAAAGACTACTCAATCTTAAATGGTGGGATTATCCAATTGAAGCAATCGAGCAAAATATAGATAAGTTATTTAATGGAAATTTAGATGAGTTAGAGTTGTCTTTACGAAAATAGTTTTTATCCTCCACCAGTGTATTAAATTTGTTGTTACGCCTATAGCATTTTAGCCATTTTGTATCATACTTGTTGTTTACACACATTATTGAAGCGTTAGTTTGATACAGTAAAAATGTGTCAAACTTTTTTATTTTTGCGAGGGTTCAATTCCTACCGTTGGTTCGAACTCGCGAACTTTGATACATCAGAAAACGATTCATAGGGCTTTTGCAGCTCTTTTTATATAAGGATTTATGGATTTGAAACGTCAATGATTGAACGATTATCCTAACAAATGAACGATTACAGGAACTATTGAACGTGAGAGGGGGAAGCGGACGTTTTTGTTTTGTTTATTCCATAATCTCTCCGTTTTGAGTCATCTTCTTTTTCAGTCTAAAAAGGGAATTTCGATCTACAAATCTTTCCAAAATATTTTGTTTGAGCCATGTTCTAAAACACGCCTAAGGTGCCAAATGGCATTCCTTAATTTTATTTACGATTGATAAATTTTGCCCATAAGAAGGCTATCGCCTCTTTTTACAAAGGAGTTTCTATAAAACTTTTCGTCCACCCTATTACTTCTCTCAGCGGCCGCTCTTTTAGCATCTTGTAATGCCAATAAAGAGAGAACCTCTCCGCCATCTTTAGATGACTCAAAGACATCGGATTCTTCTAAAGTTGATGATTCCAAGGATTCTTCAAAAAGAAGAACACATACACACCTTCTCTAATGAGTGGAGCCGACGAAGACACCACATGGGACATTGTTGTGCATGGCGCTGACTACAATACGGATTTCGCAATAAGCAAAATCCATACCGATGGAACTCCCTTAAAAGAAAGCGAGAGCTTAGAAACGGGCGTCACCTATATCATTAAAGCTGAGGCCTTAAGAGCAAAACAGGTGTCTCTTTCGTCGCCATGGACAAAAGCGAAATGGCGTAAATACGTTTTCTTCTAAAAAGACCGAGAGGAGAGATCCTCTTGGCTTTTTATAATGTCTTCCAAAAAGGAAGTTCTCTCCTTTTGACCAAAAGAGAAATCCCATCGTCTCTTGTTTTTTCGATTCGTTCTATGGCTTCTTCTTGAGAAACAAGCAAAGTTTTGGAAATGAGTTTGTCGCCAGCGCTTGGAAAAGAAGGAACTTCAATTTTCTTTGCGCCCCTTACCAAAAAATAATGCGTTTTGTTTTTCCAGCCTAAAACATTGTAGAAATCCACCACATAGCCGAGGTATTTCGCTTCGAAAAAGGCGAATCCCGTTTCCTCAAGAAGCTCCCTTTTTAAAGCAATTAAATAACTTTCCCCTTTTTCTACTTTTCCTCCAGGAAGCTCGAAATAGTCATATTTTCCAAAGGAATCGTTTCTTCTTATTTCGTGAAGAAGATATTTCCCTTTCGAAACTTCGATGAAGGCGCGAACGGCAACTCTTGTTTTCTTAATGTTTTTTCGAGGATATTCATCATCGACAAGATGGCGTTTCAAAATCATAACGCGTCTATTCTAGAAGAAAGATTGCGAATAAAACACCGCTATAGATTGTTCAATGTCAAAAATAGATGTTCATCATCGCTTATTTACTTGAAAAGTAAAAGAAATAAGACAAAATACTCGGTATGGTTATCCGAAATCAAATTGCTTCACTTATTTATCGCATCTTTCTACTAGGACTTGGCATTGCCACTTTGACGGTCCTTGGCATCCAAGATAGCGTCGTTTCCCCTTTAAATACTTTCCGAAACTATGCAAGCGTCCTCACTTTGTGCTCGACGATTCTCGTTCTCATTGAAGTCATTGTGAATGCCATCTCCTTAAAGAAAGGTGTGCACCGCATGGCTGCAGGCGTTTATCCGGCAATCACCTTCGTTTGCCTTTCTTTGGAATTGGGGCTTATGTTTGGGCATGCGCTCTATTGTTCGTTTGCAAATACTTCTTTCTTTGGAATTGGCATGGATTTGGCCTATCCCCTTTTATCAATCATTCTTTTCCCAATCGCCTATTTCTTTGATTGGCTTTGCTTTGGGGAAAAGGGAACAGTCAAAAAGTTTCACCTTATAAGTGTCACCTCTCTCCCTATTCTCTATTATTTATTTTCCTATCTGAACCATCTTATTCGTGGCGACACCTTTTCTTACGCCACCGCTGTTTTTGATCCTAAAACCTTCGCCAATAACACCATTTTAAATGGAAACAACGGTTGGAATGGGGTCGTTACCGCTTGTTTTTCCCTTTTAGGGATCTACGTCTTAACCGCTGCCATCCTTCTATTCTTAAGTTCCTTACTGGCTGGTAAAATCGCGCATAAACGTTAAAGACGAAGCCAAACAATATCAAAAAGATTCTTCCCCTCAAAGGTTTTGATATCCAAAAGCTCTAATTGTTTTCGATAGGAGCAAACAGCACCGGCAAAACGAATGCCACCTTCCTTCAAAGGATAGTCTCTTAGAAAGTAGATGGTTTTCTTCTTTTCGTCTTTCGCAACGTACCGGGGTGAACGAAGCATTTTTCGCCCTTCCCCTATTTTAAGTAGATAGCTATCCTTCCAACGAGAGGCAAAGTCCCGCGCTCGATTTTCCTTCAAATAGCAACGGTCATTATTACCAAGCTTTAAGTCGAGCATCTTCTTTACTCGGTCAGGAATCTTCCCGATCATCACATCATCAAAATCACTCATATTCTCACCTCACTTAGAAATAGGGCGAAAAAGAAGAAAATGAAACGGATAAAATGAGATTTGCTTTATAATTCCCCTATGAATGAATACAAAAAGAAGAACGGAACCTCTTTCACTCTTGGAACGACCCTTACTTTTGAGCTCTTACTCCACAAAAGAGAGAAGGCGAAAAGAATCTATGTGAGCGAAAAGCAACATCGCGACGAGACCTATTTCAAACTGGAAAGACTTGCCAAAGAAAATCACATTCCTTTTATCACGAACAATCAAAAGATATTTAAAGAACTGAGTGACAAAGACAATACGATGGTTATCGGCGAATTCCAAAAATTCGAGGAGTGTTTACCTAAAGGAAACCACCTCGTCCTCCATAACCCCATGAACCAAGGGAATTTGGGGACGATTATAAGAAGCACGGCTGCTTTCGATATGGATGGAATTGCCATTATTCGACCAGCCGCCGATATCTTTGATCCCAAAGTCGTTCGTAGCTCGATGGGTGCTTTATTCCGTTTGCCTTTCCATTACTATGATTCTTTTGAAGATTACCAAAAAGAATTTCCCGAAAATAATTACTATCCATTTATGCTTAAAGCAAAGACGAAATTATCGAAAATCGCTGCAAAAAGCCCTTATTCTTTGGTATTTGGAAACGAAGCAAAAGGACTTCCCGATTGTTTCTTAGAAATTGGAGAGCCGCTTCTTATCGAGCAAAGCTCCAAAGTGGATTCCTTAAACCTCGATAATGCTGTTTCGATAGGGCTCTACTATTTCTCTTTAAAAAGATAAAGAAAAGAGGAGCATTGCTACTCCTCGTCATTAAGAACCAAAATATTTTTTAGTGAGCCTTTGATGGTCGTTTCTTTCGATTCATGACCGTATTTATCCACGCTTGCAGCATCGCGAAGCTCATGGGTAAGGCAACATGGCCCACCGATACAACCGCCAACACAAGCCATGCCTTCGATGAAGTTGCTGGGTTTGGTGGCGCCTTTATTCGCCATCAAAGCGCGACGACATTCTTCGAGACCATTACAAGACACGCCTTTCACTTCGAAATTGATGTTTTGTTCTTTCAGCGATTCTTTGACCGCTTCGCTTAAGCCGCCGCATCGAGCGAAGATTCTTCCAAAATAGGAAGCGTTATCAAGATTCGATTCCGGAAGGGAAGAAAGCACGATATCACGACTATCGATAAGAGCCTGAAGTTCTTCGAAGGTAATAACGCAGTCGACATACTTCGAGGATTCCCCTTCTTCTTGTTCCATCTTTTTGGCAATGCAAGGGCCGACGAAACAAACCTTGGCGGTAGGATCGGTTTCTTTGATGTATTTTGCTAGCGCCGCCATCGGAGAAAGAGAACTTGAGACTTTATCGGCAAGTTCTGGGAAGGCAGTTTTCACATAGCGCACGAAAGCAGGACAGCAACTCGACGTTAAGAAGCCTTCCTTCGCTAATTCCTTGGCTTCGTTATAAGCGACCATATCCGCTCCTAAAGCGGCTTCTAAGACAGCATGGAATCCTAATTTTTTAATACCGGTGATGACTTGGCCAAGCTTCGCGTAATGGAATTGCGAAGAAATGCTTGGGGCCACTACCATATAAGCGTTCCATTTGCCTTCTTCGTTGCCCTTCATGATATCGATGCACGGAAGGATAAAGCTCTTATCCATAATGGCACCAAAAGGACAACTATAGCTGCAAGCGCCACAACGGACGCACTTGCTCTCATCGATTTCGCTGATGCCATCTTCACGTTCATGAATCGCTTTCACCTTGCAAGCAGCTTCACATGGACGACGATAATTTAAGATAGCGCCATACGGGCAAGCCTTCGCGCAAAGGCCGCAATTGACGCATTTTTGCTTATTAATATGGGCATGAAGATGCTCATCAAAGCTAATGGCGTTCATGTGGCAGGCTTGTTGGCAACGGTGTGCCAAGCACCCACGGCAAGCATCGCTTACTTGCATGCCACCAATCGGGCATTCATCGCAAGCGGCATCGATCACTTCCAAAATGTTTTTGTTGCTCTTATCGCCACCCATGGCGAGTTTCACGCGATCGGCGGCAATTGCTCTTTCCTTATAGATACAACAGCGCATAGTAGGGCGTGGACCAGGCGCTATTTTCTTTGGGATATCTACGATATCGGTGGTCAAAGTGCCGTTATAATAGCTTTTCGCCACTTCCTTAAGAACATGATATTTAAGTTCTTGAACTTGGGTATCAAACTTAAGCATTGCCATATTTTTCTCCTTTTTTTAGAAATAATGAACGCTGATTCTTTTCCCCATCGCCTTAAAAAGCTTTGCAAGCTCATCCACAAGCTGGAGTTTTATCGTGATATCGATATGGTATTTTGGGTCCTGATGGGCAGGATTGACAGCACATCCGACATAGAAATCGATGTCACTAGCTTCTTCGAAGAGGACTTTTGCAAGAAGAGAGACCCCATCTTGCTTATAGCTCCAATCGAAATAGCCTTTGTTGGAGGAGAGATGATCTTTGGCCATCATCACGAGACGATTGAGAGTGATAACGCCCTCCGTCACAAGATCCACTCCGTCGATATGGGAGATAGGTGGAACTAAAGGATCCACATAATCCAAATCGCTCCCGACCTCTTTATGGAGATAACGCGCCGCCACTTTAGCGCTTGTGCCTCCACTAATGACGTAGCGGTCGGCTTCGCTAAAGAATTGTTTCATCATCTTTTCGTCGTCGTCTTTGGAAGTCGCTGGTCCCACCATATAGTGGACGTGAACTCTTTGACGTCTTCTAAGGACGGCGGAAGTCGTGTCGTCCCCTGGCCTCCCATTATAGAGAGTATCGCAATGATCGGTTAGTAAAGTTGCGAGGTTTTTGCTCGAAATAGAAGGGTCATAGAGAGCGCCCATGTAGCTAGCGATTTCTTCTTCGCTCCAACCGAAATTGAGGGTTTCGCCAACGCCTGCGTGAAGCACACCATCGCTCATCATCACGATGGTATCGTTCAATTTGAGTTTCCCTTCCGCTAAAAAGACCTTCTTTCCTAAGACCATTCGTTCGTTATAGCCAAGAGGCGTGACCTTTCCATCCGAGATAAAAACAGGTGTCGGATTGTCGTAATTGACAAGATGAAAAGTGTAATCAGGGAGAACCTCGAGAATGGTGAAAGTGCTATAAGCAACGTTCCCTCTATTTTTAGCCAATGGAAGGGTTTTAATGATGCTTTCGACTGCTTCATCCAAAGAAAGTCCTCCAGAAATAAGCGAAGAAAGCATATTAGAAGTCAAGGTGCTTAAAATCGAGGCTTGAACGCCACTTCCTAAGCCATCGGCTAAAACAAGGGTGAGTTTATTATCTTCTCCATAACGAATTTCCACATGGTCCCCGCAAAGTTCTTCGCCAACGTGGTTTAGGGAACTATAGCCGACTTCGAGGAGAGTGTTCGACTCTTGCTCCATCATTCTCCCTCGTCCTTCCCTGAATCGAGGACGTCGCGAAGTTTGGTTAACGCAATCTTAGTTTCGGCTGTCGTTTCGCCAAGCAAGGAAGCGATTTCTTGAACCGCGCGCATATTCTTATCGATGACTTCGCTCGTGATTTTGGCTGTCTTATCAAGCATTTCTTCTTTGCGAAGGCGTGCTTTTTCTTCTTTGGTAACGTCATTAAGAAGCGCCATAAGAATATGGTATTCGGGGTCATAATGAAGCGAGCCTTCCACTACCTTGTCGGAATCTTTTAAGTGGAATTTACGTGAATGGATAATGTTTCCGCCAAGGGCCAGTCCAAAGGCTTCCGTATCCATAAAATCACCGATGGAACGACCCAAAAGCTCATTCTCAGAAAGGCGGAAAAGCCGCGAGGCGGCAGGATTCGAGAGCTCAATCTTCAAATCTTCGTCCACCACCAAAATTGCCGAATCCATCGATTCTACGATGGTATTCGAAAAAGATTGCGCTTTCTTCATAAGGAAAGGAAGGCACATTTCTAAAGAGGCTTTCCCTTCTAAAACGGCAATCGCTTTGGCACGACAAGAAGGATAGCCACAACATGAGCAGTTTAATTCGTCATTTTTGCTCGATTTGCCAAGGCTTTGCAGTACTTTTTGGATTTCTTCTTCACTAAAAGTCTTCTCTTTCTTCTTTTTATCATTAAAGGTGTGACAAATCGAAGTGCCATTGTTAGAAGACAAATCGAAGTCCTTTTTGCCAGCCATTTTACGAATTTTAAGGGTGCCGCTAAAGAGGTCGCGATTTTCATTAAGAAGGGCTGGCCCACCAATGCACGAGCCTTCGCAAGCGCTCATTTCGATAAAGGCGTGATGAATCTTTCCTTCTTTAATTTCGCGAATCACTTCGAGACAACGGTCCATGCCGTCTACCGAAAAATAAGAGTAATTCTTATTCTCTTTTCGCATGGTGTCCAAAATACCACCGCTAATTGGGAATAGACGGGCTAAAGAATCAGGATTGGCTTTGGGAGAAGGATCTTTTTGAAGAGTGATACCCTTTTCCTCAAAAAGTTTTTGAAGTTCCAAGAAGGTTAAGGCCGCATCGATAAGTCCATGACTGCGGTCCGCTTCATCTTTCTTAGCGATACAAGGTCCAATAAAAACAACTTTCGAAGAAGGAAACTTCTCTTTGATAAGTTTAGCATGCGCAAGCATCGGACTATCGACAGGGCATAGATATTTTAAAAGTTCGGGATAATGTTTCTCGAAAAGAAGATTCACGCTTGGGCAAGCGGTTGAAATAAGGATATCCGAATCACCCTTTTCGAGAAGCTTATCATAGGAATCTTTGACTAACGTAGCGCCGATAGCGGTCTCTTCCACATCCTTAAAGCCAAGTTCCAACAAGGCTTTTTTGATGCTTTCGAAAGAAACATCCCTCAATGCACTAAAAAAGGAAGGGGCCAAGGAAACCCGGACCTCTTCCTTATTTTCTAAAAACGAAAGAACGAGATTCGTGTCGTCACGAATGGTTTTACAACCGGTTGGACAGATTTCGTAGCAACGGCCACAAAGGACACACTCCTCTTGGATGATGGAAGCTTGACCATGATGAAAGGCAATGGATTTGGTCGGACAACCACGGATACATTTATAGCAACTGCGGCAATCATTTTCTTTGCTCCAAAGCACTTGTGTCATATTAAGCTCCCTTGCTTATCGCACCTATTTTAGCAAAGGAACGATATGTTCATCAAAAATTGTAGGAACGTTTTCCGGCGTGACGCCCATCACGATCTCATCGTTGACTTTGATCGTGACAGCATCATGCGAGCATTTTCCGAAGCAGAAGGCGGCTTTGAGGGATATTTCATCCTCAAGGCCGCGTTTTTTGACTTCTTCGCGAATAGCCTGGGTGACGTTATAGGAGCCTTTAAGATGGCAGCTCGAGCCAACGCAAATCGCGACGTTCACCATCTTTAGTTACCTTTGTAGGCGTCCTTCATGATTTGAATCATTTCAGGAACGAGAGGAACGCGCGGGTTAGCTGGAGAGCATTGATCTTCGTAAGCCAAGTAGGCGATGGTTTCGAGATTCTTATTCCAAAGGGCCTCATCCGGAACAAGGCTTTGGAAGTTCATATCGATACCAACTTCTTTGCCAAGCTTCATGACGGCATCAGCAAGATTCTTGGTACCTTCTTCTGGGGTCGCAGCTGGAATATCAAGCATCTTGCAGATTTGTTGATACTTCTTATCGCATTGATACTCTTCGTATTTTGGCCAGACGGAAAGCTTGGTTGGAACGCTGCCGTTATAGCGGATGACATGCGGCAAGAGGATAGCGCAAGTACGGCCATGGACGGTGTGATATTCGGCACCAATCTTATGGGCTAAGCCATGGACTAAGCCTAAGAAACTGTTAGCGAAGGCCATGCCGGCAATCGTGGCTGCGTTATGCATCTTTTCACGGGCCTTAAGATCGTGTTTGCCATCTTTCACAGCACGTGGGAGATATTCGAAGACCAGCTTAATGGCTTCCAGGCAAAGACCATCGGTAAAGTCGCTGGCCATGACGGAAGTATACGCTTCAATGGCATGGGTAAGAACGTCCATACCGGTTTCCGCGGTCGCTCTCGCAGGAAGGTTCGTGGTGAATTCAGGATCCACGATAGCAATCGATGGGGTGAGGCTATAGTCGGTCAAAGGATACTTCTTGAGGTTAGCCTTATCACTAATGACGGCGAATGGGGTGACTTCGCTTCCCGTACCAGAGGTGGTTGGGATGCAGATGAGTTTGCTCTTACGACCGAGTTCTGGATATTTGAAAGCACGCTTACGGATATCCATGAACTTTTGTTTGAGGTCATCGAAGTTGACTTCTGGATGTTCGTAGAAGATCCACATGCCTTTGGCAGCATCCATTGGGGAGCCACCACCTAAAGCGATGATGGTGTCGGGCTTGAATTCGTTCATGATGGAAACGCCCTTACGAACAGTCGTGATATCTGGATCTGGTTCAACTTCACTGAAGAGTTGATAGGTCACTGGGTTACGACGGAGGTTAAGTTCATCGATGATCTTATTAAGGAAGCCAAGTTCGACCATGGAACGGTCGCAGACGATGAAGACCTTGCCGATATCTTTGCAAGAACGGAGGTATTGAATGCTATTGCGTTCGAAATAGATTTTTTGTGGAACTTTGAACCATTGCATGGTGTTTCTCCTTTTGCCGACTTTCTTGATGTTAAGAAGGTTGATGGCGCTCGTGTTACCAGCGACGCTGTTATGGCCATAGGAGCCACAACCGAGGGTGAGCGATGGGAGGAACGAGTTATAAACGTTACCAATACCACCAAAGGTCGTTGGAGAATTCCAAATAATACGGATGGCTTTCATCTTATCGCCAAACCTGTCGGCCATCGCTTGTTCTTTGCAATGGATGCCAGCACTATGTCCAAGACCGCCAAATTCAAGCATCTTTTCGCAAAGATTGAAGCCTTCTTCGGCATCTTTGACTTTATATACGCCAAGAACTGGAGAAAGTTTTTCGCGAGAGAGAGGTTCTTCTGGTCCGACTTTCTTAAGTTCAACGGCGATGATCGAGGTGTCGGCTGGAACTTTGAAACCGCTCTTTTCAGCGATCCAAACTGGGCTCATACCGGCGACATCGGCATTAAGACGGCCATTTTCGACGCCTTTTTCGCCACTGACGACGCCGAACATGAATTTCTCAAGAAGCTTCTTTTCTTCTTTATTGGCCCAATAGACTTTGAAACGGGTAAATTTCTTCTTCATTTCATCATAGATTGCTTGATGCATGAAGATGGCGCTTTCGGAAGCGCAAATCATACCGTTATCGAAGTTCTTCGACATAACGACGTCATTGACGGTTTCGTCTTGGTCGCAGCTTTCGTCGATATAGACTGGAACGTTGCCAGCACCAACGCCAAGAGCGGGTTTACCGCAGCTATAAGCCGCTTTGACCATGGCGTTACCGCCAGTTGCTAAGATGGTCGCAATGCCAGGGTGTTTCATTAAAGCGCTGGTGGCATCCATCGAAGGATGCTCAATCCACTGAATACAGTTTTCAGGCGCGCCTGCCGCCACCGCAGCATCACGCATAACGATTGCTGCCGCTTTCGAACTATTTTGTGCTTTTGGATGGAAAGCAAAGATAATCGGGTTACGAGTCTTAATGGAAATAAGAGACTTGAAGATAACGGTCGAAGTTGGGTTGGTAACTGGGGTTAAGCCAGCAATCACGCCGACTGGTTCGGCAATTTCAGTAATGCCGGTGACAGGATCTTCCTTGATGACGCCAACGGTTTTGGTATGGCGCATGTTGTTGACGACATACTCGCAAGCGAAGAGATTCTTCGTTGCTTTATCTTCGAAAACGCCACGCTTGGTTTCTTCGATGGCAAGACGAGCCAAAGAACCATGGTGATCAAGACCAGCGACCGACATCTTAGCGACGATGTAGTCAATCTTTTCTTGGTCGTAATTTGCGAAAGCGTCAAGGGCCTTAAGGCCTTTTTCGACGAGGCTATTCACCTCTTTCTCCGCATCGGAGATGGGAGTTTCTTTCTTAGTTTCTTCCATTTATATTATCCCTCCTTGGATAATTCTTCGTTAAGGCGATGCGAGAGCACCGCGAGTGAGGAGGCAAGATTCACGTTCTCAATGACCACTCCTCTTGGCACATTGATATGGGTCGGCGCGAAGTTCCAAATGCCTTTGGCGCCGCTTGATATAGCCTTATCGACTGCCTCTTGGGCAACGCCAGCTGGAACACAGATAATAGCGATACTCGCTTTGAGCTCAGGAAGTCTTTCCGCAAGCTCTTTCGAGTCATAGATATGTTTATCGTTGATATTTAAGCCAATCTTCTTCGGGTCATTATCGAAAGCAGCCACAATAGAAAGCCCCATGCCATCGAAATTTGGATAATTTAAGAGAGCGTTTCCTAAATGTCCTACCCCAATAAGGATGGCCAAAGTATCTTCGCGATAGCCTAAGAAGCTTTCTAAGGTATCTACGAGTTGATGGAGGTCACGCCCTTTCTTGGGGCGACCAGGTTCATCGCTTACAGCTTGGAGGTCTTTTCGGATTTGCTCTTCGCTATAGCCAAGTTCTTTGGCGATTTGAGGGGAAGAAATCGTCGTCTCCCCTTCTTCAAGCAAAGAATGAAAAAGCTTCAAGTAAATCGGGTAACGTTGGAGTTGGTTTTTGGAGAAGCTTTTCATGTTGGTGCCTTTTCAGTAATGTTTTACCGATAGAATAATATCGATTTTAATAGGGCGACGCAAGGGAGTTCGTTTTGAAAGCGATTACATCTCGAACAAACAGCTTCAGAACGTAAAAAAATGACCCTCCATTTTCTCTAAAAAAGAATCTTAATTTCGCCACTGCATCTTTTTATATAAGGGAAAACGATTAAGGTTTTTCTAATTCTCTCCCTATCAAAACGATAAAACTTGATGTTTGCCTTAAGCCAAGAGGGGTGCAAGGACTCTTTGGGGTAATTTATTGATCGAGGTTAGAACCGCTATGGTATTCCTTCCGCTTTCGCGTTTCTTCAGCAAGGTATTCCTGAACTTCTTTCCCAATAGCAAGTAAGGACTTCTTCTCTTCTTCAGTGATTTCCGAATAAGGGATATGGAGGGTTTTGGCGGTATCAAGAGAAATAACCGCGTATTTCTTCTTATCCTCAACGTTATCGATATCTCCATGTTCTTCGAGAGTCTTTTTCTTATAAGTAGTCCTTAGTTCATAGCGCCAGAGCTTCCATTCGAGACTGGGCTTAAAGAAACGAATTGTTACTTTCCCTTGGCATCTCTTATTCATCGTGCCACCAAAAAGGAAAGATAAAGGAGAAGTCACAATGAGAAGCGCGCCGAGGATGACAAAAATAACCCCTGCCGTAAGTTCAAAGTTACTCGGTTTTCCTTGGAAGCCGCCGAGGACGCAATAAAGGCCACCAAAAATACCCGCAAGGCCAACGATGATAAAGAGGGAGAAACTCGATAAACGAGTCTTAAAATTGTCCTTCTTGTGCCCCTTATATTGGGTATCAAAAGAAATAGAGAGCTCGGCTAATTTCATAGGTCAATCCTCGATACGAAACGATTATAGAAAGTTCCCTTAAAAAATGAAACAAAGGGAGGTTCAAAAAAGAAAAATCCATGCAAAACAGGCGTCATTTTTAGGGAATCCGAGAGTTGCAAGAATTTTGTGTAATCTGCGAGTCGCATATCCCTTTTCCGTTTC
>ERZ1026780.619-NODE-619-length-27196-cov-5.084485_pt1 | contig 27196 bp, 28 predicted proteins | sample MGYA00380126_ERZ1026780 | MGnify/ENA primary metagenome ERZ1026780 (study PRJEB33269, sample SAMEA4719762) | human gut metagenome | biome: human-associated habitat; feature: organic feature; material: feces | place: Cameroon | collected 2013-10 ... | reverse complement strand
CGGAGATGTGTATAAGAGACAGGTGCCCTAGTATAGGGATGGCTGGGATGGGAACACATCAGCTCCGTAGGTCCATATTCCACCAGTTTTCCCAGATACATCACCGCCACCCGGTCACTGATATAACGAATGACATTCAGATCGTGGGTGATGACCAGATAGGTCAGCTGGCGCTGCTCCTGCAGATCCAGCAGCAGATTCAGGATCTGTGCCTGCACGGAAACATCCAGCGCAGAGGTCGGCTCATCCAGGATCATGATCTCCGGATCAATGGCCAGCGCCCGTGCGATGGCGATGCGCTGGAGCTGTCCCCCGGAAAGCTGATGCGGATAGCTGTTAAGATAATGCTCGTCCATCTTTACGCTGCGCAGAGCCTCCCGTGCCTTTTCCCGCGCTTCCTTTTTGGGGGTGCCATGCAGGATCATGGGGCGCATGATGCTGCTCATGACGGTCTCCCGGGGGTTCAGATTGGAAGCCGGATCCTGAAAGACCACCGCGATCCTTTGCCGCAGCAGCTTAACTTCGGCGGCGCTGGCCCGGGACATATCGATCCCGTCAATGGTAACAGAGCCCTGCGTGGCCCGGGTCAGATTCAGGATCAGGCGGGCCAGCGTTGTCTTGCCGGAGCCGGATTCCCCCACCAGGCCCAGGATCTCGCCCTTGTTCAGCGTCAGCGACACATCGTTGACCGCCTTGACGGTTCTCTTTCCTTTGCTGAAAAAGCCATTATCCACCGAAAACTGCTTCTGCAGATGCTCGATCCGAATGACCTCTTTCTTTTGCTCCATTACACACCCTCCTCCGCAAAGTGGCAGCGATATGTATGTGTGGCGCTGACGCTCCATACAGCCGGATCCTGATTTCCGCAGATCTCCCGCGCCATGGGGCAGCGATTGGCAAAGCGGCAGCCCGGCTTCTTTTCCGTGAGTCTTGGCACCGTGCCGTCAATGGTCTGCAGGCGGGCATCGCGCTTGGTGCCGCGGGGCAGCGCCTTCATCAGCAGCCGGGTATAGGGGTGGATCGGCCGTTCAAAGACCTCATACACATCTCCCTGCTCCACCAGCTCGCCAGCATACATGATGGCTACCCGGTCCGCCACTTCAGCCACCAGGCCAAAATTGTGGGTGATCAGCATGATGGCCGTATTGAATTCGCTTTTCAGCTGGCTGATGATCTCCAGGATCTGCGCCTCTATGGTCACATCCAGCGCGGTGGTCGGTTCATCGGCGATGAGCAGCGCGGGGTTTCGGCTGATCATCATGGCGATCATCACCCGCTGACGCATACCGCCGCTCATCTCATGCGGGAACGCCTTTGCCCGCTTTTCCGGATCGGGCATTTTGATGCTCCGATAAAGCTCAATGACCTTTTTCCATCCGTCCAGCCTGCTGACGCCGTCCAGCATGATCGCTTCATTCACCTGCGTGCCGGTGGTATAGACCGGGTTCAGCGAATCCAGCGGATTCTGGAAGATCATGCCGATATCGCGGCCCCGGACGGCCGTGATCTCCTTGTCGGAAAGCTTTTGCAAGTCGGTGTCGTCAAACAGGATGTTGCCGGACACCCGCGCATTTTTGTCCAGCAGCCGCATGATGGAATGGGCGATGGTGGATTTTCCGCAGCCGGATTCTCCCACCACCGCGAAGATCTCGCCCCGGTCAATGTGGAAGGAAACATCCTTTACGGCGCTGAGATAACCGTCCCGCACTTTGTAATCAATGGACAGCTGCTCCAGGCGAAGTAATTCGTTGCTCATACGCACACCTCCTTAGCCCTGGGACTTCATCCGGGGATCCAGCAGATCCCGCAGACCTTCGCCCAGAATGGTAAAGCTCAAAACCGTGTAGACCAGCGCCAGGCCGGGATAAATGGCCAGCCAGGGCGCCTTGGTAATATATTGGATGCCGTCGGATACCATCAGCCCCCAGTCCGGCGAGGGCGGCTGGGATCCGACGCCCAGGAAGGACAGCGTAGTGGTGGACATAATGGTCCCGGGCAGCGCCATGGATACCATCACGATCAGAGCGGGAACGATATTGGGGAGAATATAGCGGAACATCAGCGCCAGATCACTTTCGCCAAAGGCGATACCGGTCTCGATAAAGGCCATATTTTTCAGCGACATGGTTTTTGCCCGGACCGTGCGGGCCATGGAGGCCCAGTTCACCAGCGCGATCGCCACAATGGCGTTGGTCAAATTGATACCGATCACTGTAACTACCGCCAGCGCCATGACCATTCCGGGCACGCACCAGGTCAGATCGGCGAAGAACAGCATGATCCGGTCTACCACGCCGCCGTAATAACCGCAGAACAGCCCCACGATCACGCCGAGAAACAGCTGAATAGAGCCGCCGATCAGCGCCACCTTCAGCGTGATCCGCGCGCCGTAGATAATGCGGCTGAACTGATCCCTGCCCATGTTGTCCGTACCGAAGATATGTGCGGCGCTGGGCGCCTTGAAGATCGTGCCGGGATCGCCGGCATCATAGGCATAGGGCGCCACCTGCTCGGCAAATACCGCAACGAAAATAACGCTGCACAGCATAACGATGCCCACCATAAAGTTGATGTTTTTCCAACAGCTTCGGAAAAATTCCTTAAACGGACTGTCGTGCATTATTTGTCACCTCCACCAGTAGAGATCCGGATGCGGGGATCCAGCAGGCCCAGCATGATATCAGCCGCAATGTTGCAGATGACCGTCAGCACGGAGATGATGAAGATCAGGCACTGCACCACATTGAAGTCCTGATAGATAATGGAGTTGATCATCAGACCGCCCATGCCCGGAATGACGAAGATCTTTTCAATGATGATATAGCCGGAGATCAGCCAGGGCAGCGACTGAAAGATCTGCACGCAGATAATGATCAGCGAATTGCGGAGCACATGCCGCAGCCGCACCGTTTTTTCCGAAAGGCCCTTCGCATAGGCCGTGACCACATATTTTTCCCGGAGCACATCCAGCGCCTCGCTCTTTGTCAGGCGGATGGTGCTGGCCAGGCCGCTGAGCACGCCGGCCGTCACCGGCAGGACATAGTGCTTCCAGGTCTTCAGCTCCGTCATGGGAAGCCACTTGAGCTTGACCGCAAACAAAAGCATCAGCAGCACCGAGATCCAGAAGGATGGGATCGAGGTCAAAAACAGGGAGATGGTGACGGTGAGCCTGTCAAAGACGGAATCCTTTTTATAGGCGCACAGCAGGCCCAGGGGGATCGCCAGCCCATATTGGAGGATCGCCGTGATGACCGAAAGCCGCAGGCTCACGGGGATCCGCTTGCTGACCAGATCCCAGACCGGCAGCTTGTATTTGAATGAAATGCCGAAGTTCCGCCGGAGAAGCACATTGCCCAGCCAGTCCACATACTGCACCAGCAGCGGCCGGTCCAGGCCATATTCCTTTTCGATCTCCTCCAGGCGTTCCACGCTGGCTCCCTCGCCAGCCATCAGCATTACCGGGCTGCCCGGCATCAGGTACAGCATGCTGAACACCAGGAAGGAAACGCACAGCACCAGCGCCACGCCGATCAGCAATCGTTTTACGATGTACCGCAAAATAACAGCTCCTTTCTATGCAGCGTCCGCCGCCCCGGTTTCCGGCGGCGTGCGCCGCGGTCAGTCTTCCATATACGCCTGATAAATTGCTCCGGAGAGCTCCGCCAGATAGCTGTCTCCAACGCGGCCCCGGTCATTTTTATCATAATCCGCTCGGGAAGCGAGATTCCCGTTGTAAAACATACAGAGGATATAATCACCCTTTGCTGTATAGATGATGCCGATATCCACATTCAGCTTATCCAGTGTACCGGTCTTGTGGGCCGTCTCCACGCCTTGGGGCAGATATTTGGGGATCCGGGAATCCGTCTGACACCGCTTCATGATGTCCAGCATGCCGGCGCTGGCCTCGGGGCAGACCCATTCTCCCCGGTAAAGCAGCTCCAACATCCGCATCGCCTCCAGCGGCGCAGTCTGATCGTTTTCCTCCGTTATGCAGCGATACCATTTGGAGCCATGATAACTGGGCCTTTGTCCGCCATTGTCTGCGCGGAGCTGTTCGAAGCTTCGCCCATTCATCTCATAGTAAATGTCGATCAGCTTTGCGCAGCCCCAATCACATTTCGTATGGACCAGCCCCAGGGCATCAATAACATTTTTTCTGATGTTGTCCCGGCCCACAAAATCAAAAAGAAAATCTGTCGCGGTATTATCCGAAAGGATCATCATCAGCGTGGCATAATCCTTCAGCGTGGGATTGAGCCCCGGATCCAGCTCCGCCAAAACGCCGCTTCCGGCGGATTTGATCTCCTCGGTCAGCGGGTGCCGGTCGCTGAGCCGGCATTCTCCCGCATAGACCTTTCGAAACAGCTCCGCCAGGATATAGATCTTGTATGCGCTGGCCGTGGGAAACGGCTGTTCTCCGTGATAGGAGATCGTCCGGCCGCTGTTCAGATCCCGAAACGCGAACCCCAGCGGCGCGGCGCTGTTTTTCTGGAACCTTTCCGCAACTTGCAAAACCCTTTCAATACTCATAAGCCCCTCCTTCAGCTTTATCTGGCAAGGGAGCCTGCCGGCGCCGCCGGCAGGGCCTGCCTGCTCATAAAAACACAAGGCAGCACAGCCGCTCCCATGATTTGGAACGGCCGCGCTGCCTATGAGATCGTTGGATCTTCCTCGCTGGCGCTGTGAGAATTGCTGCGGCGGTATTCTGCCGGCGAAACGCCGGCGAGCTTCAAAAAATTTCGGTAGAAGGTGGAAAAATCGCGGTAGCCCACCTGCTCTGCCACCTGCTGGAGCGGAAGCTCGCCCAGCCCGATCAGGCGCTTTGCCTCCTTGATGCGCACTTCTGTCACATACTGCTTTACGGATTTGCCGGTATATTGCCGGAACGCCTTGTTGATCGCGCTGCGCGGCAGCGCCGTGATCCCCGAAAGGACCTCCGCCGACAGAGCCTGATCATAATTGGCCTGGATATGCTGCACACATCGCAGGACCTCTGCCCGCGTTCGGTCCGTATCTTCCGGTTCCTCTGCGCCCGCTCCATCCCCGGGAAGCTCGCTCCGGAGCATCATCAGCAGCGCGGACACCGTCAAAAACGGCGCTGTCTCCAGCGCAGACGGCCCGGCATAGCTCTGCTCATCCATGAGGCTCTTCAGGCAATGATCCAGCCGTGTCCTGGTCTCTGCAGGCACCGGAAAAACATCGGGCAGGTTTTTGAAATCCCGCCGAAGCCCGTTGATCCTGGAAAACAGGATATCCGCGATGCTCTGGGAGAAGGACAGGCAGAAATATCGGGTGTTTTCATAAATATACATGCTATGATCCACGCCCGGCGGCGTAAAGAAACACTCGCCCGGCTTCTGCAGGATCTCCCGCCCGTACTGCATTTCCAAGGCCTGTCCCTGGATCAGATAGACACAATGGTAAAAGTCATGCCGATGCTTTCGCACGGGGCCCTGATACCCCTCGCCGATATACAGGTGACACTTATGCTTTCCCTCAAACAGGAAACGGCGATACCAGCTATTCATGATGTCCCGTCCTTTCCCGTTCAAGTAAGTAAGGCCATTATAACAATATTTCTGCCGAAATGCAATGACAAATATTTATTTCTTTTAAAAAATGCAATCTCTCCCGTTTTCTTTGACGCTTTTACCCAAATCCTTCTTTTGCCCTCCCCTCTTGCGCGGCGGGGGAAAGCATGGTATCATAAAGAAAATCACCGGCAGAAAGGAGCCTTTTGCATGAGCGAAAAGCCTTATTGGGAGGGCAAGCACTACGCCTTTTTCCAGAATAAAGAATGTGAGTTTTTCCCCTGCCACAAAACGGAGCAGCCGGAGCAGTTCAACTGCCTGTTCTGCTACTGTCCGCTGTATGCCCTGGGCGAACGGTGCGGCGGCGGCTTCACCTATACGGAAAATGGCTGCAAGGATTGCTCCGGCTGCATGCTGCCCCATGTGCCGAAAAATTACGGCTATATCATGGACAAGTTCGGCGAGATCATGGCCCTGGCAGCCAAAAAAGAGGAAACCTAAAGGAGGCGTATCTCGCATGACAGGCCCTGACCGTTCCCCCGCGGCGCAGGCGCGCCGGACTGCTCTCTTGCTTTTCTGGGGCATGGCGCTGGTGCTGACCGCCGGGCAGTTCACCGTGGAGCGGCCGCTGTATGACCGGCTGTTTCTCAACTGGATCCCCGCCTTTTTGGGCTGCGGCCTGCTGCTCTCCGTCCTTCCCCGGGCGGTCTCCGGCTGGCAGCGCATGGTCTGCGGCGGGCTTTTGCTGCTGGGGGCGCTGGGCGGCGGCGCAGGCGCGATCCTGCATTTTGCCGCCGGAACGGTCCCTCCGGCGCTGGTATGTCTGGGGCTGCTGAGCGTGCCGGGAGCGCTGTGGCTGCTGCTGCGCTGGCTGATGCAAAGCGGCTGTGAGACGCTCGGTGCCTGGCGGGCCGCCGCCCTCCTCCTTCTGCTGCTCTGGCTGGGCAGCGTGCTCTTGCAGATCACGGCGCTCACCGGCTACCAGCCCATGCTGGAGCTTACGGGCCATGGCTTTTATGACGCTGTGATCTCCCGGCTGGAGCCCGCCTCCACCTGGCTGCGCTGCGGTCTTGGGGCGCTGCTGCTGCCCCTGCTGCTGCCGGAGCTGGTGGCCTTTTGCCAGCGGGCTGCCGCAGAGGAAGGCGGCGCGAGCCGGTAACGCAGAAAAAACACAGAAAAACGCAGATAAAATCGGCGGCGTGAGCAATTCACGCCGCCGGTGTTTTTTTGCAGAGATCAGTCCTCGATGCGCTGATAGATGCGGGTATAGACCTGCACGCCCCAGGCCTTGCCGTCGCGCACCCAGAAGTGGCAGCGGCCCATCAGCTCGTTGTCCTTGTTATAGAACTGGAACCAGCCCTCGCCGCAATGGACCATGCGGTATTCGCCGGCGGGACGGCTGGCCATCAGCTGGCCCGCTTCGTCCTGATAGACCTTCATGGTCACCGGCTCGCCCTCGTGGCAGATATAGCTGCCCAGCAGCATCTCCGGATCGCTGAAGGGCTGCTCCGTGGGGTGCAGCCAGATGTGCGGCTCCTCCAGCGGCTGGCCGATGATCATGTTATACATCATCTGGCACAGGTCGTCGGTGTCCTGATCGCCCTCGTTGCACAACGCGGCAAAGCCGTAATTCTCGCCCAGCAGCAGACCGCCGTGGGTGGAAACGCCGTGGAGGCCGCCGGAATGCTCGCAGATGATGTGGCCCTTCCAGAGGCGCTTGTTCAGGCCGTAGCAGTAATAGGGCTTTTCCGTCAGGGGGAAGGCTTCGCCCACCATCATATCCGCCGCGGCGGCGGGGATCACCTGCTCCCCGTCCAAAACGCCGTGGTTGGAGATGCACTGATAGTAGCGGGCCATGTCGTGGGCCGTGGACTTGACACAGGCGCAGGACCGGAAGGGCGGCAGGACGCTCCAGCCGTCGTCGCAGGTGAAGTTGCCTTCCTCGTCCCGCTCCCAAAGGCTGGTGATGTTGCCGCCGGCCATGGCCCGGGCCTCGGAAGCGTCTTCATCCAGAACGGTGCGGGTCATGCCCATAGGCCCGAAGACCCGGTCCTTCAGAAACTGCTCCAGCGGATAGCCCGCCGCCTGATCCACCACATAGGAGAGGATGGCGTAGCCCTCGTTGGAATAGCTCATGTAAAGGCCCGGCTCGCCCAGCGTGGGGTAACGGCCCTCGGAGATATAATCCACCACCTGCTGGATGGTGTTCATCTGGTTGGGCGCGGTGGCCCGCATGGCACGGGTCCAGTCGGTCTCCGCCCGCTGGGTGCTGTTCAGGGCGATGGACCACTCCAGCGGCTCCATGGGCGGGATGCCGGCGGTATGGGTGGCCAGATGATGCAGGGTCACATTGTCGGCGGGGATGCCCTTCATGCGGAAGGTGGGGAAATATTTGGTGACGGGATCGCGGAAGGAGCACTTGCCCTCCGTGGCCAGGATGCACAGGGCCAGCGTGGCGGTGGATTTGCTCATGGATGCGATGCCCATCATGGTGTGCTCGTTCAGGGGCATGCCCTTGTCGTTGGCGACGCCATAGCCCTTTTCAAAGATGACGCCCTCCGGTCCGCGGACGCAGACAGAAACGCCGGGGAGCTTTTTCTTCTGGATGCGGGCGCTCAGCGCGGCATCCAGCGCGTTCAGATCATACTTCATAGCCTTGGTCTCCTCTGGAAAAGAAAGAATCATTGCCCTTATGATAGCAAAATCCCGGTTTCTTTGCAAGACTTCCGCCGGGCTTTTGCAAAAAAATACAAAAAACCGGATCCAGGCTCATTTCCTGCGGCGGCTGGCCAGCGCGTCCTTCCACAGGGCGGGATGGAACAGGATCAGCACAGGGAACAGCTCCAGCCGCCCCGCCAGCATATCGAAGATCAGGACCCACTTGGAAAAGCCCGCCAGTCCGCCGAAGTTGGCGGCGGGGCCGACGGCGTTGAGGCCCGGGCCAATATTGTTCAGCGTGGCCAGAACCGCGGTGAAGCAGGTGCCCAGATCCTGCCCCTCCAGGCTCACCAGAAAGACCGACGCCACATAGATCAGCATGAAGGTGATAAAATACACATTGGTGGAGCGCACCACCTCGTGTTCAATGGGCTTGCCGTCCATGCGGACCTTTTTGACGCTCTTGGGATGGATATAGGAGCCAAACTCCTTCTTGATGGACTTTACCAAAATCACCAGGCGGGAGACCTTGAAGCCGCCGCCGGTGCTGCCGGCGCAGGCCCCCACAAACATCAGCAGCACCAGGGTCAGCCGGGCCGTCTGGGGCCAGAGATTAAAGTCCGTGCTGCAGTAGCCGGTGGAGCTGACCACCGACGCCACCTGAAAGACCGTCTTGGTCAGCGCGTCAAACACGCCGGTACAGCTTTTGAGGATGGCGCAGAAGATCACCAGGACAGCCGCGCCCACAATGCCAAAAAAGCAATGGACCTCCTCCATGGAAAGGGCCTCCCGGAAGCGGCGCAGCAGCAGCAGGTAATAGGCGTTGAAGTTGACGGCAAACAGCAGCATGAAGATGGCCACCACCCACTGGAGATAGGGCGAATAGCTGGCCATGCTGTCGTTTTTCAGGCCGAAGCCGCCGGTGCCGGCGGTGGCCATGCTGGTGCAGATGGCTTCAAAGGTGGGCATCCGCCCCAGCAGGAGCAGCAGAAGCTCCAGCGCCGTCATGCCGATATAGATCAGATAGAGGATCCGCGCCGTGGCCCGGACCTTGGGCACCAGCTTGCCCACGGAGGGGCCGGGGGATTCCGCCCGCATCAGGTTCATGTGGTAGCCGCCGTTCAGCGGCACCACCGCCAGCAGAAACACCAGCACGCCCATGCCGCCGATCCAGTGGGTCAGGCTGCGCCACAGCAGGGCGCAATGGCTCAGCGCCTCCACATCGGAGAGGATGCTGGCGCCGGTGGTAGTAAAGCCGGAGACCGTCTCAAACAGCGCATCGGTAAAGCCGGGGATCTCCCCGGTGAGATACAGGGGCAGACAGCCCACAAGGCTCATGAGCATCCAGCTCAGCGCCGTGCTGACGCAGCCCTCCTTCAGGTAAAAGACCGTGCTCGCCGGCTTTTTGCGGATCAGCAGAAGGCCCAAAAGCGCCGCGCCCCCGCCCACGGCCAGATAGGTCCAGCCCTGGGCCTCGCCATACCAGAGGGCCGCCCCGCAGACGGTGAGCATCAGAAGGCCCTCCACCGTCAGCACACAGCCTAAAATATAACGGATGATCGAACGGTTCATAAGGCTCCTCCGCGGCTCACGCCAGAATATCCCGCAGGTCGTTGAGGCCCCGGTGAGTGGTGACGATCATGACGGTGTCGCCCGGCTGGATGCAGTCCCGGCCGCCGGGGATGATGACCCTGCCGCCCCGGTAGATGCAGCAGACCAGCAGCCCCTCCTTCAGCGGCAGCTCCTGCAGGGTGACGCCCGTGACCTCGGAGCCGGCCCGAACATAAAACTCGATGGCCTCCGCCCGATGGCCGAACATGTGGTAAAGGCTCTCGATGTTGTTGTTATCCATGGAGTCCTTCTTGGCGCGGACATAGCGGATAATGGCCTCCGCCGTGATATACTTGGGATAGACCACGGAGCCCAGATCCAGGCCGTTGATGACCTCGTTGAAGGTGATCCGGTTGATCTTGGTGATGACCTTGGCCTGAGAGACCCTTCTGGCATACAGCGTCAGCAGGATATTTTCCTCGTCGATGCCCGTCAGCGCCACCACCGATTCCGCATAGGCGATGCCCTCCTCCCGGAGCAGATCCTCGTTGGTGCCGTCGCCGTTGATGATGACGGCCTTGGGCAGCAGGATGCTCAGCTCCTCGCACCGGGCCCGGTCGTTCTCAATGATCTTCACATCGATGCCCATGCTCAAAAGCTGGGTGGTCAGATAATAGGCGGACTTTCCGCCGCCGATGATCAGCGTGTTGCGGACGGCGTTGGTCTTGAAGCCGATGTCCGCCAGAAACTTCTTGCTCACCGCCCGGGAGGCGGCGAAGGAGATGATGTCTCCCGCCCGGATGTCAAAGCCGCCGCCGGGGATGGTCACCTTTCCCTCCCGCTCCACGGCGCAGATCAGGATCTCCTGGGAGATCTCCCGGCCCAGCTCTGCCAGCGTCATGCCGCAGAGCCGGTTGCCCTCGGGGATCTTGATCTTGATCATCTCCGCCTGCCCGTGGGCAAAGGAATCCACCTCCAGCGCCGTGGGCATCAGCAAAATGCGGGCCGCCTCCGTGGCGGATTCCAGCTCGGGATTGATGATCATGGCAAGGCCCAGCTTCTCCCGCAGGTAGCTGACCTCCCGGCTGTAGTCCGGCGTGCGCACCCGGGCGATGGCGGCGCAGTCTGCCGCCTGCTTGGCCACGGTGCAGCACAAAAGATTCAGCTCGTCGGAGCCGGTGACGGCGATGAGCAGATCTGCCTCCTGCACGCCGGCCTCCTTCTGCACGCTGTAGCTGGCGCCGTTGCCCGCAAAGCCCATCACATCATACTGATTGGCAATGTTCTGCACCCGCGCGGCGTTTTTGTCCACCACGGTGATGTCGTGGCCCTCCTGGCTCAGCTGGTCCACCAGCGTGGCGCCCACCTTGCCGCAGCCTACGATAATGATCTTCAGGCCCTTTGGGGCCTCTTTTCTGTTTTCAAACATACTGTTCTGTTCCTTCTGCCGGGCCGTCTTGCCCGGCGTCGTTCTGTTTCCGTTTTGGGCTCCCCGTTGGGATGTAAGCCCACTATAGCACTTTTCATTTGATTTTGCACCTGATTTTCCTATTTTTTGCCGATTTTTAAGTTTCCCCCCCAATTCCATTGGTTCTTGACAATTTTCAGCCTGTCAGGTATAATGAGTTAGTTTTAAATTTTGAACTTTTTCTGCGACAGGAGGCGCTTTTCTTGTTTCGTTGTGTGATCCAATGCTATGAGAGCTTCCGGCTGCTGAGCTACCAGGGCCTGTTCCGTCTCCTGCGGGAGCGGGACGGCAGCCTCAGCGCCTCGGAGGCCTATGCCGTGGATGTGATCTATCTGCTCCGCGGCCCCACCGTCAAGCAGTTTGCCGACTGCATCGGCATCTCTCAGCCAAACGCCACCTATAAGGTGAATAACCTGATCCAAAAGGGCTATATCCGCAAGACGCCCTCCCCGGAGGACCGGCGGGAATCCCATCTCCATGTGACAGACAAGTTCATGCGCTACTGCACCGAGAGCGACGGGGCGCTGGCCCGGGCGGTGCGGTCGCTGAAGGAGCGGTTCAGCCCGGAGGAGCTTCGCACCTTCACCCGGGTGCTGCAGTCGCTTACAGAGCTCATCAGCAAAACAGAAAAGCCCCGCGGGGCAGAATTGGGGGAAAACGCATGAAACAGGAAAAACGCCGCTTTGGCGACCGGAAGGACGGGACGCTCATCCGGGATCTGGACGGGATGCACTTCATCACGCCGCTGATCTATCCCAACCGCTGCGACAACGAAGCCTATATTTCCGAGCGCATCGATCTGGGTCCGGTCAACGCCTTTCTGGCGCAGAAAAACGCCCAGCCCTCGGATTTTCCCTACACCCTGTTCCATGTGATCCTGGCGGCTCTGGTCAAGACCGTGACCCTGCGGCCCAAGCTCAACCGCTTTATTGCCAACAAAAACTTTTACCAGCGCCGGGAGATCTCCGCGGCCTTCGTGGTGAAAAAGCTCTTTTCCGACGATGCCGGCGAGGCGCTGGCCGTGGTCCACGCAACGGACGGAAGCACCCTTACCAGCCTTCATGAGGATATCTTCCGGCAGATCAGCTCCTGCCGCTCCGACAAGGTGGACGCCTCCACCGACAATATGAACCTCTTCAACCGGATGCCCCGGTTCCTGGGCAAGTTTATCGTCTGGATCCTGACCCGGCTGGATATCCACGGCTGGATCCCCGCCTCCATCATCGAGACGGACCCCTATTATTGCACCATGGTGCTGTCCAATCTGGGCTCCATCCGGCTGCGCTCCGGCTATCATCATCTCACCAACTGGGGCACCTGCTCCCTCTTCTGCATCATCGGCGAGAAAAAGATGACCCCCGTCTTCCAGCCCGACGGGACCTATGAAATGCGGGAAACGCTGGATCTGGGCCTCACCATCGACGAGCGCCTGGCCGACGGCTATTATTATTCCAAATCCATCCGCCTGCTGAAGCATCTTCTGGAGCATCCGGAGCTGCTGGAGCTGCCTGCGGCGCAGGCGGTGGAGCTTGAAGACAAGAAAGATAAGAAAAAGGTGTAATGCAAATGAGTGAAGCAGCAAGCGTCAGAATGCCCTGGCTCAAGAGCCTGGGCGACATTCCCGCCCATCTGGAGTATTTCCAGGGCACCATGTTTGAGGCGGTGGAGCGCGTCGCGCAGAAATATCCCGACTATGTGGCCTATGATTTTATGGGCCGCAGCACCACCTACCGGGATTTTGTCCAGCAGATCGAGCTCTGCGCCCGTTCGCTGAAGGCCATCGGCATCCGCTCCAATGACCGGGTCACCATCTGCCTGCCCAACTGCCCCCAGGCCGCCATTATGTTTTACGCGGTGAATCTGGTGGGCGCGGTGTGCAACATGGTGCATCCCCTGTCCTCCGAGCGGGAGATCGAGTTTTTCCTGAAGGAATCCGGCTCCATCGCCGCCATCACGCTGGATCAGTTCTATCATAAGTTTGAGGCCATCCGGCAGAATGTGGACCTGAGCAATATCATCATTGCCTCCATCAAGGACGCCCTTTCCCAGCCCCTGAAGGCAGGCTATATGCTTACCGAGGGCCGCAAGATCCGCAAGATCCCCGACGACGCCCCCGTCCTCCGCTGGAAGGATTTCCTCCGCATGGGCAAGCGCTACCACTGGAAATACCGGGCGGAAAAGGAAAGCACGGAGGCCGCCGTCATCCTCTATTCCGGCGGCACCACCGGCACCACCAAGGGCATCCTGCTGTCCAACCGCAACTTCAACGCCCTGGGCCAGCAGATCATCGCCACCAACCCCATGTTCCGTCCCGGCGACAAGATGCTGGCCGTCATGCCCATGTTCCACGGCTTCGGCCTGGGCGTCTCCATCCACTCCATGCTGGCCAACGGCGGAAGATGCGTACTGGTGCCCCGGTTCACGGCGGAGAGCTATGCCAAGCTGCTGGTGAAGCACAAATGCAACTTCATCGCCGGCGTCCCCACCCTGTATGAGGCCCTGCTGCGGCTGCCCCGGATGGAATGTGCCGACCTTTCCTTCCTGAAGGGCGTTTTCTCCGGCGGCGACAGCCTTTCCGTGGAGCTGAAAAAGCGCTTTGACAAGTTCCTTTATGATCACCACGCCTCCATTCAGGTCCGCGAGGGCTACGGCACCACCGAGTGCGTCACCGCCTCCTGCCTGACGCCGCCCACGGTCTATAAGGAAGGCTCCATCGGCCTGCCCTTCCCGGACACCTATTACAACATCGTCAAGCCCGGCACCCAGGAGGATGTTCCTCTGGGCGAGGAGGGCGAGATCTGCATCGCCGGCCCCACGCTGATGATGGAATACATCAACCACCCGGAGGAGACCGCCCAGACCCTGCAGGTCCATCCCGACGGGCTCACCTGGCTGCATACCGGCGACCTGGGCAAGATGGACGACGAGGGCTTCGTCTATTTCAAGCAGCGGATCAAGCGCATGATCATCACCTCCGGCTACAATGTCTATCCCTCCCAGCTGGAAAACATTCTGGACGCCCACGCACTGGTGCAGATGAGCTGCGTCATCGGCGTGCCCGATCCCTATAAGATGCAGAAGGTCAAGGCCTTCGTCATGCTCAAGCCCGGCGAGCAGCCCTCGGAGGAAAACAGGCAGGCCCTGCTGGATTACTGCAAAAAGAACATCGCCAAATACGCCCTCCCCTACGACATCGAGTTCCGCGATTCCCTGCCCAAGACGCTGGTGGGCAAGGTGGCCTACCGGGAGCTGGAAGCCGAGGAGCTGGCTAAGATCGAAGCGGAAAAGAAATAAGTCGGCTTCCCGCGCCGCGAGTGCGGCGCAATGCCGCAGGGAGCCGCTCTGTGCGGCGACCGAGGCGGTCAAATGCAAAGGGCCCCCGCAAAACCTGTTTTGCGGGGAACAGCCGAAGAGCTGGCGAAAATGGAAGCGGAAAAGAAATAAATCGGCTTCGCTCCTCCCGTAAACCCTCTTCTTTTTGGACGGAAGACGGGGGACGAAGGGACGCGCAAGCGCGCACCTCCTTGCCTCCCGGCAAAGTGGTGCAGAGCGAGCAAGCGCCCACCGCCCCTTGCCTCCCCTGTGTAAGGGGAGGTGCTGAGCGAATGCGAAGCGGAGGGGTTGTAGGCAAGGTGCAGAAGAAGGTTCCCTGCAACCGTCAGCCCGTTCCCATACGATACCCACAACCCCTCAGTCAGGGCCTGCGGCCCTGCCAGCTCCCCTTTTCGATCGCGGGCGTTTCTGCGGAAACGCCGGGCGGAAACGCGCCGTAAGTTCCGCGCCTACGGGCGCGGAGAACGGCGTCCACTTTCCACCGGCGGAAAGTGGACAGAAAGGCCGCCGGGGGGCCATTACACCAAGGGCGAAATGCCCCCCGGAGCCCCCCGTTCGCGCTCTCAGAGGACGGTTTTTGCTGCACCCCAGCCCCGCGTCTGCCGCGGGGCTTTGCTTTTTCTTAGAGGAAGCTTCGCCCCGTCTTGCTTCCCTCCGCGGGAGCCAAGGAGCGGGGACATCCCTGCGGGCTTTTCTTCCCCGCGCCCTGTTTTTCCTTTCCTTTCGCCGGAAACCACAAAATTCAACATTTTTCCGTTGACTTGCCGGAAAAAAGCACATATAATCAGGTGGTAAAAAACCATTGCCTTTCCGGAAGGAGGAGCCATATGACCCCCATTGATGTGACGAATAAGACATTTGAAGCCGAGGTTCTGCAGTGCGTCCAGCCGGTGCTGGTGGATTTCTGGGCGGCCTGGTGCGGCCCCTGCAAGCTGCAGGCCCCCATTGTGGACGAGCTCTGCGAGACCCGTTCGGATATCAAGGTCTGCAAGGTGAATGTAGACGAGCAGTTTGAGCTGGCCATCCGCTATCAGGTCAACAGCATCCCCACGCTGATGATCTTCGATCAGGGCAAGCTCTGCCGCAAGGCCGTCGGCCTGCGGGAAAAGGCGGAGCTTGAGCAGCTTCTGGAGGAGGTCGTCCGTGAGCATCCGGCTGAATGACGACGCGGCCTATGTGGCCACCCTGCGGGAGGGCCTGCGCCGCAAGGACGGGCATTGCCCCTGCCGGCTGGAGCGGACGGCGGAGACCCGCTGCCCCTGCAAGGAGTTTCGCCTGCAGATGGCCGACCCGGACTTTGAGGGCTGGTGCCACTGCCGCCTTTATTACAAAAGCAAGGATTGAAGCCTGAGCGATCATGCCCGATCCTGAAAAAAGCGCTGTCCCGGCGAGCATGTCCGGACAGCGCTCTTTTTTGTGCAAAGGAAGGGTCAAAAACCCCCGGCGGCAAAGCCGCCGGGGGTCGTTTGCTTGTGCGTCCCGCCGCGTTTGCAAAGCGGGGAGATCAGGCCTTATTCGGCAACCACGGTGTACCAGATATCTCCGTTCGACTGTGTTTCGGAAATGACCTTGTAACCCGGCGCAACGAAATTCGTATTTTCGCCTTCCGCAAGGTTATTGGAGGGATCAAAGTTTACAAAGGTGCCGCCCTTGACGATGATATTCGCGGTGCCGTTTTTGTAGTTGGCATCAATGCAGTTTAAGGTATATCGACAGTCATTGGTTTTAATGTCCGGCGTCACCTGGAAGAAACCGCCGTTCACGATCAGCGTCCCTTTCTCTACATTAAAAGTGGTTCCACCGCCGTGATAAAAGCCGCCATTGACTGTCACAACAATGTTTTCGCCATTCACATGCGCAACATAGGGACCGCCAATATATTTGGAGCTTCCCGCCCCCACTTTATCGCCGCAATAAACGCCTCCGCCTTCGGCTGCGTTGATCGTCGTATCTGCGTTGATAAAAAACTCCGCCCAGTTCGCGCTTTCCTCCAGCGAACCGGGTACATGGATGGCTTCATTGAGCTCAATAACAGAAGGATATTGAATCACAAGGCGATCTGAAGCCTCGGTTTTTGTCTCATCACCCTCAAAATAATGATCAAAGCTAATGCTGCCGCCCGCCGCAAAGGCTCTTTTGGCTTCGTCATGGGTTTTGACAACATAACTCCGGTTAGAGGGGGCATAAGTGGCATACTTATCATACTGATTGTCAAAGCTGTCGTTCTCCACGGTATCCTGCGTGGCATAGACGGTAATGGTGATGCCGTCCAGCGTCAGGCCCTGATAGTTATTGTTGGCTTCCTTTTTCATCACGCCTTTGATGTAATAGACCTTGCTCTTCTCTTCCTTCTTCAGGTTGCCGGTGAACTCGTCAAGCGCAGTTGCTGTTTCCGTTCCATCGGCTGCCTTTGTTACAACATAGAAGTCAATCACATCCAACAGATCGAAATTGCCCTCATTGGCAGCAGTGGTGCCCTTGTTGACCTGTGCCTTCCACTTCAGCGCCAGATTGCCCTTGTTGGCAATGCGGAAGCCCTGAGTCAGATAACGACAGCCCGGTTCCCAGAAAATCTGAGCTTCGGCTTCCGTGGCGCCGCCAGCCTTGGTGAATTCCAGTTTTTCAACATGGTTTTCATCGGTTGCGCCGATAATATCCACCTTCAGATTACCGGCCACGATCTTATTGACCCCCGTGGTCGCCGTATCGGTGAACCACGCGAAGGTGGAGCCGGCCAGCATGGCGAAGCAGAGGAGCAGCGAGGTAAAGCTCAACAGCAGCGCGCTTTTTTTGCTTTTCAGTTTCATACGAGTTCTCCTTTTCGAAATAGGTTTATGTTATCGGCAAAACCGGTCACATCAGAGCGTTTCTGCGTCCCTCTGCAAGGTGGGGACGCAGAAAAGGCCGCGGCCTTTTCAAGCTTTTGCGCTGTCATTCTATCATTTTCCGCAGCGCTTTACAAGGCTGCCTCCAAAAAAAATCTTCAAAAAAATGGAAAACATCCGGGAAAACTCCCGGATGTTCTTGTGAACTATGCCTTATTTTCCGCTGAGCCAGGCGTGGATGGAAGCCGCGCCCTGCTTGCCTGCGCCCATGGCCAGGATCACCGTGGCCGCGCCGGTGACGGCGTCGCCGCCGGCATAAACGCCCGCACGGCTGGTGAGGGCATCCTCATTCACGACGATGCCGCCGCGTTGGTTGACCTCCAGGCCCTGCGTGGTGTTTTTGATCAGTGGGTTGGGGCTGGTGCCCAGGGCCATGATGACGCAATCCGCCTCCAGCTCGAACAGGCTGTCCGGAATGGCCACAGGACGGCGGCGGCCCCGCTCGTCCGGCTCGCCCAGCTCCATTTTTTCACAGCGGATGCCGCAGACGGTGTTGTTTTTGGGGTCCCGGCGGTCGTCGGGATTATGATAGCCCAAAATCTCCACCGGATTGGTGAGCGTGCGGAACACAACGCCCTCCTCCTTGGCGTGCTCCACCTCCTCCGCCCGGGCAGGCAGCTCCTTTTCCGAGCGGCGGTAGACCACCGTCACCTCCGCGCCCAGACGGCGGGCGCAGCGGGCCGCATCCATGGCCACATTGCCGCCGCCCACCACGGCGACCCTCTGTCCGTGCTGGATGGGTGTGTCGGAATCGGGCAGATAGGCCTTCATCAGGTTGATCCGGGTGAGGAACTCATTGGCGGAATAAACGCCCTTCAGGTTTTCCCCGGGGATGTCCATAAACTTGGGCAGGCCCGCGCCGGAGCCGATGAAGACGGCCTCGAAGCCCATCTCGCCCATCAGCTCATCCACGGTGACCGTCTTGCCCACGACAGTATTGGTGCAGATCTCCACGCCGAGCGCCTTCAGCCCGTCCACCTCCTTCTGGACGATGGCCTTGGGCAGACGGAACTCGGGGATGCCGTAGACCAGAACGCCGCCGGCCTTGTGCAGCGCCTCGAAGACCGTGACGGCATAGCCCAGCTTAGCCAGATCGCCGGCGCAGGTCAGGCCCGCGGGGCCGGAGCCGATGATGGCCACCTTATGTCCGTTGGGGGCGGGCTTTGCCGGAGCCTCAGCGGCGTGGGCATTGTGCCAGTCGGCCACGAAGCGCTCCAGCCGGCCGATGGCCACCGGTTCGTCCACCTTGCCGCGGACGCAGTATTTTTCACACTGATTTTCCTGAGGGCACACCCGTCCGCAGACGGCGGGCAGGCTGGAGGTCTGGTGCAGCACCTGATAGGCCCCCTCAAAATCCCCCTCGGCCACCTTGGCAACAAAGGCGGGGATACGGATCTGCACGGGGCAGCCGGCCCGGCAGGGCATGGCGGTGCAGCCCATGCAGCGGGAGGCCTCCTCCATGGCCATTTCCTTGGTATAGCCCAGCGTGACCTCGTCAAAATTGCGGCTGCGGACCGCAGGGTCCTGGGCGGGCATCTCGTGGCGGTGCATCTTCATATCAGCCATGTTCACCGCACCTCCTTCTGAAACAGATTGCAGGTCTCCTCATAGGCATGACGCTCAAAGGGCTGGTACACGGAGCCGCGGGACATGGTCTCGTCAAAATCCACCAGCGCGCCGTCAAACTCCGGGCCGTCCACGCAGGCGAACCGGGTCTTTCCGCCCACAGTCAGGCGGCAGCCGCCGCACATGCCCGTGCCGTCCACCATGATGGGGTTCATGGAGACGACGGTCTTCAGGCCGTATTTCAGCGCGGTCTGGACGGTGAATTTCATCATGATCAGCGGGCCGATGGCGATGACCTGATCATACCGGTTGCCGGCCTGGATCAGCGCCTCCAGCGCATTGGTCACCAGGCCCTTTTCGCCGTAGGAGCCGTCGTCGGTCATCAGCTTCATCTGGTGGGAACAGGCGCGGAACTCGTCCTCCAGGATCACCAGATCCTTGGTGCGGAAGCCCACGATGGAATGGACCTCACAGCCCTGCGCATGGAGCTTCTGCGCTACCGGCAGCGCAATGGCGCAGCCCACGCCGCCGCCCACCACGGCCACCTTTTTCAGGCCCTCGGTATGGGTGGCGTTGCCCAGCGGGCCAACAAAATCCTGGATCGCTTCGCCCTCTGCCTTGTGGTTCAGCTTGGCGGTGGTGGCACCCACCACCTGGAAAATGATGGTGACCGTGCCCTTTTCCCGGTCATATCCGGCGATGGTGAGAGGGATCCGTTCTCCGTCTTCATTCACCCGCAGGATGATGAACTGGCCGGGCTGGGCCTTGTGGGCCACCATCGGCGCTTCGATCTCCATCAGGGTGACGGTAGGATTCAGGATTTTTTTTGTTACGATACGGTACATTCGCTACCAGCCTTTCCTGAGCCTCCATGGGGAGCCTCGTTTTGTTTGTCTTTTCCTTATTACATGCAACACAGTCAGTATTTCCAGTATATCATCCCGGCACAGGAAGTCAATCCGTTTTTTGAACTTTGCCATTTCTTTAACGGTGTTTTCCCGGCACATGTCCGTGGAAAAGCATCCCATAGGAAAAAGCCTGCAGCTCTGCAGGCTTTTTCGGCTCGTTTCTGTTTTTTCTTTTATTTTGCTGTGTTCGCTTCCTCCGCGGGGGCCGGCTTTTCCCGGCGCGCTTCCCGCGCCTTGTCCTCCGCGTGGAGCAGGGAATCCGTCAGGCGGCGCACATCCTGCTTCACCTCGCCCCAATGGAGCAGGCAGGTCAAAAGCAGCAGCGCCACGGTGCCCCAAAACACATAGCTCAGACGGCACTGCCGGAAGGTCAAAGCCCAGCCGGACGCCATCCCGGCAGCGCTATACACGGGGCTGATCCCATATACCACGCAGCCCGCAGTCAGCTCCAAAACCGCGAGACAGGTAAAGCAAAGCAGAGGCGTTTTGTATTTCACGCAGCATCGTCCCTTCCTGATCGTGCCGGCGCGCCGGCACAGTTTTTTTATGCTTCCGCGCGGGCTTATCGGCCCATGGGAGCCACCCCTTTCATTTCTTTTCTATAATGTATCACGGTTCCGTCATTTTTGTCAATATTTTTGTTTTCAGTATCTCTATTTTTGTGCGTTGCGCACTACCCCACCAGAAAAATTTGGTAATATTCACGAAAGGACCTCATTCCTCCACATATTCCGCAATATCCTCCAGCTGGCAGTGCAGTATGGCGCAGAGCTGATTCAGCGTGTAGGTGCTTATATTTCCGTTTTTCCGAAGCCTGTCCAGCTGGCCGGAGCTGATGTGATATTCGTTGATCAGGCGGTATTGAGAGATGCCCCGGGCCTTCATCGTCTCCCATAATTTGTTGTAGCGGATCATGTTTCATCCTCACTTTCATTATTATTTTTGTTGACTTGAGCATAAATACAGGCCCAGCTATTGACAATAGCCCGTATACGGGCTATAATAGGTGCCAACACCACTGGTGAGAAAAGGAGGATGATTTATGAACAACAAGAAAACCACCGGGGCCGGACTGGCCGCTCTGGGTGCTGTGAGCGGCGTTTTTTGCGTCGATACCATCGCGCGGGACAGATCCGTCTCTGTCCTGTTCGGCGGCTATTCCTACACCGCGCCGCTGAGCACCCATGAGACGGGGATGATCTTTTTTACGCTTTTCTCCGTCTGCATCCTGGCGATCGGCTTGCTGCTGTTTTTCAGCAAGAAGGAAAACCCCGCGCCGAAGTCCCGGCGGGAGCCGGAGGAGGAACCCCTCTATCCGCTGGATCCGCCGCCGAAATTCAGCAAGCTGGAGATGAAGATCGAGGAGTACGGCGTAGGCTCCTGTGTGGCGGGGGTAGGCTTTGGTCTGTGCAGCCTGGCGTTGTCTTCCTATCATTTCCAGCTCTGGGAGGACAGCTTTTGCAGTACGCAGGTCTTTTATACCACCGCCCGCGGCACGCTGTATGTGGGCGCCTGTCTTGTGCTGGTCAGCGCGGTGGTCTGGATCTGTAAGGTCCTCACCGTCCGGGAAGCGCAGCGCTCCCGCTGACTCAGGGAAAGGAGAAGCGCGCTATGAAAAAGTTTCTGTTTTTGCTTTCCGTTCTCTGCTGCCTGTTGCTGACGGCCTGCTCCTGCAGAGAATATGGCTGCTCGGAGGATGCCTTTCACGACGGCTACTGCGAATACCACTATTCCACCCATCTCGCAGAGGGCATCGCACACGGGCTGCTTTCCGGCCTGTTTGGCGGCTGATCCCCTGCTTCCCCCCTCCTGCCCGCGGTAAGCGCCGCGGGCTTTTCTTTTTTCCTCCTTACCCGCCCAGCAGGGCCTTGGCCTCCCGCGACCACTCGCTGTAGAGCAGAAACACATAGCCTACGCCCCGCTCTCTTGCGGCCCGGAGCTTCGCGGCGGCGGTGTCGCCGTCGTCAAACAAAACGAAATGCGCCCCGCCCGCCCGGCTGCGATAGGTAAAATATTTGCAGCAAAGCTCCGGCGAATAAAAGCTCTGGGCCAGATAGGTCTCCTGCAGCTGCGCAAGCTCCTCCGGCGAGATGGGCCGGCCGTCGGGAGTATAGGAGGGCATGGTAAAATCGCTGCAGGTGCGCACCAGATCCAGACAGAGATTTTCCGCCCCGTAGCGGGTGCAGAGGGCGTCCAGCATCTGGGCAAAGGATCCGCCGCTGACGGCGGCCGGCACGATGACCTTTCCCTCCGGCGCACAGGAGCAGAGCGCCTCCGGCACAAAATGCCGCACGCCCAGCCGGCCCAGGGCGGCGCAGAGCCGCTCCGCATTGGGCAGAGCCTCCGCCGCAGGCTCCAGATCCAGCACCACGCCGCCATAGCCCCGGCGGGTACATTCCGCCTGAATATCCCGGGCGATCCGCTCCGGCTGGCCCGCGGCAAGGCCCGGCGCCTCATAAATGCCCATCAGCCCGCCCCGGGCGGTCATGCTCATCTGGGCCCGCTGGAGCGTCCCGTTTTCTCCCACCCGGTAGCAAAGGCGCACGCAGGGCGCCCCCGTCCGCTCCGCGCCGGCGGCATCCTGGGCCGCCACCACCAAAAAAGCTCTGGTTTTTTCCGGCATGATGGTCTCACCTCTTGTTATTTTCCGGATCTATGGTACAATAAAGCTGGGGAGTTTTTTCCCTCCCCGAAAAGCCTATGGCTTTTCAGCCGATTTTATGACAGGAGACGCCTTATGCCGCTGCCCTTTCCTCAGATCATTTTGCCGGATGTGACCTGCATCACCCCGGCGCTGCTGCGGCAGCGCGGGATCCGCGGTCTGCTGCTGGACATCGACGGCACCCTGATGCAGACCCGGGACGCCATGCCGGCCCGGCCCGTGCTGGACTGGATGCAGCGCATGAAGGCGGAGGGCTTCATCCTCTATATCCTTTCCAACAACAAGCACGAGGGCCGCGTCCGGGCCTTTGCCCAGTCGGTGGGCATCCCCTGGCAGCATCTGGCCCGAAAGCCCCGGCAGGCCGGCTTTGCGCGGGCCTTTCGGGAGACGGGGCTCGCCCCCGCCCAGCTGGCGCTGGTGGGCGACCAGATCTTTACGGATATGTGGGGTGCCCGGCGGGCGGGCTGTCTGGCGGTGATGGTGGAATCCACCGACACCTATCTCTGGTATTTCCCCTTCCGCCGTCTGGCGGAGCTGCCCTTCCGCCATGTGCGGCCCTGAATTCTGAACGAACGGAGACCACAAATGCCCCATCCCCTGTTTGGCCCCGCCGGCAACAGCGACAGCTTTACCCGGCAGTATAAAAGCAGCGTTTACGCCCCCGCCTGGCTGAAGGCCCAGGGGCTGGACTGCTATGAATATCAGTGCGGCCGCGGCGTCCATATCGGCGAGGATACGGCCCGGGCCATCGGCCGCGCCGCCCGGGAGGCCGGCATCGTCACCTCCCTCCACGCCCCTTACTTCATCAATCTTTCCGGCGCAGACCCTGCCCGGGTGGAAAAGAATGTGGAATACATCCTCTCCTCTGCCCGGGCCTGCCGCTGGCTGGAGGGCGACCGGATCGTGGTCCACTGCGGCGGGCTTTCCGGCATGGAGCGGGAGCAGGCCCTGCAAAACACCCTTCTCAATCTCCGGCAGGCGCTGGCGGCGCTGGAGCAGGCGGGTCTTTCCCAGGTGCGTCTCTGCGTGGAGACCATGGGCAAGATCAATGTCCTGGGCGACGCCGGGGAAGTCATCCGCATCTGTCAGGCCGACGAGCGGCTTCTGCCCTGCATTGATTTTGGCCACCTGAACGCCCGGACCCAGGGCGGGCTCTCCACCCGGGAGCAGCTGAGTGCGCTGCTGGACGCGCTTTGGAACGGTCTGGGTGCGGAGCGGGCCGTCCATTTTCATGCCCACTTCAGCCATATCGAATACGGCCGGGGCGGCGAGATCCGCCACCTGACCTTTGCCGACGATCAATACGGCCCGGACTTTGCGCCGCTGGCGGCGCTGCTGGCAGAGCGGGGGCTTGCGCCCCGGATCATCTGCGAATCTGCCGGGACCCAGTCGGAGGACGCCTGCACCATGAAGGCCATGTTTCTGCAGGCGGCTCAGCACAGAGAATCCGTTTTGTTATAAATATTTTAATTTTTACAGGAGGTAATGAATATGACTCGTCTGGAAAAGCTGGCCGCCATGGCCCGGGAAAAGCAATGCGACGGTGTCCTCATCACGGAGCTGGAAAACCTCTGCTACGCCACCGGCTTTGTAGGGCTGGAGGGCATGGTGCTGGTGACGGCCGCCGGAAAGGGCTTCTGCTTTACGGATTCCCGCTACATCGAGGCCGCGGAAAAGGCCATCGCCCCCACCGGCTATCAGGTGATCCAGCCCAAGGAGAGCTATCCTGAGCGGGCCGCCGCCCTCTGCCGGGAGGAAGGGCTTCAGACCCTGCTGTTTGAGGATCGGGTCATGCCCGTGGCCTCCTTCCGCACCTATGAAAAGACCGTCCCCGCCAAGCTGATCCCCGCGGAGGACGCCTTTGTGGTGCTGCGCGAGGTGAAGGAGGAGGAGGAGGTCTCCCGCATCGTGGCTGCCCAGCGCATCGCGGAAAAGGCGCTGGAGGAGATCCTGCCCATGATCCGTCCCGGCGCGGTGGAGCGGGAGCTGGCCGCAGAGCTGGATTACCGCATGGCCCGGCTTGGCTCCACCGGCGTTTCCTTTGAGACCATCCTTGTCTCCGGCGCCAAAAGCTCCATGCCCCACGGCCATCCCAGCGACAAGAAAATCGAGGCCGGCGACTTCGTCACCATCGATTTCGGCGCCATGGTGGGCGGCTACCACAGCGACATGACCCGCACCTTTGCCGTGGGCTTTGCCACCGATGAGATGAAGCGGGTCTACAACACCGTCCTGCAGGCGCAGCTGGCGGGCATCGAGGCCTTCGCCCCGGGCAAGACCGGCGTGGAGGTGGACGAGGCCGCCCGAAAGGTCATCCGCGACGCAGGCTACGGCGAATACTTCGGCCATTCCCTGGGGCATTCCCTGGGCCTGAATATCCACGAAAATCCCAACGCCTCTCCCAAGAGCACCGTCCCCTTCAAGACCGGCAACATCGTCACCATGGAGCCGGGCATCTATCTGCCCGGGCGGTTCGGCGTGCGCATCGAGGACATGGTCTATCTGGGCGCCGACGGAAAGCGAAACCTGACCCTCTTCCCCAAGGAGCTGACCATTCTCTGAGGCTTCCGCCCCTTTTTTGACGAAAAAACCCGGTTTTTATTCGGTTTTCCCGGCAAAACGCAGAGTTTTGCTTGCTTTTTTCCGGGATATCGTGTAAACTATCTCTGTTCCGCTGTGATAAAAATTTTTATGATAAACAGGAGGCCCACAGATCATGTTAACTGCAGGCGATTTCAGAAACGGTAAAACCTTTGAAATGGACGGCCAGGTGTTCCAGGTCGTCGAGTTCCAGCATGTCAAGCCCGGCAAGGGCGCCGCTTTCGTGCGCACCAAGTATAAAAATGTCATGACCGGCGCGGTGGTGGAGCGCAGCTTCAACCCCACCGAAAAGTTTGAGGAGGCCGTCATCGAGCGCCGCGATATGCAGTATTCCTACGACGACGGCGATCTCTATCACTTCATGGATACCGACACCTGGGAGGAGACCCTGGTGAGCCACGACACCGTCGGCGACAACTTCAAGTTTGTCAAGGAGGAGATGGTCTGCAAGGTCCTGTCCTTCAAGGGCAAGGTCTTCGGCGTCGAGCCGCCCATGTTTGTGGATCTGGAGGTCACCGCCACCGAGCCCGGCGTCCGCGGCGATACCGCCACCAATGTTACCAAGCCCGCCACGCTGGAGACCGGCGCGGTCATCCGCGTGCCCCTGTTTATCAACGAGGGCGAAAAGATCCAGATCGACACCCGCACCGGCGAATATCTGGGCCGCTCCAAGGAATAACATAAACAGCGATCTCCGCGCGGGAGCGCCGCGCGTTTGGTCCGTTAACCGCACTGTGCCAACAGGAAAGGAGAATGCAGTATGACCATTACGGAAAAGACCGCCTATCTCAAGGGCCTTCTGGAAGGCATGAACATCGACCAGACCACCAACGAGGGCAAGCTGCTGGCCGCCATCATCGAGACCGTGGATGAGATCGCTCTCAGCGTCGCCGATCTGGACGACGAGGTGGGCGCCATCAATGACGAGCTGGATACGCTGGAGGAATCCGTGGACGCCATGGACGAGGCGCTGGACGATGTCGAAGAATCTCTGGATGTCATCGACGAGACGCTGGACGACATGGACGAGGATCTGGATGAGCTCTTCGAGATGGTAGATCCCGATTTTGACGACGAGGACGAAGACGACGACGAAGACGACGAGGAGGAGCTTTATCAGCTCACCTGCCCCACCTGCCAGGAGGAGATCGTGGTAGATGAGGATGTCCTGGCCAAGGGCGGCATGAAATGCCCCGCCTGCGGCGAGGAGCTGGATTTCGACCTGTCCCAGGTGGTAGAGGATCTGGCGGAGGATCCCGACGCCGAATAACCAAAGCAGTCATGAGGGCGGACCACAGTTCGGGTCCGCCCTCTGTTTTTTGTGCGGAGAGCCGCGGGAGGATGCGATGAGAAACATGACGGAGGGCAGCGTCACGGGACACCTGCTTTCCTTTGCAGTGCCCACGGTGCTGGGCAACCTGCTGCAGCTTTCCTACAACGCTGCGGATTCTGTGGTGGTGGGCAAATATCTGGGAGAAAACGCCCTGGCCGCCGTCAGCACGGTCAGCCCCATCATGACCATCATGGTGCTGGGCGTCTCCGGCATCAGTCTGGGGGCCTCCGTGCTCATGAGCCGCTTTTTCGGTGCCGGCAAGGAAGCGCTTTTGAAAAAGGAGCTGGCCACCACGCAGGTGTTCGGCTTTTTCTGCTCGCTGCTGGTGTTTCTGGCGGGGGCGGCGCTGGCTTCGCCGGTGCTGCGGCTGATCCGGGTGCCGGAGGCCGCCTTCGGCCCGGCGCTGCTCTATTTCCGGCTGATCCTTCTGGGCTTTCCCTTCACCTTTCAATACAATGTTCTGGCCGCCGCCCTGCGGAGCATCGGCAATTCCGTGGCTCCGGTGGTCTTTCTGGGGCTTTCCGCCCTGCTGAACATCGGGCTGGATCTGGGTCTGGTGGCATGGCTGCAATGGGGCATTCCGGGGGCGGCGCTGGCGACGGTGCTTTCCCAGGCGGCGTCCTGCGCGGCCTGCGCGATCTATCTCCATGCCCGCGTCCCGCTGCTGCGGCTGGAGCCGGGGCAGCTGCGCATCGAC